>Ga0265316_10000088_pt1 | contig 98110 bp, 79 predicted proteins | sample 4522metaG_FD_202092 | JGI IMG/M metagenome (GOLD analysis project Ga0265316, IMG submission 202092) | Rhizosphere microbial communities from Carex aquatilis grown in University of Washington, Seatle, WA, United States - 4-5-22 metaG | ecosystem: Host-associated > Plants > Roots > Rhizosphere >... | reverse complement strand
CGCGGTGGCACCCCCGCCCACCAGCAGGCCGCCCGCGGCCCCCGTGGCGTCGGCCGTGGCCGTGTTGGCACCGCTGCGCGGCAGGGTCGTGGCGCTCAGATGGAAGCTGCCCGCCTGCACGGTCACGCCGGTGCCGGTGGTGGCCAGGGCCTTGCCCGTGGCCTCCGACTTGGCCAGCGACACGCCGATCGACACGCCCGCGCTGACGGCCACGCCCACGGCCTGGCTGCGCGTGACGGGGTCGATGTCGGCGCGCACCTGTGTCAGGCCGCCCGTGGTCGTGACCTGGACGCCCTGCCCCAGGGTGGCGCTCGCGCTGGCGCTGTCGGTGGCCTGCGCATCGGCGCCCGCGCCACTGACGATGCCGCCTGCCGCGGCGGTCGCCTTGGCGTCGGTGGTGGTGGCACTGCGGCCGTGCACGTCCAGGGACTTGGCCGTGATCACGGCGCGGTCGCCCACCTGCGCGGTGGCCGAAGCCGCCTCGTTGGCATGCGCCACGGCGGCGCCGATGCCGCCCAAGCCCACCGCGGCGCCCAGCGCCTCGGCCTTCAGGCTGTGCGTGTTGCCCGCCAGGATGGTGACGTCGCCACTCGGGTTGGCCGCGTCGCCGGCCACGCTGCCCAGCGCGGTGAGGCTCGCGTCGGGCGCGACCTCGGCAAGGGTGCGGCTGGTCTTGTCCAGCAAACTCACGGAGGCGCCCAGGCCGACCAGGCCGCCGCCACCGGCATAGGTCGTCAGCGACGAGGTGCGGGCCTGGCTGTCGGTGGCCTGCACCAGCACGCGGCGCGCAGCCGTGATGCTGCCGGCCACGGAGGCCCGGGTGTCGTCGTCGATGCGGGCAATGGCCACGCCACCGCCGAGTGACACCCCGCCCGACACGGCCACGCCCGCGGCAGTGGCCTTCACATCGGTCTGGGTATGGGCCTGCACGGCCACGTCGCGGCCGGCATTCAGCGTCGCGCCGCTGCCCACACTGGCCACCGCGCTGGTGCCCACGGGCACGGTGTTGAAGTCGTTCGTCAGGGCCACGCTGCTGCGCGCGGTGTTGACGCGCTGCGTGCTGGCCGAGGTGCCGCCCGCGTCCGAGCTGGCCTGGCCGCCAGTCAGGTTGCCCGATGCAAGGCTTCCGGCGTCACGCACCGAACCCGACAGCTCGGACTGCGCACCGCTGTCGGCACGGCCGCCCACGCCGATGTAGGACACCGCCCCCGAGATGCCGAAGGTGGCGCCACCCGAAGCGGCCACGGTCAGCGAGGCCACGTCGCGTTGGGTGCCCGCGTCCACGCGGATGTCGCCGCCCGCGCGCACCTGGGCGCCTGCGCCCACCGTCGCCGAGGTGCCGGACTTCACCAGCGTGACGTCGGCCGTGGCGCCCACACCACCACCGCCCACGCCCACCGCCAGCGCGCCCAGCTTGTTGTCCACGCCGATGCGCTCGCTGGCCTGCACCACCACGTCCTGGCCCGCCAGGCCCGTGGCCGTGTTCTGGTTGATGCGGGTGCTGCCGCCCACGGCCGCGTCCGTCTGGCCCTTGAGCACGGTGACCGCCACCGTGCCCGCGATGCCCACGCCGCCCGCGGCGGTGCCGGTCGCGGCGTTGACCGTGACGTCCTGCACGCTGTCTGCCGACACCGTGGTCGCGCCATTGGCATCGATGACGGTGTTGCCGGAGGTGGCCGCGCGCGTCTGCTGCTCGGCCACGGTGACGACCACCGACGCGCCCACGCCCGCCGCGCCCGCCGCGCTCAAGCCCCCCACGAGGTGCTCGGCCTTCAGCTCGGAGCCCGCGTTGAGGGCCGCGTTGCGCCCGGCCTTCAGCGTGGCGCCCTCGGCCAGGGCCGAGGTCTGCATCTGGGCCAGCAGCACCGTGCCCGACAGGTTCAGCGAGGCGACGCCGCCACCGCTGGCGCCCACCACCACCTGCTGCGTGCCGATGGTGTGGCGCGCGGCCACGGCCACATCGCGCTGTGCCGACACGCTGGCGTTGTTCACCTGCGCCTTCGTGGTGTGCGACAGCACCGTGGTGTCCGCCGCACCGCCCACGCCGGCCGTGCCACCCACGGCCAGGCCGCCGGCCCCCGCGATGACGGCGTCGTGGTGGTACGCGCCCACGCGGGCGTCCTGGCTGGTGCTGGCACCGGTGGCATCGCCCGAGGTGGACTGCACCGCCGCCTGGTTCGTCACCTGCGCCGTCGTGCCGCCACCCAGCAGGTTGACCGACACCGTCGCGGCCACACCGACCTCGCCACCGCCGGACACGTTGGCCAGCAGCGTCTCGACCTGGCTGGTCGACGACGCCACCACCGCGGTGCCACGCACGGCGTCCTTCAGCTGGTGGTTGTCGAGGTTGTCGCGCAGGCCGTTGGTCGCGCTGAGCTGGCCGTTGTCCAAGCTGAGGGCGCCACCTTGCGCCAGGGCATTGACCTGGGTGCCGCTGCCCGTGACCTCGGCCGTCGTCTGGTTGTGCAGGTCGTTGATGGCGATGGCGCCGCCGCCGCCCACCGTGCCCCCCAGGGCCACCGTGCCGGCTTGCGAAAGGATGCGGTCATCGGCCTGGGCCGTCACGCCCACGTTGTGGTCGGCGCGCACCTGGGCCGCGCCGTTCACGCTGGCGCGGGTCTCACCACCGACGTCGTTGATGGCGATGGAGCCGGCAAAACCCGCCGTGCCACCGCCCGAACCGGCCGCCGCCCAGACCTCCACCGCGCCGTCGCGCGCGGCGTCCACGCGCACCGAACCGTTGCGCGCCGTCAGGCTGCCGCCCTGCACCTCGGCCAGCACCGTGCCGGTGATGTGGTTGTACGACCCCGAGGCGCCCACCGCCGCCGTGCCGCCACCCGACAGGGCGCCCGTGGCCGCGAAGATGCGCGCCCGCTCGGACGCCGTCAGGGCTACGCCACCGGCCTGGCTGGTGACCGCACTGCCCTGGCTGCGCGCGCTCAGCGTCGTGCCGATGTCGTTGAGGGCCAGCGAGCCCGACACGCCCACTTTGGCCGCCGCGCCGCCGCCCATGGCGTAGGTTTCGATGTCGGCATCGTGCATGGCCGAGACCTCGACCGCGCCCGTGGTGTCCACCGTGGTGTTCAGCAAGCTGGCCTGCACGCCCGAGGTGATCTTGTTCCATGCGAAGCTCACGCCGAAGGCCGCCTTGCCCGTGCTCAGGCCCAGGGCGCCGACGATGGCGTTGATGTCGGACGTGTCCGACGCGCGCACGCTCAGCGAAGCCGCGTCGATGCCCGCGGCCGTCTTGCGCCCTTCGACCTGGGCCGAGGTCTGCGTGCCGATCTGGTTGATGGCGACCGCCGCCGCACCGGCCATCTGCCCCGTGCTGGCACCCAGCGAGGCCGCGATGGTGTCGATGCCGCCCGTGCTCTGCGCGTCCACCTGCACGGCCCCGGCCGTGTTCACGTCGCTGTTGCGGACATGGGCTGCGACCTGGTTGTCGATGTGGTTCCAGCCGAAGGACAGGCCGACGCCCGCCTTGCCACCGAAGGCCAGCGCACCCGCCACCGAGCGGATGGCCGCGCTGTCGCGCGTTGACAGGCTCAGGCTGCTCAGGCCCGAGAGGTCGCTTCCCTGGATGTAAGCCTGCGTCCAGTGCGCCAGCTCGTTGATGGAGACCGAGCCCGCCACGCCCAGCTTGCCGCGGCTGGCCTGCACCGAGGCCGACAGCGACTGGATCTCGCCCTCGCTGAGGGCCTCCACCGCCATGACGCCGCTGCTGGCGATGTGCGCGCCATCGACGAAGGCCGCCGTGCTGCCATCCAGCGTGTTGTAGGCCACCGAGCCGGCCAGGCCATTGCCATTGGACTGCGTGGAAATGGTCACCGCGCCCGACAGCGCGTTGATGGCCAGGTCGTTGTGCGCATGCACCGTCACGTCGGTGGCTTGGTTGACCTGCGCGCCATCGGTGATGGCCGCCGTGGTGTTGGCCGTCACGTCGTTGTAGGCCGCGTCGCCCGACACCGCGATGCCGAACTTGCCCGTGCCCGCGCCGCTGCTGCCCGACTGCGTGCTCGAGTCACCTGCGGTGGGCGCCTCGGTCTGGGCCTTGCTGTTGGTGGCCAGCGCACCGGCCACCGAGTAGGCGCCGACCTCCGTCACCGCGTCGGCCTTCACGTTGAGCGCACCGGTGCTGTCCACGAAGCCATTGGCGCCTGCGGCGTCGCGTCCGGCCAGGTCCACGTTGCCGATGCGCGCCGTGGTGTCGGTGTCCACTTTGTTGACCGTCACGGCAAAGCCGATGCCCACCTGCCCCTTGGTCGCCACCACGCCACCGGCCACGGCGATGTCGCGCAGCGAGGCGTCGGCCTGCACCGTCACCGGGCCGCCCGAGCGCACCTTGGCATCGTCGTCGATGCCGGCCAGCGTGCTCTGCCTGAGGATGTCCACGGTGACCGCGCCTTCGATGCCCACGGCATCGGACGAACCACCCGCCTCGGCGACGGTCACGATCTGCGCCGTCTGCTCGGCCTTCACCGTCACGCTTTGCGCCGCGCGCACCTCGGCCCCCCCGCGGATGGTGGCCGAGGCCGTGCTGTCGATGTCCACCACGTCGGCCGAGCCGCCGATGGCCGCCTTGCCACCCGTCGTGCCCAGCACCTTCTTGCCCGCGATGCCCACGGCGTGCACCGTGTTGACCTCGTTCTGGGCGTGCACCGTCACGGTTTGGTCGGGCAGGCTTTGCGTGCCCGGCGCGTAGGCCGTGGTGTTGACCTTGGCGCCCTCGTCGACGAAGGCCTGCGCGCTGTTGTCGAGGTTGAAGACGGTCACGGCCGCCGCCGCACCCACACCGCTCTTGCCGCTGGCCGAGTTGATGCCGAAGGTCGTGAAGACCAGGTCCAGCACGTTGGACTGCAGGTGGTTGAGGATGGCGTCCGGCGAGTTCCAGTTGATCTGCCAGGGGTAGGGCACGCGGGTCTGCGCATCGACCTTCAGCACGCCCTTGGCATCGACCGTGGCGCCCTTGCCGATCCAGGCTTGCGCGTTGTTCGAGAAATTGGCCAAGGCCACGGCGCCGCCGATGGCCGTGCCGGTGGAGCTCGTCTTGGCGCCCACGCTGGCGCTGGGGCGGTCCTGGATGGACGCCGTCACGTCGAGGCCCGCGGCCGACTGCACCTTGGCGCCATCGGCGATGCTGGCCTTCGCAGCATTGGCCGAATCGCTGTAGGTCACCGCGCCGGAGAGGTTGAACTTGCCCTCCTTGATGCCCGGGAACATGAAGTTGGCGATCTTGTCGCCCGTGGCGCCAGACAGCTTGCCCGTGGCGCCCAGCACGCCGCTCACCACATTGCGCTGGATGCCGGCGGTGAAGTTGGTGATCTGGGCCGAGATGCTGCTGGGGTTGCCCAGCGTCGAGGCATCGGCCGCCGTCGTGTTCTTGGCGATGGCGATGCTGGCATCGACCACGGTGGCCCCGCCCGTGCTGGCCGCGTCACCGCCGAGCTTGGCCGTGACGTCGTTCGTGGAGGTGTTCACCGCCACCGCGATGCCCATGCCGCTGCCACCGTTGTTGGCCGCCGTGCCCGACACCGAGATGTCCGAGGTGTTGGCCGCGCTGACCTCGATGCTGTTGCCGCGGATGCGCGTGGCATCGCCCGTCTCGGCGGTGGTGGTGGCGCTGTTGTCGGCGCGCACGAACACCGCGTCGATCGGCTTGTTGGTGGTGGTGATGGTCGCCGACACATCGACGGTCACATCGGTGCTGGCCTGGACCTTGGCCGCGCCACCCGCCGTCAGCTGGCTGGTGCCCTGCACTTGCGTGGTGGCCGCGGCGGTGGACTCGCCCCAGGCCGCCGACAGCACCAGCAGGCCGGCGAAGGTCGGCTGCGACACCGACGTGGCCTCGCTGTGCACCGTCAGGTCACCCGTGGCGGTCACCTGCGTGGCGCCATCGATGCGCGTCGTCGCCTTGGACGTGGACAGCGACACCAGCGGCACGCTGCTGAAATCGAAGATCTGGTCGTTGAGCGTCTTCAGCAAGGTGCTGTCCGAAGGCAACCAGCTCTGGTCCAGCAGCTTGGCGGCCGTGCCCAGCACGTCGAGCTTGAACGAGGTGCTGGACACCGCGTCGATCTTGACGTTGCGGCCCTGGATGACCGTGCTCACGGCCGGCTGGCCACCCGCCGCGGGCGCATCGCCGATCAGGGTTTCGGCCAGCGCGTTCTTGTCGAACCCGGCGCGGGCCGCGGCCTTGCTCTGGATGGTGACGTCACCCGAACCGATGATGCGGCTGCCCAGCACCTCGGTGCGCGCCGTGGCCTTGGTGGTCAGCGCCAGGAACTCGCCGCCGGGGCCGTCCGAGAGGTTGTCCAGCTCGTTGTCGACGAACTTCTGCGCCTCGGCCAGCGTCGTCTTGGGCGACTGCGACAGCAGCGTGGCGATGGCCGAGGTGTCGGCCTCGGCGCTGATGAAGATGTCGCCGCCGCGCAGCGTCGCGCGGTCGATGCGGATGCTCGCGTCGGCCGTGCGCGTGGCGCCGATGGCGTTGACGTGGCTGGCCTTCAGCGTGATCGTGCCGGCCTTGTACGGGCCCGTGGCCTGGGCCAGCAGCTTGGCGCCGCGCTGGATGTCGATGTGCGCCGCCGTCAGGCTCAGGTCGCCCGAGTCACCGGTGGACGTCGCCGTTTCGTGGTCGGCCGCGGCCGCGTTGGCCACCTTGCGGGTGGACAGCACCACGTCTTCCTTGACGGTGATGCTGTTGTTGGCGATCAGGGTGTAGCTGCCGCCGTCGGTGAAGAGGCTGGTGGCCAGCACCTCGATGTCGTTGGGGTCGATCAGCACGCTGCCCGCACGGCCGGCGTTCGCGCCGACGTCGAAGCGCCCGCCGCCCAGGCTCACGGTCTGGCCTGCGCTGAACTCGATGTGACCGCCGTCGCCCTCGGTGTCCCCACCGCGCGCTGACACCACGCCGCCCTGCAGCAAGCGCGCCGTGCCATCGGCCCACACGCGCACGCGGCCGCCTTGCGCCGCAGCGCCCGTGCCCGCGCCATCGGCCGACACCCGCCCGGCCACATCGGCATCGCCCGAGGCCACGATGCGCACCGTGTCGCCTTCCAGGAAGCTCACGCCGCCTTCTTTCAGGCCGTCCACATTGACCAGTTGTCCGAAGGCCACGCGCACCGCACCGCCCGCCTGCACCTGCCCGCCCGCGGCCACCTCGACGCGGCCCGCGGCCAGCAAGGCGCCCTCGGTGGCGCGCACCTGGCCCTTGACGCTGATCAGGCCCGAGGCCGACAGCGGCACCCGGCCCGCCAAGGCATCGGCCAGCGCGGCATCGTCGATGCGACCCTGGCCGTCCATCAGGCGGTCCATGTAGGCCTGCGTGGGCGTGGCCAGCATCAGGCTGCCCACGTTGACCTGGCCGCCGGCCCCCACCACGATGCCCAGCGGGTTGAAGAAGAACACATTGCCGCCGATGCGGCCATCCTTGTAGGCGTTGAGCACGCCGTCGATCTGGCTCTGCGGGCCGTTGACCAGGTTCAGCAGGTTGGCCGCGCCCTGCGGCACGTGCAGGTTGACCGTCTGGCCGCCGTACACGCTGAACTGCGAGAAGCTGTTGAAGCCGTTGACACCCTTGACCGTCTGCGTCGTCACGTCGATCACCGCCGGCTTGCCGCCCACCGGCGTCACCGCCGTCTGGGTGCGCCCGTCGGTCACGATGCCCGGGCCGGCCGCCTGCGCCACCCCACCGGTCAGCAGCCCCAGGCCCGCCGAGAAGCCGCCCAGCGCCATCCAGCCAGAGGCGTTCAGCGAGGCACAACGGCGCAGGATGGCCAGGTACTGGCGGCGGACGAGGGTGATGGCACCGTGGCTCATGAGGGGTCTCCTGCGCAAAGGCCCCCCGGCCATGGACTGGCCTCGTCGCCCTGCTCTGAATTGGAATGGGACGCGGACGTGGGCCTGGACGTGGCCCTGAACGCGTGTCTTTCAGTCTTGCCCGCCTTACAAAAAATCACAATCCCCTACATCGTGTGGCTGGAATTGCCATAGGCCAAAAGGATGAGACAGAGCAAGAAAGCAGCAGATTTGGGTGCTAGGCTGGCGGCCGCTGCACCGTTGCCGACACCGTGAACGCACCGCACACTCCCACCGACTCAGCCGCCGCGTCGTCCGTCGCCTCACCCGCCTTGCGCTTCGCGGCCAACCTGTCCTGGCTCTACACCGACCTGCCCTTCCTGGACCGCTTCGCTGCGGCCGCCCGGGACGGCTTCGCCGGCGTGGAGTGCTTGTTCCCGCACGAGCACCCGCTGGCCGACATCCAGACCCGCCTGCGCGACACCGGCCTGAGCCTGGTGCTCTTCAACGCCGAACCCGGCGACTGGGCCGCGGGCGAGCGCGGCCTGGCCAGCCTGGACGGGCGGGAGTCGGATTTCCGCCACAGCGTCCTCTCGGCCCTGGACCGCGCCTGCGCCCTCGGCGGCGGCCTGGGCAACCACGATCGCCCCCTCGTCCACGTGATGGCCGGCCTGTGCGCCGCGCCCGCAGGCAGTGCCGCGCACCTGGCCGCCTGGGAGCGCTTCGAGCGGCGCCTGGCCTGGGCGGCCGAACAAGCCCAGGCCCACGGCATCACCCTGACCATCGAGCCCATCAACCCGCGCGACATGCCCGGCTACCTGCTGACCCGCCAGGACGAGGCCCACGGCATCGTCCAGCGCATCGGCTCGGCGCATCTGCGCGTGCAGATGGACCTCTACCATTGCCAGATCGTGGAAGGCGACGTCACCACGCGCCTGCGACACTGGCTGCCCACAGGCCAGGTCGGCCACCTGCAGATCGCAGGCGTGCCCGACCGCAACGAGCCCGACCGGGGCGAGTTGCACCACCCCTGGCTCTTCGACGAACTGCAGCGCCTGGGCTGGTCCGGCTGGATCGGCTGCGAATACCGCCCGCGCGCTGTCCCCCGACCCGATGCCCCCGGCGCTGCGACCACGCAGGGCCTGGGCTGGCGTCCGCATGAAAGGAGTACACATCATGCTGGTTGACTTCCCCGAGACCGTCCGCACGCGCGACGGCCTGGCCCTCTTCCTGCGCCACTGGCCCCTGGCCGGCGTGCGCCCCGCGCCCTGCGTCGCCGTCCTCGTCCATGGCCTGGGCGAGCACAGCGGCCGCTACGAACACGTGGCCGCCAGCCTCAACCAGCAAGGCTGGGCGGTCGTCGGCTTTGACCACCGCGGCCACGGCCGCTCGCCCGGCAAGCGCGGCGTGCTGCACGACAACGACGACTTCCTGCACGACCTCGCCGCCGTCATCGACGCCACCCGCGCGGCCTACCCCGACCGACCGCTGCTGCTGGTCGGCCACAGCCTGGGCGGCGCCATCGCCGCGCGCTTCGTGGCCGCGCTGGCCCGCCCGGTGGAAGATGCCGCCAGCGCGCCCTGGTCGCGCCCGGTGACGGCGCTGGTGCTGTCCTCCCCGGCCCTGGCCATCCCCATCAGCCCGGTGCAAAAGGCCTTGCTGGCCACCGTGGGCAAGCTCACGCCCGACATCGCCGTGGGCAATGGCCTGAAGCCCGAATGGGTCTGCCACAACCCCGCCACCGTGGCCGCCTACCTGGCCGACCCGCTGGTGCACGACCGCGTCAGCGGCCGCCTCAGCACCTGGCTGCTGCAGGCAGGCGAGACGGTGCGCCAGCGCGCGCCCGGCTGGCTCACGCCCACCCTCGTCATGTGGGGCGGCGAAGACCGCTGCGTGCTGCCGCAAGGCTCGGCCGATTTCGCCGCGGCGGCGCCGGCCCACCTCGTCACCAGCCACCCCTGGCCGCAGCTCTCCCACGAGATCTTCAACGAGGTCGAAAGCCCCAAGGTGCTGGCCGTGATGGGCGACTGGCTCAAGCGCGTGTTCGGGGGCTGAGCGGGGCCGACACGGTTTTGGAGGATGATGTCGGGTTTCCCGCCGAGCACCTCCAGACCCACCATGGCCATCAAAGCCACCATCCACAAAGCCCAGCTGCAGCTGGCCGACATGGACCGCAACGTCTATGCCGACATCGCCGTGACCATCGCGCGCCACCCGTCCGAGAACGACGAGCGCATGATGGTCCGTGTGCTGGCCCTGGCCCTGGGCTGGCCCGCCGACACCTCGGAAGGCACGCTTGAGTTCGCCAAAGACATGTGGGAGCCCGACGAGCCCGCGCTGTGGCACAAGAACTTCTCCGACGAGATCCTGCACTGGGTGGAAGTCGGCCAGCCCGACGACAAGCGCCTGATGAAGGCCTCGGGCCGCGCCCGCCGCGTCTCGCTCTACGCCTTCCAGAGCAGCACGCCGGTGTGGTGGAGCGGCCTCGCCACCAAGCTCACGCGCGCCAGCAACCTGCACATCTGGCAGATCCCGCACGAGCAGAGCCAGGCCCTGGCCAAGCTGGCCCAGCGCACCATGCAGCTGCAAATCACCGTGCAGGACGGCACCGTGTGGGTCAACGACGGCAGCGAGTCCCTGGAGATCACGCCGCAGCGCCTGATGGGCGAGGACTGAGCCCAGGCGGGTGCCAGCACAGCGGCCGGCACATTCCCCGACAGGCATCAGGGAGATGCACCGAGCGCACAGCGCATTTCGCCTGATGGGAATCGGGGCGCCTGAACAGAATGCAGACACCGGGAAACGCCACACGGCGCCCCGGCAGCCGCCTCGGGAGCGGCGTGTCCGGCCAAGATGGAATCGACACGCCACCACATCCCGCCGGGCGAACCGGTGAGCCCTTGCGGGCACGAGGCCATGTCCATCCTGTCGATTGGTGCCTCATCCCATGCTGTCCTGGTTCAGACAATTCAACGTGGCCACCCGCCTGCGCCTGCTGGCCGGCCTGTCCGCCCTTGGCGTCCTTGGCGTGGCCGTCGGCCTGCTGTGGTCCGCCTACGACCAAAAGCTCGAAGACCGCCGCACCGCCGTGCGCCAGACCGTCGAAGTGGCGCACGCGCTGCTGCAGTGGGCCCACGAGCAGCAGACCAGCGGCAAGCTCGACGCCGATGCCGCGCGCCAGCAAGCGCTGTCCGCCCTGGACAAGCTGCGTTATGGCCACAACGAGTACTTCTGGGTCAACGACATGGCGGGCGTGATGGTCCACCACCCCATCAAGCCGCAGCTCGACGGCCAAAACCTCAACGACATGAAGGACCCGAACGGCACCTTCCTGTTCCGCGCCTTCACCGACGTGGCCCGCACCCGCGGCGAAGGTTTTGTCCAGTACCAGTGGCCCAAGCCCGGCCATGAGGCGCCGGTGGACAAGGTCTCCTTCGTCAAGGCCTTCGCGCCCTGGGGCTGGGTGGTGGGCTCGGGCCTGTACATCGACGACCTGCAAGCCGCCTTCCGCCAGCAGATGGTGGGCAGCGTGGCGGCTGTGCTGGTCGCAGCCCTGCTGCTGTGGAGCCTGGTGGAGCTGACCGCGCGCCAGCTCAGCCGTGGCGTCAACGAGGCCGTGGCCCGCGCCGAGGCCATCGCCCAAGGGGACCTCGCCCAGGGCCAGGCACCGCACCCGCTGGCCGAGGGCAGTGACGAAATCGCCCGGCTGCTGCGGGCCATGCGCGACATGAGCCGCCAGTTGGGCGACACCCTGGGCCAGGTGCGCGACAGCGTGGGCCACGTGGCCGAAGCCAGCCAGCAGATCGCCACCGGCAACCAGGACCTCAACCACCGCACCGAGCAGGCCGCGGCCCGCCTGCAGCACACCGCCTCGTCGATGGAAGAGTTCAGCAGCACGGTGCAGCACAACGCCGCGTCGTCCTCATCGGCGCAAGGCATGGCCTCCGAGGCCGCCAGCCAGGCCCGCCGCGGCGGCGAGGTGGTGTCCCAGGTGGTGCACACCATGGAGGCCATCCACGCCAGTGCCCGCAAGATCACCGACATCATCACCGTGATCGACGGCATCGCCTTCCAGACCAACATCCTGGCGCTGAACGCCGCCGTCGAAGCCGCCCGTGCCGGTGAACAGGGCCGCGGCTTTGCGGTGGTGGCCGGCGAAGTGCGCACCCTGGCGCAACGCTCGGCCAACGCGGCCAAGGAAATCAAGGCCCTCATCCAGGCCTCGACCGCACACGTCGAATCCGGCGCAGCCCTGGTGCACGACGCCGGCCAGAACATGGCGGCCATCGTGGGCTCGGTGGACCGGGTCGCCGGCCTGATCCAGCAGATCGCGCACGCCACGATGGAGCAGAACCAGGGCGTGGGCACCATCCACCACGCCGTCACCGAGCTCGACCAGATGACGCAGCAAAACGCGGCGCTGGTGGAGCAGTCGGCCGCCGCCGCAGGCAGCCTCAAGGACCAGGCTCAGGCCCTGGCCACGGTGGTGGACCGCTTCCGCGTGGGCTGATCAGTTTGTTGTAAGCGTCTCCCCCACCGTCGTGGTCGCCACCGGTGGGGTTCTGCGCTTCGGGGTGCCACCAGGCCCCCAACGGCCCAGGCGCTGGGCCGGCTGCTCCACGGCGATGTGGAACACATGGGTGGCCAGCGCCACGCAAGGCAGGCTCACCAGCACCGCCCACCAGGCAGGCGCCTGGGGCATCAGGGCGAAGCAGGTTTTCAGCACAGGGATGTGCACCAGGTACAGGCTGAACGACACCTGCCCCAGGTATTGCCACGGCCGGGCCTGCAGCACCTCGCGGATGCGCCCGGGGGCCATGGCCGACACCATCAGCACGCACGCGGCCACGGCCACCGCGGCGTCCGACAAGAACTCGTTGAAAGTCGCCACCCGGCGCCAACCCCAGGCCTGCGGCACGAGGTGGGCCATGCGCGCGTAGGCACACACGAGCAAGGCACCCACGACCCAGCCAAGGCGGGCCCTGGGCGATTGCGCGCCCCACCATGCCAGCGCGGTTTCCAGGTGCTGTGCCAGCACCGCGCCCATGCCGAACATCAGCAGGTAATGCAGGGTGTGCTGCCACGAGGTCTTGTAGCCGATCGAGGGGTCGCCCGCCCAGGTCACACCCGCCGCCACGGCCAGGGACAGCCAGGCCAGTCCCGCCAGGAAAGCCGACGGTCGCAGCCGGTGCAGGGCCCACAGGAACAGCGGGAACACGAGGGCAAAACGCATTTCGTGGACCAGCGTCCAGACCACGTCGTTGAACACCATCTCCACATCGACCACCATCAGGGCGTGGTCCAACACCCCCCGCGGGTTCACCGATGCGGGCCATTGGAAGGCCTGGGTGCCGACCCCGCCAAAGCGGTTCAGCAGACCCGTGGCCAGCACACAGACGGCCAACATCACCCAACTGGGCACAGCGATGCGCGCCAGCCGCCCCCACCAGAACGCCCTCAGGCTTTGCGGTGCCCCGTGGTCGACTCGCCGAACCAGCACGAAGCCACTCAGCACGAAAAACAGGATGACGGCCTCACCGCCGGCCCACAGCAAGAAGGCCGGGGTGAGGTCCAGCGCAGTGTGGTGGGACACGAAGACCGCGTGCAGGTGGGCGAAAAACACCGACAACGCGGCCAAGCCACGCACTGCGTCCAGCGCAGCAAATCGCTTCATGAACAGGCCCTGATTTTTTTGAATGGGCCGATTCTCCGCGCGATCCCTGCCTGGCGCCATGGGTCGCCACCCCCGGCATGGGGGCCGGGCATGTCAGGGGGTCACCCCCGACGCTGCCTCGCCCCGCACACCGAGCGCTGCGTCACAGCACCGCGGCAAAGGCCGCGGCCACGCGGTCCACGTTGTGGGCGTTCAAGCCCGCCGCGCACATGCGGCCCGAGCGCAGCACGTAGACGCCGTGCTCGGTGCGCAGCGTGTCGGCCTGCTGCGGGCTCACGCCGGTGTAGCTGAACATGCCGCGCTGGTCGATGAAGTAGCGCACGTCACGCCCTGGCAGCTTGGCCACCACGCCGTCGTACAGGCGCTGGCGCATCACCTGGATGCGTTGGCGCATGGCGGTGAGCTCATCGGCCCACAGCTGGCGCAGTTCGGTGCTGTGCAGCACGCCCGACACCAGCAGCGCGCCGTGCGTGGGCGGGCTGGAGTAGTTGCGGCGCACCGTGGACATCAGCTGGCCCAGCACCAGCTCGGCCTGCGCCTTGTCGGGGCACACCACGCTGAGGCCGCCCACGCGCTCGCCGTACAGCGAGAAGCTCTTGGAGAACGAGTTGGCCACAAAGAAGCTCACGCCCGCGTTGGCCAGGGCGCGCAGCGCGAAGGCGTCTTCGTCGATGCCGTCGCCAAAGCCCTGGTAAGCGATGTCCAGGAAAGGCAGCAGCTTGCGCGCCTTGACAACCTCGATCAACTGCGTCCACTGCGCCGTGTTCAGGTCCACGCCCGTGGGGTTGTGGCAGCAGGCGTGCAGCAGCACGATGCTCTGGGCCGGCAGCGCCTCGATGGCGGCCAGCATGGCATCGAACTTCAGGCCCTTGGTGGCCGCGTCGTAGTACGGGTAGGTGTTCACCTGGAAGCCCGCACCTTCGAAGATGGCGCGGTGGTTGTCCCAGGTCGGGTCGCTCACCCACACCTGCGAGGCGGGGAAGTAGCGCTTCAGAAAGTCCGCACCGACCTTCAGCGCGCCAGAGCCGCCCAGAGACTGCAGGGTGGCGATGCGGCCCGCCTTGACCGCGTCGTGGTCTGCACCGAACAGCAGTTGTTGCACAGCCTGGCGGTAGCCTGCGTGGCCCACCATGGGCAGGTAGGGCTTGGGCCCGATCTTGGCCAGCAGCGCCGACTCGGCCTCGCGCACGGCGGCCATCACGGGCAGGCGGCCAGCGTCGTCGAAGTAGATGCCGATGGACAGGTTGATCTTGTCCGCGCGCGGGTCTTTCTGGAAATCCTCGTTGAGCGTGAGGATGGGGTCGCCGGGGTAGGCGTCAACGTGCTGGAACATGGCGGTGGGCTCGAAGTGAACGCAGGCGCAGATTATCGGCCCACACTTTGCGCGGGCCTTGGAATCTGGGTATGGTGTCGGCCAGCGCGTTCCCGCAACGCCCCGCCCCATCCCCCCAGAACCGAGGACATCCCCCATGCAAACCCGCGCAGCCGTGGCCTGGAAAGCAGGCGCCCCCCTGACCATCGAAACTGTCGACCTCGAAGGCCCCCGCGCCGGCGAAGTGCTGGTCGAGGTCAAGGCCACCGGCATCTGCCACACCGACTACTACACCCTCTCGGGCGCCGACCCCGAAGGCCTCTTCCCCGCCATCCTGGGCCACGAGGGCGCCGGTGTGGTGGTCGACGTCGGCCCCGGTGTCACCAGCCTGCGCAAGGGCGACCACGTCATCCCGCTCTACACGCCCGAATGCCGCGAGTGCAAGTTCTGCCTGAGCCGCAAGACCAACCTGTGCCAGAAAATCCGCAGCACACAAGGCAAGGGCCTGATGCCGGACGGCACCTCGCGTTTTTCGCTCAACGGTGAGCCGCTGCTGCACTACATGGGCACGTCCACCTTCGCCAACCACATCGTGGTGCCGGAGATCGCGCTGGCCAAGGTGCGGTCTGATGCGCCGTTCGAGACCATCTGCTACATCGGCTGCGGCGTGACCACGGGCGTGGGCGCCGTGCTGTTCACGGCCAAGGTGGAGGCAGGCGCCAACGTGGTGGTGTTCGGCCTGGGTGGCATCGGCCTGAACGTGATCCAAGGCGCCAAGATGGTGGGCGCCGACAAGATCATCGGTGTCGATTTGAACCCCGAGCGCGAGGCCATGGCCCGCCAGTTCGGCATGACGCACTTCCTGAACCCGAAGGACATCGAAGCCGCCGGCGGCAACATCGTCGATGCCATCGTGCAGCTGACCGATGGCGGTGCCGACTACAGCTTCGAATGCATCGGCAACACCAAGGTGATGCGCCAGGCGCTGGAGTGCACGCACAAGGGCTGGGGCCGCAGCATCATCATCGGCGTGGCCGAGGCGGGCGCAGAAATCGCCACGCGGCCGTTCCAGCTGGTGACGGGCCGCAAGTGGGAGGGCTCGGCCTTCGGTGGCGCGCGCGGCCGCACCGACGTGCCCAAGATCGTGGACTGGTACATGGACGGCAAGATCGAGATCGACAGCCTGATCACGCACAAGCTCAAGCTGGAACAGATCAACGAGGGCTTTGATTTGATGAAGCGCGGCGAGTCCATCCGCTCTGTGGTCGTCTTCTGATCGGGGCCGCAGCATGAGCACGCTGGAGTTGTTGAGCGAGCACGCCTGTTTCGGCGGCGTGCAGCGCTTCTATCGCCATGCCTCGGCGGCCATCGGTTTGCCGATGCAATTCGGGGTGTACCTGCCGCCGCAAGCGCTGACGGTGGGCGACAAGCCGGGCGCCAAGGTGCCCGTGCTGTTCTACCTGGCGGGGCTGACCTGCAACGAGGAGACCTTCGCCATCAAGGCGGGGGCGCAGCAGCACGCGGCGCGACTGGGCCTGGCCATCGTGACACCGGACACCAGCCCGCGCGGCACGGACTTCCCCGAGCAAAGCGACCACTGGGACTTCGGCGTGGGCGCGGGCTTCTACCTCGATGCCACCGAGGCGCCGTGGTCGGCGCACTGGCAGATGGAGCGCTACATCACCGAGGAGCTGCACGCACTCGTCGGCCAGCACCTGCCGGTGGACACCGCGCGCGCCGGCATCTTCGGGCACTCGATGGGCGGTCACGGCGCCTTGACGCTGGCCTTGCGCCACCCGGGGCAGTACCGCACGGTGTCGGCCTTCGCGCCGATCGCCAACCCGGTGAACTGCCCGTGGGGGCAGAAGGCGTTCAGCGGCTACCTGGGCTTGTCGCGGCACACCTGGGGCGAGCACGATGCCACCGAGCTGATGTCGCAGTACCCGATGCCGCCCTGCCCCCAGGGCATCCTGATCGACCAGGGGCTGGCGGACAAGTTCCTGCCGAACCAGCTGCACCCGGAGGCTTTCGAAGCGGCCTGCGCGGGCCTGGGCCAGCCGCTGACGCTGCGCCGACATGCGGGGTACGACCACGGCTACTACTTCATCCAGAGCTTCGTGGGTGAGCACCTGGCGCACCATGCGTCGGGCTTGGCCGTGGCCTGAAGATCGGGCCTCGGCGGCTACCGCAGGGATGGGCGCGCCATCCCTGCGTCCACCCACTGGCCGGGCGACAGGCCATCCAGGCTGTGGGGCCCGATGGCGGCGCGGATCAAGCGCAAGGTGGGGAAGCCCACGGCCGCGGTCATGCGCCGCACCTGCCGGTTGCGCCCTTCCTGGATCACCAGTTCGATCCAGGCGGTGGGAATGGCTTTGCGCACCCGAACGGGCGGGTCGCGGTCCCAGAGGCCGGGCGGTGCGGGCATCGCCCGGGCACGCGCAGGCCGCGTCAGGCCATCTTTGAGCATGACGCCTTGTCGCAATGCGGCCAAGGCCGTCTCGTCCGGCACGCCTTCGACTTGCACCCAATAGGTCTTGTCCATCTTGAAGCGTGGGTCGGCGATGCGGGCCTGCAGCTTGCCGTCGTTCGTGAGCAGCAACAGCCCTTCGCTGTCGGCGTCCAGCCGCCCCGCCACGTACACATCGGGCAGGTCGATGAATTCCTTCAGGCCGCGCCAGGCCCCTTCAGCCGTGAACTGGCTGAGGACACCGTAAGGCTTGTTGAAGCGGATCAGGCGAGAACGTTCCATTCACTGCTGCATGCGCAAGCGACGCTGGGCTTCTTCTTCCTGGGCATCGTCGATTTCGCGGATCACCCCCCCGAGGTCCACCGGCCCCTCGGCCTGTTTGAACTCGCCCGTCAATGGGGTGTCAGGCGTCAAGGCGCCTTGCTCGTACAGCGCCCAGATCTCGGGGCCGTGGTCGGTGGACAGCAGGTCCGGGGCGAAGCCGCCGAAAAAGTCGCGCAGGTTGGCCACGTCGCGCAACAGCATGCGCTTGGCGTGGTTGTTGCCGGCCGCGTCCACGGCCTGTGGCAGGTCGATGATGACCGGGCCATCTTGCGCCAGCAGGATGTTGAACTCCGAGAGGTCGCCGTGCACCACCCCGGCACACAGCATGCGCACCACTTCGGTCAACAAGGTCGCATGGTGGTCGCGCGCTTCCTGGGCCGTGAAGCACACATCGTTGAGCCGCGGGGCCGCATCGCCGTCGGCGTTGGCCACCAGTTCCATCAGCAACACACCATCCAGGAAATTGTGGGGCTGCGGCACGCGCACACCTGCCGCGGCCAGGCGGTAGAGGGCATCGACCTCGGCGCTCTGCCACGCCGCTTCCTGCGCCTGGCGCCCAAAGCGGGTGCCTTTGGCCATCGCACGGGCCTGGCGCGTGTTTTTGGTCTTGCGGTTTTCGGTGTAATCGACCGCCTGCCGGAAGCTGCGGTTCGTCGCCTCTTTGTAGATCTTGGCGCACAGCGTGTCATCGCCGCGCCGGACCACGTACACCATGGCCTCCTTGCCGCTCATCAACTGGCGCACAACGGTGTCGATCAGGCCTTCTTCAACGAGGGACTGCAGTCTGGGGGGTGTTTTCATTCGGGGGCGGGGGGCACCGATGCGATGGTGGAGGCGGCGCATGCTAACCCATCGCCTCGGCGAAAACGAGCCGCCGCACGGGGCGGGCGGGACACCGACACCGGCCTCGTGCGCCTCCGCACACCGCAGGCGGGGCCAAGGTGAGAGGCAAATGCGGGACAAGTCCTCCCAGCGCCGCAGCGATGGGCCGCCCAGGGCGCAAGATGTCGGCAACGCAACTTGAGGACTTCCATGGCCGACGACCCACGCTGCTGCGGCAGCGGCACCTGCATCATCGACACCAACGGACACTGCTGGTGCGGACAACGCTGGGACGGCGACCAGCTCATCGGCCCGGGCTCAGCGTGTTCGGCAGCGGACCCCGAGAACCCCAGCGACAAGCGGCCCGAAACCGTCGGTGCCTCAGCGCCCCGCCCCCACCCTTGAGCGATTCGACATGGACCTGACCCGGCACGCATCGGTGCCCCAAAGCCGGATCTCGCGCAGCCTGCACCTGGGGCGGCTGGCGGGCGAGCTCCTGGCGGGTGCGGTGGCGACCAGCGCGGGGCAACTGGCGCGGGGCCAACGGCCATCGTGGGCGGGCAGCTTGTTGACACCCGGCAATGCACACCGCCTGACCGAACGCCTCGCGCAGATGCGGGGCGCCGTGATGAAGGTGGGGCAACTGCTGTCGATGGATGGCCAAGGGGTGTTGCCCCCGCCCTTCTCCGATTTGCTCGCCCGCTTGCGCGATCAGGCGTACGCCATGCCCGCCACGCAGCTCGCCGAGGTCCTGGAGCGCGCATACGGCGCAGATTGGCACCGGCGCTTCAAACACTTCAGCTTCGCGCCCATTGCAGCGGCGTCCATCGGACAAGTGCACCGCGCCGAGACCCACGAGGGTGAGGTGCTGGCCTTGAAGGTCCAGTACCCCGGTGTGCGCGCCAGCATCGACAGCGACGTGGCCAACCTGGCCCTGCTCCTGCGGATGCCCGGCCTGACGCCGCCGGGCGTGGCGCTGGACGACATGCTGACGCAACTCCGCACGCAGCTCTACACCGAAACCGATTACGTCGCCGAGGCCCGCGCAGCCACCGCTTACCGCGAACGGTTGGGTGAGACCCCTGACCTGTTCGTACCACGCGTGCACGCCGCGCACAGCACCGCCCACATCCTGGCGATGGACTTTGCGCCAGGCCAACCGGTGGCGTCGTTGATGCAGCCCGGGGTGCCCCAGGCGCAGCGTGATCGCGTGGCCGCGGCCCTGTGCCGGCTGGCCGTCAAGGAGTTCTTCGACATGCGGCTGGTGCAGACCGACCCGAACTTTGGCAACTACCTGTTCGACGCGGCCAGCGGTCGCATCGGCTTGCTCGACTTCGGCGCAGCACAGGAAGTCGGCCCAGACCGCGTCGGCCAAGTGCGTGAGCTGGGGCGCGCCTTGCGGCAGGCCAACCCGCAGCGCACACACCAGGCAGCGCTGGCCGCGGGCTTGGTGCACGCCAGCGACACACCGGCCCAACAAGCAGGCGTGGTTCAGCTGTTGCTGGCGGTGGGCGAGCCGCTGCGCGCGCCGGGCCTTTACGACTTCGGCGCATCCACGCTGGTGCGGGAGGTGTTCGCGCAGGGGCAAGCCCAGTTCTTCGAGACCGGCCCCGGGCAACCACCGCCGGCCGACATGCTGCTGCTACAGCGCAAGTTCGCCGGCACCTTCATGCTGTGCGCCAACCTGGGAGCGAAGCTGGACGTGGGCGAGCTCTTCAGTGAGGCGCTGGACGAGGCAGAAGCGGCTGCAGGATGCGCTCAGACCTCAGAGTGACGCCACCCCGCCAGGCCGCTGCAACCTAGACTCAGGGCCGAACGAGGAGGCGATGTGAAAGATGCTGCCCAGCCTGAGATGCTGACGGTCCTGTACGACGGAGGATGCCCGCTGTGCCGGCGCGAGATCGCGCACGTGCAGGGGCTGGCCGCGCAGCGCCCCGACAGCGCCCTTTGCTTCGTCGACGTCCATGACGCCCACAGTGCGGTGCCAGCCGCCGAGCGCGCTGCGCTGCTGGCGCGCTTCCATGTGCAGCGTCCCGACGGGTCCCGGCTGGACGGCGCTGCGGCCTTCGTCGCCATGTGGGCCCGCCTGCCCGGTTGGCGCTGGCTGGCCCGCCTGGCCGACTTACCCGGCGCCCTGCCCGCGCTGGAGCTGACTTACCGCGGCTTCCTGCGCGTGCGCCCGCGGCTGCAGGCCCTGGCCCGCCGGGCGGAGCGCGCAGCATGATGGCCATGGTCAGCCTGTGGTGCGTGGCGCTGCTGTTCGGCGGCATGGTGCTGTACGCGTTCGGCCTCGCGCCTTTTCTGTTTTCCGCCCTGCCCATGCCCCAGGCCCGCAGTGCCTTGCGTGTGGCCTTCCCGCACTTCTACCTCTTCGTGCTCGGCACTTCGGCTGTCGCGGCTGGGCTGCTGTGGCCGCGCGATGGGGTGTCTGCGCTGGCACTGGCCGCCATCGCCGTGTCCACGGTGCCGACGCGGCAGGTGCTGATGCCCGCCATCAACGCGGCCACCGACGCAGGCGCCACCCGGCGCTTCAAGCTGTTGCACACGCTGTCGGTGCTGGTGACGCTGGCGCACACCGGGTTGGCCGGCTGGGTGTTGGCGCGCTTCACCTGAAGCCCCGTTCCATGCCCCCACAACCGACAGCCACCGACGAGGCGCCCGACCCGGAACCGGACGTGAGCGAGGACGCCGCGCTCATCGGCGAGATCATCCAGATGGCCTTGAGCGACCACGTGGGCTTCGCCGAGATCCACGCCGTGCACGGCCTGGGGCCAGACCAGGTCAAGGCGCTGATGCGTGCGCAACTGTCGCCGGGCAGCTACCGCTGCTGGCGTCGGCGTGTGCGGCGTTTCGCCGATCGGCGCGCCAGCTACAAGTGAGGCCCCGCGCCAGCCTTGTCCCGAAACTGTCTGGCCGCGAACGCCCAGACCATGCGGGAGGCGTCTGGCCCCTGGCTGTCGCTGAAAGGCTGCCCTGCCGCACCACCACTCCAGGCGTGGCCGAGCCGTTCGACCTCGACCAGGGTGGCGACCCGGTCTCCCCGGCGCTGGAAGTCGGTCACCGCCATGGGGTGGCGCTTGCCGCGCTGCACGTGGCGTGTCTGCCCCGCCTGCGCGCCGGCCGCGTCCGCCCAGATCCGCACCGCCGCACGCCCGTTGCCGACCGACACGATGGGGTCGGCTTCGCCATGGATCACCAACAGCGGTGGCCACGCAGCCGCCGATGACCGCGTGGTGGTGGCCAAAGGCCGGGTGGTGCGCCGGCCGTGCATGGCGCCGAGCGCCGACATGCTGGAATGCGCCGTGCCAGGCGGGATGCCCGAGTGCATGACCAAGGCCTTGAAACGCTCGGGGTGGTGTGTGACCAGCAGCGCCGCCATGCTGGCCCCGGCGGACAGGCCCGCCACAGCGATGCGGGCAGCGTCGACCGGGTGCATCAGGCAGACCTGGTCGATGGCTTTCATGATCAAGGCCACTTCGGCCACGGCCCGGCCACCGTCGGTGTCGAACCAGTTCCAGCAGCCTTGGACATTGGCCAGGCGGTCCTGCTCAGGGTAGAGCACGAAGAAGCGCTCCCCTGACGCGACGCGGTTCATGCGCGTGCTGGTGGCAAAGCTCCTGGCGTCCTGCCCACAGCCGTGCAGCATCACCAGCAAAGGCAGTCGCTCGCCGCGCTGCATGTCGGGCGGGCGGTAGAGCCGAAAACGGCGCCTCCCTTGGAGGCCGAAGGCCGCGCCGGCGATCCAGTCGCCATCGCCGGGGGGGGGCCGCAGCCGGTTCACCGATGGCTGGATGGCCCGCCGCACCACGCGTTGGCCAAGCTTCGCGCTGCGCCGGGTGAGGGCGGCCATGCTGCGCCTGAATGCCTTGGCCCACAGCGCGGTGTGCGTGCGTTTCTTCATCCGAGCCATGGTGTCCATTCATGGGCGCGCATTCGGTGCGCTGGCGCACGGTGAGGACATGCTTCAGGCCGATGGGGGGCCCACCACACTTCGGCCCTCACCGAAGCATCCAGCAAAGCATCTGCCACACAGTCGTGCCCGAGTTCAACCAACGTCGTGCACACACCATGGCTGACACCTGCCTCATCCGCTATCAGATCGACCCCTTTCAACGCGATGCCTTCCAGCGCTACGCCGAAGCATGGGGGCTGGTCGGCTTCGACGATCTGGCGGCCTGCGAACGCTACCGCACCGTGCTGAAGCGCGATGCCGAGGGGCGCAGCAACTTCGAGCTGGCACAGTCCCAGCGCTTCCTCCTTCGCGAGGAGCGCACGTGGCTGGAGGACGTCTCCGGGACGCGCAACGTGGCGCGGCAGGTGGCGACGGTGGTGCGCGACCATGGCTTGCCTGAGCGCGAACACGCGCCGTCGGACGCGCGAAGCGCGCTAACCTGGTCGGAACGTCGCGATCACCTCGCCGGCCAACTCGCCGGCCAACTCGCCGACGATCTGTACCAGCACTTCACGGCCATGGGCTGGCTGCGTCGCACAGCCAGCCGCGGGGTGGACATCACCGTGAGTGGCCAACGGGAGCTGCTGCCGCGCTTGCACGCCGACGAGGCTTGAGGTCCCGCGCCTGCCCAAGGGCGACCGCTTCACAAGCCATCCCCACCGGCCCGCCGCCCGTCCTGACCCACGCGCCACCCACGCAGCTCGGCGCGCAAGCCAAACAGTGTCGCGCGCAAGCCGCTGAGCTCTGCGCGTCAGTCATTTCGGGCCAAGCGCCGAGTTCCCCCACTGCGTGCGCAAGCCATTCCGTGTCGTGCGCAAGGCTGTTTCGGTGGCGCGCAAAGCCATTTGTGTCGCGCGCAAGGTTCCGAGCCTTGCGCACCCCCGTCAGAGCTTCGCGCGCAAAGCGTCTGAGCCTTGCGGCCCGAGCTTGTCGCTCGGCGTGCAAGGCCATGGGGCTTGCGCGCGACGCAGCGCTGGGCGCAAGAGCGTTCGCAGGCGCTCTGTGGGACACCGAACAGACCCCACGCCCGCGCACAGCGAGGATCACCCACAGTCCAGCCCTCACCGCCCGCCCACGCCACCAGGAGCCGACATGTCGCTGACACCCGTGCTGCACCCGAGTGACCACACCGAGAGCTCCCCTGTGCCAGCGCCCCGCACCGAGTCCGACAGCTTCGGCCCCATCGAGGTGCCGGGCGGGGCCTTGTGGGGCGCGCAGACGGCGCGCAGCCTGCACTTCTTCGCCATTGGCGAGCAGCGCATGCCCTTGGCGATCGTGCACGCGCTGGCCCAGGTCAAGCGCGCGGCGGCAGAGGTGAACGGCGCGTTGGGTTTGCTCGCGCCCCTGCGGGCCGAGGCCATCGCCAACGCCGCCCGGCGCGTGGCCACGGGCGAGTTCGACGCCCAGTTCCCGCTCTCGCTGTGGCAGACGGGCTCGGGCACACAAAGCCACATGAACGTCAATGAAGTCATCGCCAGCCTGGCCTCGCTGGCGCTGGGCGGCGGCCTGGGCAGCGAGCGCCGCGTGCACCCCCACGACGACGTGAACTTGGGGCAGTCCTCCAACGACGTTTTCCCCACCGCCATGCACATCGCCGCGGTGCTGCACGCACGGCCGCTGCTGGCCGCACTGGCGGGCCTGCGCGAGGCACTGCGAGCCAAATCGCTGGCGCTGGCCGAGGTGCCCAAGGTCGGCCGCACCCACCTGCAGGACGCCACGCCGGTCACGTTCGGCCAGGAGTTCGGTGGCCACGAAGCCCAGCTGGCGCTGGCCGAGCTGGCGGTGCGGCGCGCACTCGGCGACGTGCACGCACTGGCCATCGGCGGCACCGCCGTCGGCACAGGACTGAACACGCACCGCGCCTTCGGTGCGCGCGTGGCCGCCGTGCTGGCCCAGCGCCTGGAGGCCCCCTTCGTGGTGGCCGACAACCTGTTCGCCGCCATGGCCGGACACGAGGCTCTGGTGGGCCTGCACGGCGCCCTGCGCACCCTCGCCGTGGCGCTCACGAAGATCGCCAACGACGTCCGGCTGATGGGCAGCGGGCCGCGCGCCGGCCTGGGCGAGTTGCGCCTGCCCGCCAACGAGCCCGGCAGTTCGATCATGCCGGGCAAGGTCAACCCGACGCAGGTGGAGGCGCTGGCCATGGTCTGCGCGCAAGTGATGGGCCACGACGTGGCCATCGGCATCGCCGCCAGCCAGGGCCAGTTCGAGCTCAATGCCTACAAGCCGCTGATCGCCCGCAACCTGCTGGACAGCCTGCGCCTGCTGGCCGACGCCATGGTCAGCTTCCGCACGCACTGCATCGAGGGCCTCGCCGTGAACGCCGCGCACGCGCAGGCCGTGCTGGCGCACTCGCTGATGGCCGTGACCGCCTTGGTGCCCCACATCGGCCACGACCGCGCCGCACAGATCGTCCGCCATGCCCAGGACCACGGCCTCGGCCTGCGCGAAGCTGCGCTCGCCGTGGGCGGCCTCAGCGCGGCCGACTTCGACGCCTGGGTGGACCTGCGGCGCCTGTGGGCGCCGGACTGAACACACGGCCTTGTGGCCCACCGCCCGCCACCACCCTTCACCACCCACCCAGGAGCACCCCATGGGCCCAGCCGTCAACCCTTTCTCTCCCCTGCCCCAGCCCCCGACAGGCCACATCGCCCCAACCGACGAAGACCTGAACGAACAAGCCCGCCCCGGCCACGGCATCCCCTCGCAAGACCCGGACGCCGCCGCGCAGATGCCGCTGGAACTCGGCGAGGCTGAGCGGGAGGCGCAGTCCTCACTGGTCGGGGGCGGCATGGTGGCCGGCGCCGCCACGGGCGCAGCCATCGGTGGCGCGTTGGGCGGCCCGGTGGGCGTGGTGGTGGGGGCCTCCGTGGGGGCGGTGGCAGGCGTGGTGGCCAGCGCCGTCGGTGGGGCCATGAGCGGGAGCGCCACCAACGCAACGGCCGACGCCGCTGCTGCGAACAGCGCCAGCGCAGCCCGCGTGCACCTGCACATCGAGGACAGCGGCGGCGGTGGCCGCCCGGTGGTGCTGATCCACGGCTGGCCGCTTTCGGGCGAGGCCTGGCACCCGCAGGTGGCGGCGCTGCGGGCCGCGGGCCACCGCGTGATCGCCTACGACAGACGCGGTTTCGGGCGCTCCGACAAGCCCGCATCCGACTACGGCTACGACACCCTGGCCGACGACCTGCAGCGCATCATGGACGACTGCGAACTGCAGGACGTGACGCTGGTGGGCTTCTCGATGGGCGGCGGTGAGGTGGCCCGCTGCATCGGCCGATTCGGCCAGGCGCGCCTGCGCAGCGTGGTGTTCGCCGCGGCGGTGACGCCTTGCCTGATGCAATCCGCCGACAACCCCGATGGCCCGCTCACGCCAGACGAGGACGCACAAAAGCGCCTCGCACTGACCCAGGACCGCGACGCCTTCTTCGACACCTTCACGCGCCACTTCTTCTCGGCCCATGGCGTGCTGCAGGTCACCGAAGCGCAGCGCGCCGAGGCCCTGGCCTTGTGCCAGCAGTCGGCGCCTCACGCAGCGCTGGCCTGCATGGCGGCCTTCAGCACGACCGACTTCCGCGAAGACCTGCGGTGCGTGACCGTGCCCACGCTGGTGATCCATGGCGACGCCGATGCCATCGTGCCCATGGCCGCCTCGGGCGAGCTCACCCACCGCGCCGTGGCCCACAGCCAGATGGTGCGGGTGTCGGGCGCACCGCACGGCTTCAACGTCTCCCATGCCGACGCCTTCAACGCTGCGCTGCTGGCGTTCCTGCGCTTGTGAGGTGCCTCGGGGTGAGGTGACGTGGGCTCAGGCACCCCAGGCCAAGCTCAGTTCGACGGCGGGTAGCGCCGGATCAGCGCCCGCTGGCGCAACCAGTGGCGCAACAGCGCCAGCCAGCCGACGGGCCGGTGCCCGCGGTCGCGCATCTCGCTGCCGATCGCGAACAAGCGGCGCTGCTTGGCGAACACGATGCCGTAGGCCTGCCACAGGCCGAAGCGCGGGTCCCAGGCGTGTACTGCCTCCGAGCCCGCGCCGTTGACCTCCATGATGCAGAAGTGCCCCGCCTGCAAAGCTTCCAGGCTGTCGCACTTGACGTCAAAGCGGCCGGCATGGAAGTCGCCCATGTCGCGGGCGATGGCCTCGACCGCCACCCGCAGCGCCGGCGTGATCAGCGGCGTACCGTCTTCGTAGGTACCGCCCACGCGGGTTGAGCACACAGCGGCGATGCGCACGGACTCCCCGCGAGCGGGAATCTGGCGCACGTCGCAACAGGGTTCGCTGGCGCCATCGCGGCCCAGGCGGCGCGCGCGTGGGTCTGCCGCCATGAGTTGCGCCACGCTGTGGACACCATCGCCGACCACGCAGGGCGCATGGCGCAACAGCAGGCCGGTCAGTTCGCCCGATGCCGCACCCGGCTGTCGCAGGTAGAACAAGCCCGCTTCGCACGCCGCCCCCAGCCATTCCTGGAGCACCAGGCGCTCGCCCCGAGGGAAGGCAGCCACGTAGCGCGCCAGCGCGTCCCGCCCTTCAATGCGGCGCACGCCAAAGCCGCACCAACCCAGATCGGGCTTGACCACCAGGGGGTAGACCAGGCCTTGGCAGGCCATCGCAGCCTCCACCTCGGCCAAGGCGCCAGGGCCGGCAATCTCCACCGAGGTGGTGCGCGCGGTGACAGCACGCGCGCACGCGCCCATCAGGGCCAGGTACGCCATCTTGCCCTCGCCCACCAAGCCACCCGCGGTCAGCGCCGGGTTGGCACAGGAAGGCAACGTGATGGAGCGGTGGATCACAGACAGGCCCACCCACTGCACCACCATGGGCACCAGGTTCAGCCACTTGGGCAGGCGCTCAAGCCGGCCGACCGGAGGCTGGGCCGGCGCCTCAGCGGTCTGCGTCATGCGCCACCGCTGCGCGCACGATGGCGAAATCGATCGGCTTGAACGACCCGTTGTTCGACTGCTCTGCCGAACACGCCGTCAGCCCGCACAGCAGGTCCATCTCGGCGCGCAGCTCGATGAAGTCGCCCGGCCGGGATGTGGGCGGCAGCACCCGCACCGCACCATCGAGGTCGATGGCCACGTTCATGAAGATGTTGAAGGTCGTGCCAATCCGATGCGGCGCGATGCCATGGGGTTGGAGCGCGCAGCACAGGTTCTCGAAACAACTCGGGTGGTGCCCCTGGCAGTGGTGGAGCTTGGCGAACATCTCCTGGCTGCAAGGCGCCAGCAGGAAGTCATGCCGCCGCACCGTGTCGGCCACGATGGTGAACATCGCCCGGCTGTCGTTGGCGTACAGCACATCGCCCACGCTGAAGAAGACCTTGCTGGCGTAGTCGATGCTGCGGCCCGACGAGAGGCTGCAAGCCGCCTCGCCGTCCTGGAACGCGAACAGGTCGGCCACCTGCTCACCAAAGGGATCGCTCACGCGCAGCAGGTCGCCGCGGCGCAGCTTGAACGCGGTGCCTCTTTGGGGGGCGATGCGCTGGGACCCCGACGGCAGGGCATCGTCATCGTCCATGCGGACCTCCCGGGCGAAACGGACAAGCCCAATCGGCGGCCACCGCGCGCCCGGCGTACTGCCTGGCCTCGGACGCCTCGCCAAACCGCGAAAGCATCGGGTTGACCGAGCCTTGCAAGGCGACGTCACGGCTGCGGATCACCTGCTGCAGCTTGTCGTACTTGCCGCAGGCGCGCAGTTGCTGAAACTGCCCGTGGAAATTGAACGCGATGCTCGGCAGAGGCGCCCGCCTGGCCAGGCGGGAGGCGTGGGGGTACAAGCCAACCAGGAAAAACGCCCGGCCGGCGATGCTGAAGGAAAAATCCACGGCCCCCGGGTCCTGGCTCACACCCTGGGCCCAGGCAAAGTCACGCGCGTCACAGCGGTGCAGCGCCTGCAGGTGGCACCACAGCCGCCGCTCGAAGTCGCACTCGTCGACAACGTCGTCATCGAACAGGGCCACGCAGGTGACCGGCGCCAGGCCAGGGTCGGGATAGGCGTGCGAGAACTGCGCGAGCGCATCGCACAAGGCCTGCAGCTGCCCCGCGTCATCGCCACCGAGGCGGCCGTAACTGGCCACGTGCGAACGCCCCGCGTTGAAGGCAGAGCGCGCGCCCACGCAAGGGAAGGCATCGTCCAGCACGAACGCCCTCAAGTGGTCGGTCGCTGAGCTCATGCCCAGTAAGGCGCGCTGTCGTAATAGACATGCAATTCGCGGCTCCATTTTTCGTCCATCGCGGGCCAATGGGCCGCGTCGAAGCCGGGTGCGTCTTTCAGTCGCTCCTGGGGCACGTTCAGCACGTAAGCGTTCTTGTCCACGCTGTAGGCGAACGCACCAAAGGGGATGGCAAAAAGCTTTTCGCCCAGGCCCAGAAAGCCGCCAAAGGCGACCACCGCATAGACCAGACGACCGGTGCGCGGCTCGATGACGAGCTCCTTGATGTCGCCGAGACTTTCGTCTTTGGCATTGACCACCTTGGTGCCTATGACGTTGGACGCCTTGACGGGTGACATGGCAAACGTGGCGGATGAGTTCATGGCTGCGCTCCTGGGGCGGTGGACAAAGAAGGGCCGACATGACCCTCTGACACCAGCGTAGGCCGCGGGCCCGGACTTGACCGTGCGGCAGCCCACACAAGACCGTGCGCCTGGCCGTGTGGGCTGCCGAACAGACCCCAGCGCCCGGCTTGGGTACACCTGAACACGGTGCAGGGCTTTCTTGCACCGCTTCACAACCCAGCAATGAGGTGAGTCATGAACAAAGACCAAGTCAAGGGCCCCGTCAAGGAAGCCACCGACAAGCCACCCGCCAAGTCTGGCCCCGCCATGGGCGGAGACTCGCAGCACGCCAAGAGCGTGACCCCGCAAACCGAAGGGCACGCCCCTCAGAAGGCCGGCGCCAGCCAGCCGGCGGCCAAGGACCGCGCCGACAAGCTTTGAACCCAGCCCCGCCGGCCGTGACACACGGCGGGGCGCCAACTCCCTGGAGCCCCCATGAACCACCCCGACAAGCACCACATCGCCAAGCCCAAAGGCCTGGTGCAAGCGCAAAGCGACTTCACCTCCGAAGGCGCACCCGCCCCCACGCCCGGCCTGGTGCTGGACGCCCAAGCCATCCAGGCGGCCGCACGCGACCTGGGCCAAGGCTCGGTCACGCCCCACCAGGCGGCCTGCCGTGTGGACGTCGTCAAGCTGCTCAACGACGCACTCGCCACCGAGCTGGTCTGCATGTTGCGCTACAAGCGCCACCACTTCACGGCGGCCGGTCTGGTCTCATCGAAGATCGCGCAGGAGTTCCTGGTGCACGCCCGCCAGGAGTCCATGCACGCGGACCGGCTGGCGCGGCGCATCGTCCAGCTCAATGGCCTGCCCGACTTCTCGCCCGAGTCCCTGACCCAGCGCAGCCACGTGCCCTACGACGCTTCGCTGGAGCTGACCGACATGATCCGCAGCAACCTGGTGGCCGAGCGCGTGGCCATCGAGTGCTACAGCCAGATGATCGACCTCATCGGCACCCAGGACGCCACCACGCGACGCCTGCTGGAAGACATCCTGAGCGAAGAGCAAGCCCATGCGGAAGAGCTCAAGGCCTGGTCCGTGGCCTGAGCCGCCGTGCCCTGTCGTCCCCCAGTGAACCCCAAGGAGAAACCAACATGCTTTATCCCATCGCCGTCGTTTTGATCGTCCTGTGGGCCCTGGGGCTCGTCTCGGCCTACACGCTGGGTGGCTTCATCCACCTCTTGCTGGTGGTCGCCTTGGTCATGATCCTGTTCAACCTGATCTCGGGACGCCGGGCGGCCTGAGGGTGCGAGGGGCCAGGCAGATGTGGATGCGCGTCAAAGCCGCTTCAACTTGGCGGGATCGGCTCAAGTTGTCAGCCCATCTGTCGTAAAAGGGGCCTCATGCGGTGCAATGGCGCACCGCAGCAAAGCACCGAGGCTTCCATGACGCACTGGCTGCGCAATTTCAGTTTCCACCGCCGACTGCTGTCCCTGGCGGTGTTCAACCTGATCGTCGTCTTGCTGTGCGTGGCGGCCGGCTTCTTCAGCGCCACGCAGCTGACACGGATCAGCGAGGACGTGGGCATGAGCAAGGACGCGGTGGCCGACATCCTGCCGCCGCCCATGTACCTCATCGAGATGCGCCTGGTGCTGTCGCAACTCGTTGAAGGCAGCATCGGCGCCGCCCAGGGCAAGGCCGAAATCGCCCGCCTCGCCCAGGAATACAAGGACCGCGTCGCCTACTGGCAGCAGCAGGCCGGTGTGCCCGAGCCCATCCGCCAGAGCCTGCTGGGCGAGCAGCACCAGCGCGCCCAGGCCTTCATCACCGAAGCCCAGGCCGTGGCCAACATGGCCGGCCACATGGGATCGGAAGACCTGCGCCTGAAAATCCCGGACATCAACGCCCTGTACCTGGCACAGCGCCAGGCGGTGGACGCGACGGTGAAAACGGCCAGCGCCGTGGCCGAGGGCAGCCTGCAAGAGTTCACCGGCGTCGCCGTGCGCAGCAAGTGGATCCTGGGCTCGGTGCTGGTGGCCAGCGTGCTCCTGTCGGTCGTGCTGTTCGGTTGCACCATCCGCTCCATCGTGCAGCCGCTGAAGGTGTCGGTGGACGCGGTGCACCGCATGGCCTCGGGCGACCTGGGCGGCACCATCGAGAGCTCAGGGCGGGACGAGCTGACGCAGCTGTCGCTGGCCCTGGCCGAGCTGCAGGGCTCGCTCACCCACACGGTGCAACTCGTGCAGCGCAATGCCGAGGGCGTGGCACAAACCAGCCAGCTCATTGCCCACAGCAATGCCGACCTGAGCGACCGCACCCAGCGCCAGGCCGCCGCCCTGCAGCAGACCGCCGCCACCATGACCCAGCTCAGCGAGGGCATGGCGCACAACGCCGACAGTTCGCGCCAGGCCGCCGAGCTCGCCTCGGGCGCGTCAGATGCCGCCAGCCGCAGCGGTGCGGTCATGGGCGATGTGGTCAGCAGCATCCGCGACATCCAGACCAGCAGCCGCCAGATCGGCGACATCATCGGCACCATCGACAGCATCGCTTTCCAGACCAACATCCTGGCGCTGAACGCCGCCGTGGAAGCCGCCCGCGCCGGCGAGCAGGGCCGCGGTTTCGCGGTCGTGGCCAGCGAGGTGCGCACCCTGGCACACCGCAGCGCCGAAGCCGCCCGCGAGATCAAGCGGCTCATCACCAGCAGCGGCGAGCAGGTCGAGCGCGGCACCCAGTTGGTGGAGGCCGCGGGCCAGGCGATGGACGACACGGTGGCGGCCATCCAGCGCGTCACCCAGATCATGCAGGACATCAACACGGCCAGCCACCAGCAAAGCGAGGGCGTGGTGCAGGTCGAGCAGGCCGTTTGCCAGATGGACGAAGGCACCCAGCAGAACGCCGCGCTGGTGCACGAAAGCGCCAGCACGGCGTCGCAGCTGAGCGATCAGTCGCAAGTGTTGCTGGAGGCGATCGCTGCGTTCAAGCTGGACCGCCGGGCGTGAGCGCAGGCGTGGATCAGCAGGGCTGGCAACGCGCAAAGGTTTGATCCAGACGAAGTCAGCGCAAGTGCGGTCAATTGTGAAGAAGTACACATTCCGTTAAACTTCTTTGCATGTCAATGGGTCTTGTTCGTCTGCGACGACACCGCGCGACATGGCTGGCCTTGTGGGTCTTTTGCCTGTCGGCGATGATGCCGTCCCTCACCGCATGGTGGGGGAGCGGGTCCGCGCGCACGCTCTGGACTGAAGTCTGTTCTGCACAGGGATCGCGGTGGGTGCCATTGACCTTGGCTTCCGCACAAGAGGACACCCGAGCGCCTGACCCTGTGGGCCATCTTCCTGCGGGCGCAGCCCACTGTCCGTTTTGCCTGATGCAGGACCATGCGCCTGTGCTGCCAGCGTCGCCGCAAGCCACGCTGGCTCAACCCTTGCCCCCACTGCCGCTGACACCGGCCTTGCTGCTCCATGCCCCTCGTGGCATGCACCCATGGTCGCCCATCGCGGCCCGCGCACCTCCTGCGCTGACCTGACGTCTCCCTGACGCACTCCTCACGGCCTCGCGCGCCCTGACACCGAGCCCTCACTGGGCTGGCGGTGCTGCGGTCTGCACGCCTGCGTCACCTCAATGTTGCGCCACGCCTTGGCGCCATGGCATGCCCATGGCTTAGCGTGCGCACGCCTCCCATTTTTTTGAAAGTTCCCATGTCGTCCATCACTTCTTCGTCCTTGCGCGCCCTGTCCGCGGCTTTGGTCGCCCTCGGGTCATGCACACACGCAGCGGCCCACCTGGGATACGGCACCGCTCGCGATTTCGGGACGCTGCTTTCAGGCAGCAACGTCAGCATCGCCACGCAAACCGTCACCAGCAACTACGGCTGGGCCGATGCATCAGACCTCTCCCTGGCCTTCAACACCACGGCAGCCACCACACCTCGCGTGGACGAAGCCACCTACATCAGCGGCAATGGCAGCGATGACCTGCTGCTGGGCGACAGCCACAAGGGCAAGGCCTTTCGCCTGCACCTCGACAGCGTCCTGAGCGTGACCTTCTCGGCCTCTGCACGCGCTGACAGTGGCCTGACGCCCGCCTTCTCCGTGTATCGCGGGCTGGCTGCGCTGTCACCGTTCACGGCCCCGCAAACCAGCGCGGATCACGACTACAACCCCGCATCGCAAGCCTGGCGCAGCGCCTATGCCGCCGGCACCGCAGGCGCTGGCTACGACCACCTCGCCACCAATGGCAGCTGGAATGCCCTCGGCAACTGGGCCATGGGCGGCGATGGCGACCCCGCCAATGTGCCCGGCGTGCTGTCGCAATTCACTTACGCAGGCTCCGCCTTCAGCACCGTGGCCAATGGTGTCGCCACCACCACGCTGCTCCTGGGGCCTGGCGACTACACGGTGATGGTCGGTGGCAACAACATCGGTTCCAAGAATCTGGCCGACTCGACCAAAGCCTACGCATTCACCCTGGGTGTTTCGGCCGTTTCGTCCGTGCCTGAACCCAGCAGCATGGCCCTGCTCTTGAGCAGTCTGGCCATGGCCGGAGTTGCACGTCTGCGTCGCATGCGCGCCTGATGCCGCACTTCCATTCATTCACTGACTTTCCACCCACAGGTGCCCCCATGAACACTCACTTCTCGCGCAACACCCTCGCCGCACTGAGCCTGGCAGCCATCGCCAGCCACGCTGGTGCCGCCACCTACAGCATCACGACCATCTGGGAAGAGCCGATGACCGCCCCCAGAGACTCGGTCTTCGTGGGCAGTTTTGATTTCGACAGCGCCACGCACACCATCTCCAACCTGCAAGGCAAGCTGAGCGAATCGATGACCCGCACGGGGCCCAATCTGGCCTACCCCAATGACAGCATGGTCTGGCTGAACCTGAGCCATCAATTGGTCTCCTGGTACGACAGCAGCTTGGGCGGCACGTTTGCCGCCACCTTCAAGAACAGCAACACGAACACCTTTGACAACAATGCCGCAGGTGCCGCAGATCACTGGTCGCCCAAGGTGGGCGTGGACAACGGCGGGACTTTCTACGGTGCGGCCGCTGGCACCCCCAACCCAGGCAACGCCTATGCCTTGATCTTCGTGCCGGACAACCCACTGGCTGCGCTGACTGGGGCCCAGTTGTCCAAATTGGCCTATGCCGATTGCACTCCGACGTCGGCACTTGGCATGAAGTTTGGCGGCGGCATGATGGGCGCCACCTGCATGACGGGCACGAGCCTGAGCGGCTACGGCGCCGAAGGGACGATGAGCGGCACGCCCCTGTCTCAGACGATCACCGCATCGGTTCCTGAGCCCTCGTCCCTGGCCTTGTCGCTGCTGGGTCTGGGCGCAGCCCTGGCCCTGGCTCGCCGTCGCCAAGCCTGATCAACGCCATGAAATCGGGCACGCCCGCCATGGGCGTGGGCGTGCCCCGCCACATCCGCTTGTCATGCCGAAACTCTTGAACCTCACGCCGTCGCCACGGGCGCGCCATCTGGTGGCGTTCTGGCTGATTTGCGCGAGCAACCTGGCGCACAGCGCCGATCAAACCTTGCCCGTGGTGACGGTCACTGGCGCGATGGCTTCGCCGGCCGACCCTCTGCAGCGGCAAGGCCGTGCGCTCATGGAGCGCCAGAACACGGCCACCGACACCACCGACCTGCTGCGCGGCTTGCCAGGGGTCAGTGCATATGGCGCCGGCGGACTGTCGGCGCTGCCGGTGCTTCGTGGGCTGGGCGATGACAGATTGACCGTGCGCGTCAATGGCATGGACCTGCAGTCCGCCTGTCCCAACCACATGAATTCCGCGCTGTCCTACATCGCGCCATCAGACGTGGCCAGTGTGCGCATCCAGGCGGGTGTCACGCCCGTCAGCGCGGGTGGAGACAACATTGGCGGCAGCATCCAAGTTGACAGCGCACCGCCAAAGTTCGCCGCTGCAGGCGAGTCAGCCACCAGCTCAGGCGAAGCACGCCTCTTCCACCGCAGCAATGGCCAAGTCCGTGGCTCGGCCCTCAAGACCACACTGAGTGCGGCCGACTGGAGCATGAGCTACAGCGGCAGCAACGCGCAAGCACACAATTTCCGCGCGGCCAAGGCGTTCAAGCCAGCGCAGCCTGGCACGGAAGGGGGGCGCACGATCCCAGGTGATGAAGTGGGCTCGTCCGCCTACCATTTTGTCAACCACGACCTGGGCTGGGCCTGGCGCCATGAGCGACATTTGCTGCGCCTGAACGTGGGGCAGCAGCACGTGCTGTTCGAAGGTTTTCCAAATCAGCGCATGGACATGACGGGCAACCGCAATCAGACCGTCAACCTGCGCTATGGCAGCGAATGGGCCTGGGGCGATGTCAGCGCCAGCCTCAGTCGCCAACGCACCCGCCATCGCATGGACATGGGTCCGGACCGCTATCAGTACGGCACGGGCATGCCCATGCTCACCCTGGCGCACACAGATGCCGGCAGCGTGAGCGTGGGCCTCCCGCTGGGCGAAGATGACCGACTCCAATCCGGCCTGGAATACCAACGCTACAGCCTGTATGACTGGTGGCCGGCTGTGGGAGGCTCGATGGGGCCCGAGGCACTCTGGAACATCGACAACGGCCAGCGCAATCGCCTGGGGATCTACACCGAATGGCTGCACCGCTGGCATCCCGCCTGGCAAAGCACGCTGGGCGTGCGCCACGAACGCGTGGAATCCGATGCATCCCCGGTGCAGGGCTATGACAACGGCCTGCAGGCGCTGTGGGGCAGCGAGGCCGCAGCTTTCAACGCCGGGAACCACAGGCGCACCGACAACAACTGGGACCTGAGCGCGCAACTCACGCACACGCCGGACGAGTGGCATGCCGCGGCACTGGGCTATGCACGCAAGACGCGGTCCCCGAGCTTGTACCAGCGCTACCCCTGGTCCACGCAAGCCATGGCCGCGTTGATGAACAACTTCGTGGGTGACGGCAATGGCTACATCGGTCAGGAGAACCTGCGACCCGAGGTCGCGCACACGGTGAACCTGAGCGGGCAGGGACGCTCTCGAGAGCCTCAAGCGTGGCAATGGCGCACCAACGTCTATGTCACGCACATTCAGAACCACATCGATGCCCAGCGTTGCGGCTTCGGGCAATGCGGCGCAGCCAACATCACCGCCACCCAGCAATTCGTGTTGCTGCAGTACACCAACCAGACGGCACGCATCGTCGGCATGGACGTGTCCGGCCGCGCATTGCTGTCGCGCAGTGACAGCGGCGGTCGCGTCGATGTACAGGGCGTGTTGAACCTGCTGCACGGCACCAACACAGACACGCACCAGCCGCTCTACAACATGGCGCCCGCCAATGCCACGCTGGGCATCTCTCACCAGGACGGTGGCTGGACCCACACCGCGGAATGGCAGGTCTCGGCAGGCAAGCACCGCGTCTCGGCGGTTCGCAATGAGGTGCCAACCTCTGGCTACAGCCTTGTGAACCTGCGCAGCAGTCGTGACTGGACGCGTGTGCGACTGGATCTGGGCATCGACAACGTGTTCAACCGGTTCTATCGGCAACCCTTGGGCGGCGCGTATGTGGGGCAGGGGCCATCGATGACCAGCCGCGGCGTGCCTTGGGGTCAGGTGGTGCCTGGCCCGGCCCGAAGCCTCTCAGCAGCCCTGACGCTGCGCTATTGAACCCAGGTCCCGTGTCCACCATGACCCGCACCAACATGACCCTGCACCTCCGCCCCCGCCTGCGCGCCCCATGGCTGTGCATCCGACCGTCTCACTTGCTCGCCCTGGGCGCATCGCTGGCCCTGATCGCATGCGGCGGTGGCAGCGATGGCGCAGCCGTGCGTGCCAATGCGCAAACGCTGCAAGTGGAAGCGCCAGCAGCACTGCAGCAAGGTCAGTCAACCTCTGTGCGCGCCAGCGCCAGCTCAGGGCTGAAGGTCTCGTACACCACGTCAACGCCCAGCACCTGCTACGTCAGCAGCGACGGACAGGTCTCCGCCTTGTCCTCGGGCATGTGCGTGATCACTGTGTCCCAGGCGGGCAATCCCGACTTCGCACCGGCTTCGCCGCTCACCGTCCGCTTTCCCGTGAGCCGAGCCCCCCTGCAGGTGATCACTTTCGATGCCGCGCCTCCGCTGAGCCTGGGGGGTACGGCCACCGTCATCGCGAGCGCAAGCTCCGGCCTGGCCATCAACTACAGCAGCCTGACGCCATCAGTGTGCGATGTGGTGGCGTCAACAGGTCTGGTCCAGAGCCTGAGCGCCGGCAGTTGCACCATCGCCGCCGACCAGCCAGGTGACTTGGACGTCCTGCCTGCGCCACAAGCCACAGTGACCATGAGCGTCGCCACACCATCGGTGCAGGCCGTTCCCGCTGCCCCCCAGGGCATTGCCATCAGTGCGAACGATGCGGCAGATGGCGTGACCGTGAGCGCCTCCGCCACCGACAGCGGTGGCAGCCTGATCACCCACTACACCATCCGGTCCGGCAACGGTGCCATCCAGCAAACGGCCACCACCTTGCCGACCTCGGTCTCCTGTGCTGGCGCTTGTGCGGGCTTGTCATTCACGGTGTCGGCCAGCAATGCACTGGGCGAAGGGGCCGCCTCCCCCCAGCAGCCGATCGTCACCACCTACCGCGTGGTCACCACCTTTGAGGAGCCGGACACGCAGCCGCACAACACGGTGTTCACGGGCACGTTCACGCTCAACGCCACCACCTCGGAGGTGTCCAACCTGCAAGGCACGCTGACAGAATCCATGACGGGAGACCCCACTTCCGCAGGCCCTGGCTACGGCATGGCCGTCGTGACGCTGAGCCACCAACTCTCCAGCATCCAGGGTCCGGGCCTGGCGGGCATGCTGGTCACCACGTTCTACCTGAACACGCGTGACACCTTCACCACGCGCTTCGGTGGCGATGGCTGGTCGCCAGGCACCGGCCTGGGTTTGTACGCTGGCTACCCAGGCGCGACCAACCCGTCACGGGGTGGCGTGGGCAATGCCTATGTGCGCATTTTCGTCAATCCGGTATCGCCAACCAGTCCTTTGTCGCAGGCGCAGATCGACAAACTCGCGTACGCCGACTGCACCGCCCGAGGCATGATGGGCGCGACCTGCATGACCGGTACCACCGTGGCCGGCTACGGCAGTGTGGGCACGATGAGCGGCCAACCCCTGTCGCAGGTCGTGACGCGCTTGCACTGAACCGCTCCTGGCGGCACAGCGGCAAGCGCCAGGCTCAGACCCCGTGGTCCTTGAGCCAGTCGGACGCCAGCTTCTGCGCGTACATCGCCGCACCCTTGTCGTACGTGGGACGGTAGTCGGCATTGAAGCCATGGCTCACGTTGGGGAACACGACGATTTCCGAACCGCTGCCCGACTTCGCGATCGCGGCGCGCATTTGGTCCACCACCGTCATCGGGATGAAGGCGTCGATGCCCGAGTACAGGCCCAGCACGGGCACCTTGATCTCGGCGCCGAAGTCCACCGGGTCGGCGGGCTTGATGTCCGACTTCATGCCGTTGAGCAGGCCGTAGTAGGCCACCGCGGCTTTCAGCTTGGGGTTGTGGCGGGCGTAGATCCAGGCGGTGCGGCCACCCCAGCAATAGCCCACCAGGCCCACGCGCTTGGTGTCGGCGTGGCCACTGGCCTTGGCGAATGCGACGGCGGCGTCCAGGTCGGCGCACACCTGCGCGTCAGGCACCTTGATGACCACCTGGCCCAGGATCTCTGCGATGTCCGCCATCTTGGAGACGTCGCCCTGGCGCGCGAACATCTCGGGGGCGATGGCGTAGTAGCCCATCTTGGCGTAGCGGCGGCACATGTCCTTGATGTGCTCGTGCACGCCGAAGATCTCCTGCACCACCAGGATCACCGGGTACTTGCCGGGCTTGGACGGCACGGCGCGGTAGGCCGGGATCTTGCCGTCGGCCACGGGGATCTGCACTTCGCCGGCGGTCAGGCCCTTGCTGTCGGTCGTGATGGCCTGGGCCAGCACCGGCTGCGCAGCCACGGCAAAGCCGGTGGCCAGGGTGGTGACGAAGAAGGTGCGGCGGCTCACGCCCGCGGGCACGGCCGAGGCGGTGGCCAGTTCGGGGTTCTGGAAGTCGATCGGCTTGACGCCGTAGTCCATCAGCTTCATGCGGGAGTCCTCAGGGTATGTGTGGGGGTGGGGGGGTGGGGGGCAGCGCTGCCTCAAGCATTGGAGCAGCAAGCCCAAGGCCTTGCAAGGCGAGCGCCTTTTTGACGTGCGACAAGGATGCCTCAGGCCTGCCATGTGATCGTCACACGGCCGCACCAGACTGAAAGCTCGTCCGACACCAAACACCAGGGAAGCAAGCGATGCAGAAAAGTCAGGCAGTGGCCATGCTGGGCCAACGGGGGTTGATGATGCCCGTGTGGGTCAACGCGGCCCTGGCCGCCAACGACCGGCTCAAGCTGTACCTGAGCGTGCTGCAGGCCGCCGTGGCCCATGCCGAGCACCCCGAGCGCGAGGCCCTGGACCTCGGCCGCGAACTGGCCGCGCTCGGCCTGGGCTCGGCCACCTGGCTGCACGAGCTGCCCGCGGGCGCAAGCCGGGTGCGTGGCATCGGCCATGACAACGACGATGGCGGCGACGTCCTGCTCATCCCCGAACTCGACCGGCTGGTGGCCGCGCTCAACGACGACCTGGCCATCATGGCCAGGCCCGTGCTGGAGTCCACCACCACCGACGCCGAGCCCCACCTGCGCGTGCACCAGTGGCAGGCCTGGCTCGACGCCCTGCACGGCGAACAGCTGGACCGCCACCAGCTGCGCAGCCTGACGCACGGCAGGCGGCATGGCCACGCCCATGGCAACGCACACGACACGGACCTCGACGACACCCCCGACGACAGCCTGCACCTGCTCGTCATGGACCTGCACAAGGCCATCAACCGCCTGGCCGCCGACCTGGCCAGCGAGGTCATCGACGGCGCCCACGTCTGGCAACTGGCCGACGATGACCGCCCCTTGGTCGAAGCCTTCATGCGCGGACTCAACCGCACCGCACCGCTGAAGTTCGACCACCCCGGCCTGGACACCGCCGCCACCCGCGACGGCGACCGCCTGCTGCTGCAAAACGACATCGGCACCAACGACGCCCACGTGCTCGTCATCAACGTGCAGGGCCTGGCCATCACCCTCACCTACTCCGACCTGCACCGCACCCGCTTCGCCTTCTTCCAGTCCCTGCTCAACCCGCTGGGTGCGAGCTGGTCGGACATGTCCTCGCGCGTGGCGCCCGACCTCAACGAGGGCCAGGCCTACACCGTGGGCAACGCCCGCTTCGCCTGCGAAGACCGCATCCGCCTGGCGCGCACGCTGGAGGGCATCGGCGCGGCCATCGTCTTCCTGATCGACTGGAACCGCGCCCGCAAGCGCCTGGTCAACTTCGTGGACAAGGAAGGCACCATGGCCGTGCTGACCGCCGCTGCCGAGAACGAGGTCGGCCACATGGCCTGGCTCAAGGCAGGTGGCGAGCGCCTGATCTTCGGCGCCATGCAGGCCGTGGGCAGCGGCACCTTCCGCATCGGCGACCGCCTCGACGAGGTGCTGGGCGAGACCCAGGCGCGCACCTTCCTGCTCGACGTCATGCGCCTGGCCACCCAGGCCCTGATGAACGGTCAGCCCGTCGCCCTGGTGGCCGACGAAACCCGCATGCTGCTGGCCCGACAGGTTCAACGCCGCACCACCGAGTTCGACCTGCTCGACGAGCACGCCGCCTATTGCCAGACCCTGGCCCAAGCCGTCAGCGACGCCCTCGACCACGGCCACGATGGCCTGCGCGAGGTCGCCGCCGACGTGGCCGCCCGCGCCAAGGCCTGGGAGCGCCGCGCCGACCACATCGTCATGCAGGCCCGAGATGAGGCCACCCGCCTGCCGCGCTGGCAACCCGTGGCGCGCCTGCTGACCATCTCCGACGACGTCGCCGATGCGCTGGAAGAAGCCGCCTTCATGCTCAGCCTCATCGCCGACCACCACCAGAAAGGCTGGACGGCCGAGGTGCGCCAGGCCCTGGCCAAGCTGGCCCAGACGGTGTTGCAGGCCACCCAGGACCACATCCGCGCGCTCGCCATCGCTCGCCACCTGGGTGAGCAGGGCGAGGCTGGCACAGCGGGGGCCAGCGACGACGGCGACGCCTTCCTGGCCGCCACCTGGGCCGTGCTGCGCGCCGAGCGCCAGTGCGACGACCTGCTGCGCCAGGCCCGTCGCGCCATCCTGCACGCGGTGGAAGACGCGCCCTCGCTGATGCTGGCCAATGACCTGGCGATGACGCTGGAGTTGGCCTCCGACCGCCTGCTCTCGGCCAGCTACGCGCTGCGCGAGGTGGTGTTCAACAAGGCCGGAGCCGCGACATGAGCACGGACCACGACAGCGCGGTGTACCTGATCGGTTGCGGCGAGGGCCAGGCCACCGCCCCCGCCGCGGCACCGGCCATGCCCGACACCGCAGCGCCGAGCGCCGACACCATGGGCTTCAAGGCCTGGAACCTGCTGCGCATGGCCGACATCGGCCTGCGCGTGCCGCCCGCCTTCGTGCTGGGCACGGCCTTCTGCGCCGATGCCGACAGCCGCGCGCGCGCAGGCCGCCCCGCCACCTGGGCCGAGGGCCTGCGCGCCCTGGAGGCCCGCTGCGGCCAGGCCCTGGGCGACCGCCGCCGACCGCTGCTGCTGTCGGTGCGCTCGGGTGCGCCCATCTCCATGCCCGGCATGATGGAGACCCTGCTCAACATCGGCCTGTGCGACGCCACCCTGCCCGGCCTGGTGCGCCACAGCGGCAACCCGCGCCTGGCCTGGGACGCCTACCGCCGCCTGGTGGCCAGCTACGGCGAGGTCGTGGCCGGCATCCCCGGTGAGCGCTTCGAGGCCCAAGTGGCGGCGCTCACCGCCGGCCGCGACGAGCGCACCCTGGACTTCGCCGAGCTGCGCACCCTCACGCAGCAGCACCTGGCCACCTACGCCCGCGAAGCCGGCCGGCCCTTTCCACAGGACCCGACCGCGCAGCTGTCCGAAGCCATCACCGCGGTGCTGGCGTCCTGGCAGGCGCCCAAGGCCGTCGCGTACCGCCGCGTCAACCACCTGCCCGACACCCTGGGCACGGCCGTGACGGTGCAGACCATGGTGTTCGGCAACGCCGGCGGCCACTCCGGCGCGGGCGTGGGCTTCACGCGCGACCCGGCCACCGGCGAGCCCCACCTGTGGGTGGACTTCCTCTTCAACGCCCAGGGCGAGGACGTGGTCTCAGGCCGGCGCAGCGCCCATGGCCACGACGCCCTGGCCAGCGTGCTGCCCACCGCCTGGTCGGCCCTGCAGGACGCCGCCCACCAGCTGGAGCAGCACCTGGGCGACATGCAGGACTTCGAATTCACCGTGCAAGACGGCCAGCTCTACATGCTGCAGACGCGCAACGGCAAGCGCACGCCGCAGGCCGCCGCCCGCATCGCGCTGGACTTCTTCGACGAAGGCCTGATCACCGCCGAGGTGGCCCGCCAGCGCACCGCCGGTCTCACGCCGGCCATGCTGTCGCGCACCGTGGTGGTGGCCGATGCGGCCGACAACGCCCAGGCCGCCCAACCCCTGTCAGCCATCGGCACAGCCGCCACGGCCAGCAGCGGCGTGGCCTGCGGTGAAATCGCTTTCGACGAAGCCCGTGCCCGCGCGCGCCAAGCCGCCGGCGCCGCCGTCATCCTGCTGCGCCGCGATGCCGAAACCAGCGACATCGCCGCACTCGAAGCTGCCCACGGCCTGCTGACCGCCCGTGGCGCCCGCACCTCGCACGCCGCCGTCGTGGCCCGCCAGATGGGCAAGGTCTGCCTGGTGGGTTGTGCCACGCTGCACATCGACGAGGCCCAGCGCACCGCCACCTTCGACGCGCCGGCTGGCGCCCACAACGAAGCTGCCATCCCTGTCATCCTGCGCGAAGGCGATGTCCTCACGCTGGACGGCAACGAGGGCCGCATCTACGCCGGTGCGGTGCGCACCGTGGTCGAAGCGCCCACCGAGTTGCTGGCGCGCCTGGACCGGCTGGCCACGGCCTGAGCGCCATCGCCAGTCCGCAGGCCGATCACAAGCTGAAGCGCCGGCGCACCCAACCCATCACCGAGTGGGTCAGCGTCAGGTAGCACAGCAGGAAGCCTGCCACCCAGGGCCAGTAGTGCCAGGGCAGCGCCACCAGGCCCAGGAAGCCGGCCAGCGGCGAGTAGGGCAGCCACACGCCCACCGCGCAGATGCTCAGCGACGTGAACATCAGCGGCAGGCTGGCGCGGCTCTCCAGGAAGGGGATCTTGCCGGTGCGGATGATGTGGATGATCAGCGTCTGCGACAGCAGCGACTCCACGAACCAGCCCGTGTGGAAGAGCGCCGCCTGGGCCGGCGTCTGCGCGCCGAAGCCCCAGTACATCAGCGCGTAGGTCGCGTAGTCGAAGATGGAGCTGATCGGCCCGACCATCAGCATGAACCCGGCGATGTGGTTGATCTCCCATTTGCGCGGCTTGAGCAGCTCTTCGTCGTCCACCGTGTCGGTCGGGATGGCCGTCTGCGAGATGTCGTAGAGCAGGTTGTTGCTCAGCACCTGGATGGGCGCCATGGGCAGGAAAGGCAGCCAGGCGCTGGCGCCCAGCACGCTGAACATGTTGCCGAAGTTGGAGCTCGCGCCCATGCGGATGTACTTCAGCAAATTGGCAAAGACCTTGCGGCCTTCGATCACGCCCTCGTCGAGCACCAGCAGGCTTTTCTCCAGCAGGATGATGTCGGCCGACTCCTTGGCGATGTCCACCGCCGTGTCCACCGAAATGCCCACATCCGCGGCTTTGAGCGCCGGCCCGTCGTTGATGCCATCGCCCATGTAGCCCACCACATGCCCTTGCGCGCGCAACGCCTCGATGACGCGGGCTTTCTGCTCTGGCGAGAGCTTGGCGAACACCTGCGTGCGCTCGACCGCATGCGCCAAGGCCACGTCGCTCAGGGCCTCGACCTCGTGGCCCAGCAGCACATGGCTGGCGTCCAGGCCGACATCGCGGCAGACCTTGCGCGTCACCACCTCGTTGTCGCCGGTGAGGATCTTCACCGCCACGCCGTGCGCCGCCAGCGCCGCCAAGGCGGGCTTGGCCGACTCCTTGGGCGGGTCGAGGAAAGCGATGTGGCCCAGCAGGACGAGGTCGCTCTCATCGGCCACGGTCAGCGCGTGGACCTCGGCCTGGGCGCCCTCGGTCAGGGCCGGCAAGGCCTTGTAGGCGATGGCAATCACACGGAAGCCATCCTCGTTGAGCGCACGGCTGGCCGCCTGCACCTCGGCCAGGTGCGAGGCGTCCAGCGGGATGCGCTCGCCATCCACCTCGGCCCAGCGGCAGGCCGCGAACACCTCCTCGACCGCGCCCTTGCAGATCAGCAGGTGCTCCTCGCCCCGCGCCAGCACCACCGACATGCGCCGCCGCTGGAAGTCGAACGGGATCTCATCGACCTTCTGGTAAAGCCCCTGCGCGTGCAGCTTGTCGTGCACCTCGGCGTACTTCAGCACGGCCACATCGAGCAGGTTCTTCAGGCCCGACTGGTAATGGCTGTTGAGGTAGGCGAAGTCGAGCACGCGGTCGCTGGGCTCGCCGCGCAGGTCCACGTACTTCTCCAGGATGATGTGGTCCTGCGTGAGCGTGCCGGTCTTGTCGGTGCAGAGCACGTCCATGGCGCCGATGTTCTGGATGGCGTCCAGCCGCTTGACGATGACTTTCTTGCGCGACATGGTCAGCGCGCCCTTGGCCAGGTTCACCGTCACCAGCATGGGCAGCATCTCGGGCGTCAGGCCCACGGCCACGGCGGTGGCGAACAGCAAGGCCTCCAGCCAGTCGCCCTTGCTCAGGCCATTGATGAGGAAGACCAGCGGCACCATCACCGCCATGAAGCGCAGCATCAGCCAGGTGAATCGGTTGATGCCTTGTTCGAAGCTGGTCTGCACCCGGTCGCCCGTGAGCGCCTGGGCGATGCCACCGAACACGGCGCGCGCGCCGGTGTGCACCACCACCGCCGTGGCCGAACCGCTGGCCACGTTCGTGCCCATGAAGCAGATGTTGCGCAGGGCCAGGGCGTCGGCTGCGGCGATGGCCTCGGCGGTTTCGGGCTGGGGGTGCTTCTCGGCGGGCACCGACTCACCGGTCAGCGCCGCCTCGTTGACGAAGAAGTCGCGCGCGCTCAGCACGCGCACATCGGCGGGCACCAAGTCACCGGCCGACAGGTGCAGCACGTCGCCCGGCACGAGCCGCTCGATCGGGCACTCCTGCGCCGCCTGGCCCGGCCGCAGCACCGAGGCCGTGGTGTGCACCATGGCGCGCAGGGCGGCCGCGGCCCGGCCCGAGCGGCGCTCCTGCACCAGGCCCAGCGTCAGGCTGAGCACCACCATCAGGAAGATGATGACGGCCGACTCCACATTGCCCGACAGCACCGACACGACCGACAGCGTCAGCAGCAGGACATTCAGCGGGTTGACCAGGCGTTGCAGCAACTGGCGCAGCAGGCCGGCCTCGGCACGCTCGCCCACGGCGTTCGCACCGACGCGCTGCAATCGCGCGGCCGCGGCCTCGGCACCCAGGCCCTGCGCCGTGGTGTCCAGGCGGGCCAGGGCCGCGTCAGCGTCCTGCGCCGAGAGGGCCAGCAAGGCCTGGCGCGAGGCGGACTCCTGCGCGTGCGCGCCTCCCTGTGTCGGGCCCATGGCCGTCTCCCCGTGTGCGTTGTGGTGTGTGGCGTCCCAGTATCCGGGCCCACCCCAGGTTCACCCTTGATGCCGATCAAGCGCAGCCAGCGGTCCAGCCGGGGGAGCTCAGCCCGCGGCCAGCGCCCGGGCGATGTCCTCGCTCAGGCCCTTGGGCGTGTCGGTCGGGGCGTAGCGGCCCAGCACACGGCCATCGCGGCCGATGAGGAACTTGGTGAAGTTCCATTTGATGGCCTTGGTGCCCAGGATGCCGGGCGCCTCCTTGACCAACCACTGGTAGAGCGGGTCGGCGTTCGCGCCATTGACGTCCACCTTGGACATCATCGGGAAGCTCACGCCGTAGTTCATCTGACAGAACGAGGCGATCTCACCGTCGCTGCCAGGGTCTTGGCCGCCGAACTGGTTGCAGGGAAAGCCCAGCACCACCAGGCCGTGTTCGCCATGGGCCTGCCAGAGCTTCTCCAGGCCCTCGAACTGGGGCGTGAAGCCGCACTTGCTGGCGGTGTTGACGATGAGCAGCACCTGGCCGCGGTACTGGGCCAGCGGCACGGGCTGGCCGGTGATGCTGGTGGCGGTGAAGTCGTAGATCTGGCTCATGGGATGTCGCACCAAGGTTGGAAGGGTGAAGACCCCGAGCGTAACCAATGCTCACACGGCCCACGATCTTCTTCACGTTATCCCGCTGTGACACGCATGGTCAAAACACCGCGAAATGCCTACACTGGGCCCTTGCGGAAAATCGTCCCCAAGCAGTCCGACAGAGACCGCCGCACCGCGCCACACCGCGCCGCCACAGGACCCGAGGAGCAAGGACATGGCACAGATGCAACCCGCCCGCCCCATGGAGGGCGCCCGCCGCTCGCTGCCCATGGGCATTTCCGAATCCATGTCGGACGACGCCCAGCGCCTGCTCGACGAGCTCCACGTGCGCCAGGAAGCCTTCGAGCAGCAGGCCCAGCTGGTGCGCCAGTTGCAGACCGCCTTGCAGCGCGCCCAGGCCACCAACCAGGAGCTGGCCCTGGTCGCCGACCGCGTGACCGACGCCATCCTCATCTGCGATGCGCAACGCTGCATCAGCTGGGTCAACCCCGCCTTCACGCGCCTGACCGGCTTCAGCCTGACCGAGTGCCACGGCCAGCTGCCCGAAGAGCTGCTCAGTGGCCCGCACACCGACGCGGCCATCGTCGCCCAGATCAACCAGAGCCTGGCGCAAGGTGCCAGCGTGGAGCGCCTGGAGGTCTGCCACCACCGCAAGGACGGCGAGCCCTTCTGGGTACGCCGCTCGGTGCAGCCCATCCACGGCCCGGAAGGCCAGATCAACCGCTACATCGAGGTCCTGACCGACATTTCCGACACCCGCCGCAGCGCCGCCGAACACGCCCGCCGCCTGGAGGTGGAGGTCTCGCTAGCGGCCAAGATGGAGTTCCTCTCGCGCATGAGCCACAGCATGCGCTCGCCGCTCAACGCCATCCTCGGTTTCACGCAGCTGCTCAACATGGCCGATGCGGCCAGCCTGACCGAGCCGCAGCAGCGCCACCTGCAGCACATCCACACCGCGGGGCACCAGATGCTGTCCCTGCTGGACCAGGCCCTGGAGTTCGCCCAGCTCGACGACAAGGCCGTGGGCATCCGCCCGCAGCGCGTGGAGCTGGCGGTGCTGCTCAAGGAGATCCGCGCCGCGCTGGAAGACCAGGCCGCCGCCCACGACATCACGGTGGTGGTGGACTGCCCCTCGCTGACAGTGTGGGCCGACGCCAACCACACCCGCGCCATCCTGATGAACCTGGCGGTCAACGCCATCCAGTACAGCCCGCACGGCTCGACGGTGTGGCTGACCGGCAAGGCCGCCGCCGACGAGCGCCTGGGCGTCATCGAGGTGCGCGACCAGGGCTTCGGCATCGATGCCGGCGACATGCAGCGCCTGTTCCAGCCCTTCACGCGGCTGGAATCCGCCACGCGCAGCCCGGCCACGGGCAACGGCCTGGGCCTGGCCGTGTCGCAGCGCCTGGCCGAGCTGATGCACGGCCGCATCGACGTCACCAGCACCCTGGGCCACGGCAGCGTGTTCGCGCTGCGCCTGCCGCTGGCCGAGATGCCGGGCTCCGGACGCGCTGGCGCCCAAGGCCGCGGCCAAGAGCCGGCCGTGATGCTGCCGCCGCTGCGCGTGGTGCACATCGAAGACAACGCCCTCAACCGCAGCCTGGTCGAGGCCGTGTTCGCGGCCTACCCCCAGGTGCGTTTGTTCTCCGCGGAAAACGCCGCCGAGGGCATGGCCGCCATCGAGAACACCCGCCCTGACGTGGCCCTGGTGGACATCAACCTGCCCGACGGCTCCGGCCTGGACCTTTGCCGCCGCCTGCGCGCCCAGACCGAGTTCCGCAAGCTGCCGCTGATCGCGCTCAGCGCCGACGCCCTGCCCGACCACATCGCCCGCGCCCTGCAAACCGGCTTCAACCACTACCTGGTCAAGCCGCTGCAGATCCCGCGTCTGCTGGGCATCCTGGCCACGCTGCCCAGCGCACAGGCCGCGCCGCCGACGAACTGAGGCGGCTGCGCCCAGAACGCAAAAAGCCGGGCGCGATGCCCGGCTTTTGTTTGGCGAAGGCGCCTGATCGGCCATCCAAATCAGCGGGCCTGGTCTTGCTTGTAGGTGATGAACGCGTCGGTGTACTTGCCATTCGTGTAACCGCCTTCGCCGGCCCGGGTCTTGACCACGTCGGCCACACCTGCCGCGGCTTGCGCGCCCGAACCGAAGAAGGCGCCTTGCACCGAGCCCGAGATGGCGCGGGCGTCGGCCGCCTGCACGCTGGTGGAGCGGAAGGTGCTACCCACCACATCGCCTGTGAAGGTGAAACCCACCGCGCCAGTCAGCTGCGTGCCGCCCGAGGTCGTGGGGATCGCGACGACCTTGCCGTCCACACCCGCGCCGAACTGCCCGGTCGTGATCTTGCCTTGGCCGAAATCGATGGCCATGGTCACGGTTTGCGAGCCGTCGTACGTGCGACCCTGGTAGGTGGTCTGGACGTTGCTGCGGTTCAAGGCGTCCATCGCGGCTGCGGGCGTGGTCACACCCCAGAAGGCGAAGATGTCCTTGCTCACCGTGGTTTCGCCCGACACATACTTGTACACGCCGGACAGGCGGGCCACCTCCACCACATTGGTGATGCCGGTGCCATCGTCTGCCGCCTTGCGGCTGGAGGACAGGATGCGCGAGCCGCCGTTGTCGTAGCCGTAGTAGGCGCCATCGTTGAACATCTGACCCGAATCGGCTTCGATCGAGCCGCCATTCAAGGCCGTGTTGAACATCTGCATGCTGCGCGGCTCCCAGTCCACCCGCAGCAACACCGCGGCTTGCTCACGGGCAGCGTCCGTGAGGGTCACCGGTTGCGTCACGAAGGCAAAGCGATCGGACGCGACGTAAGGCGCGGAGGGGTCGCGCTCACCCTGGGTGGCGGCAAACACCCCGAAACCGCACAGCGCACCGCTGGCGCACAGCGGCACGGCCACCGGCGGGTTGGGGTTCGGCGTCGGGGTGGGGTCCACGTTGCCGATGGGGCGGTACAGGTCACCGCGCGGTGCCAGCGACACCACCGGGGTGTTCGGGCCGGCGGCCGGAGGTTCGAACTGCTCCCACACGCCCCAGCTGTTCACCGAGTCCTGCGCGATGCTCACCTCACCGTACAGGCGGGTGCGCTCCAGATCGGCCTGGCTGGGGCCGGCGTGGGCCTGGGTGCCGCACACAGAGGCAAAAACAGCGGAAAGAACAGGGGCACAAGCGGCCACCAGGGGATGAAGGCGGATCGTCGTCATGGTGAATACTCCGGTTGCGATGTGGTGACTCAGAACGTGCGGCTGAGGTTGATGAACGCGGTGTCACGGTCGTAGCCGTACAGGCTCACATTCGAGCGGTTGTGCACATTGGCCAGCGTGGCCGACAACTGCCATTTCTGCAGCCAGCCTTCCAGGAAGGCATGGCTCGCGCCCACTTCGTTGCGGCGCTCCAGCTCACGGCGGGCCACGTTGAACACGGGCTCCACGCCGTCGTAGCGGGCGTTGCGGATGGCGCTGCGCGCGAAGAAGTCGATGCCGGCCCACTGGATGCGGCCGCCCACGAACACTTCGTGCCCCTGGTTGCTGAAGCGGTCTTCGCGGGTGTTTTCCACGAAGGTGCGCACGCCGCCTTGCACAGACGCCTGGTTGCCGATCAGGCGGCCATAGCTCACGCCGAAGCTGCGGAACTGGCCTTGGCGGCCACCATCGGTCGGGCGCGAGAAGCTGCGTTGCGACACCAGCAGGTCCGTGGTGATCTCGCCACCCAGGCCACGCACCGTGATCGTCGGGTTCAGGGAGGTGTAGAGGCCCAGCTCGTGACCCCCGAAGGAGATGTGGTCCACCTGCAGGTTCAGGTTGCCGCGGAAACCCTGGCCGACGATCAGGCCTGGGCCGGTGGCCAGGCTGAGCACGCTGAGGTTGTATTCGCTGAAGTTGTGATAGCCCTTGTGGTACGCGTTGACCGAGCTGATCCACTGGAGGCGGCCCGTGGATTCGCCAATGCGCACAGGCGCAGGCTGCTGCCAGGTGTGTTGCGCGCCCACCTGGGCGGTGTAGCCCCAGTCAGACTTGGACAAGAACTGCGAGTTCAGGGTGAGCAAGCCGTTGGCCGACGAGCCCAGCACGGCGTTGTCCGGGCCCGCGTTGACGTTGCTGTCGTACAGCAGGCCCACGCTGGTGTTGATCTCCCACTTGTGCGGCTTGCCTTGCGCGATGGTTTGCTCCAGCTCCATCTGCTTGACGAAGCTGAGCACCGACAGGCGCACGTTTTCAGGCGTGCGGGGGTCGTCCAGCACGCGCTGGGCCTCGGCACGCGCGCGCTCGTAGTTCAGGGTGCGGTAGTAGGCCACGGCCAGCTCCAGGCGGGCGCGGTTCAGGCTGGGGTTGGCCGACAGCAGAGATTCCAGGGTGTCGATGGCGCTGTAGGGCTCACCGGTTTCGCGCTGGTACAGGCCCAGGCGGTATTGCGCTTCGGTGGCGGCGGCATCGGCCGAGCCTGGGGTGCCTTGCGCTTGGGCAGCGCAGGCGCTGGCGACCAGGGCCGCGATCAGGGAGCAACGGGCAGTGCGGCGTGCGCCGGACGTCGAAAACATGGGGTTTGTCCTCCGTGATGTCCCTCTGTGCGAGGGTTTTTGATGAGCAACTGTTTGTAAATTCGTGCGAAGTATGCGCGGGACGGGTCATTTTGTGGCGAATGCCGCCCCCCTGATTCCAAGGGGATCAGGGGTCCATGGCGGAACAATGTCACGACCTGTACGGACAGGGGTATCCCTAGAAAGCACCTACACCCAGTTGGGTCAATGCTCAGCCCGCACCCAGGCGCTCGGCCGTCCAGCGCAACAGGTCCAGCCACATCTGGCGGATCTCGGCCTCCTGCGGCGTGCGCAGCGCACTCGGCAGCTCGATGGTCACCACAGGCACCTTCTTGTGCACGCCGCCGTAGTTGCCCAGGCTGCCGGGGAAGATGCCGACCTGGTCCAGGTAGAGGCGGCCCAGGCGCTGCGGCGGCACGGTGGGGCCGTCGAAATCGAGCACGCCGTAGGGCGCATGGACCGACACGATCAGGTCAGGCTTCCAGCGTTCCATTTCGTCGTGCAACCAGCGGGATTCGGGCTCCGACAGGGGCTTGGGCCCCGGGTAGCGGCGCGGGTCGCTGCGGGTGCGCTTGCTCCAGTAGGCCGGTGCTTCCTTGTCCCAGCCGGGCGTGGGGAAGTTGCGGTTGAGGTCCACCCCGCGGGCGTTGGTGCGCGTGGGCTTGTCCAGCAGCATGCCGTCGGGGTTCATCAGGGGCACGAAGCGCCAGTGGATGTTGGACGGCGTCTCCACCGCCGCGCCGATCCAGTGCAGCACCAGCGCGGTGGACGAGAGCTCGTCGCCATGGATGCCACCCAGCACCAGCACGCGCAGCCGCGAGGACACGGCCGAAACATCGCGCTGCAGCAGGGGGCGCCCCTGCACCGACACGGCCGCGCCCGGTGAGAGCTGGGCACGGGCACACACGGTGCGCGAGACATTGGGCAGGCGGTGCGAGAGCTGGTCGCACAGCGACATCGGCGTCAGCGGTTCGATCGCTTTCGGCGGGGCCGAGATCACCGCGCCCGGGGTCCGGGCAGGGCCGGCCATGGCGCTGGCTGCGGCGATGGTGGCCAGGGTGGCCGCCAGCATCGGCGCCAGCGCGGCCCTCACGGGTTGGCCAAAGGGGGACAGGGTTCGCGCAAGCACTCGCATGGTGCGGATCATGCCCCGAAACCGGCCAGCGACGGCCGGCCGCGGGCTGACGCAGCTCAGCGTGCCAGCGACTTCAGCGCCTGCTTGATGCCATCGCTCACCGAGGCATCGGGCGGCAGCTGCTTGAGCGCGGCCTGGGCTTCCTTGTCGGAGTAACCCAGCGCGATCAGGGCCTGCAGGATGTCGCCCTGCGCGTCGCTGGTGGCGGCCCAGCCGGGCGTGGCCAGCGCGGGCGCCAGCTTGCCCTTGAGCTCCAGCAGCAGGCGCTCGGCGGTTTTCTTGCCGATGCCCGGCACCTTGACCAGGCGCGAGGCGTCCTGGGCCGAGACGGCCTGGGCCAGCTCCTCGGTGTTCAGACCGGACAGCAGCGCCAGCGCGATGCGCGGGCCCACGCCGCTGATCTTGACCAGCTCGCGGAAGGACTCGCGCTCACCCGCCGTCAGGAAGCCGAACAGCAGCTGCGCGTCCTCGCGGACGATGAACTGCGTCAGCAGCGTCACCTTGGCGCCCAGCTCGGGCAGGTTGTAGAAGGTGCTCATGGGCACCTGCACCTCGTAGCCCACGCCGTGCACATCCACCAGCACGAAGGGCGGGGCCTTGCCGGCGAGCTCGCCGACCAGTCGGGAAATCATCGGCGGAACAGCCCCAGGCGCTGTGCTTCCAGCGCGGCTTCGGCGCGCGAAGACACGTTGAGCTTGCGGTAGATCTGCTTGACGTAGTCGGCGATCGTGTGGCGCGACAGGTTGAGCTGCACCCCGATCTCGGGCAGCGTGAAGCCCTTGGCGACGCGCAGCAGCACCTCGTTTTCGCGGTCGGTGAGCTGCACGTGCGGCGTGACGGTGTCAGGCTGCTGCACCGGCTGCATGCGCGACTGCGCCGTGAAGTACTGGATCACGCGACGCGCAATCGACGGCGACAGCGGCGGCTCGCCCTGGCTGATGCGGTGCAGCTGCTCGGCAAGCTGCTCGCGCGACTGTTCTTTCAGCAGGTAGCCGAAGGCGCCGGCCTGCAGGGCGGGGAAGAGGTGGTCGTCGTCGTCGTGGATGGTGACCACGACCGATTGCACGTCAGGCTGCTTTTCGCGCAGGGCCTGCACGACCTCGACGCCGGAGCCATCGGGCAGCCCCAAGTCGACCATGGCCACGTCGAAGCGCACGGCATTGACCAACTCCAGCGCGTCGTGGATGCGCGCGCTCTCGCTGATCTGCGCCCCGGGGAAGACCTGCAGTGCCAGCGTCTTGAGCCAGGCTCGGATCTCGGGCAGGTCTTCAAGAAGGAGGATTTGCTTCATGGATGGGGGCCTCGCTACGCTTCAGAAATTGACGTTGATGAGAAACATTGTCCACGCGAACCGTGTCCGGCGCCAGACACGGCCGCTCAGGCACCGAGCCGATGCGACAAAACCTGTTGCATCGTGGCGATTTCCAGCGGCAGCGTCAGGCGGATGACGGTGCCAAACCCTGGACCGGACTCGACCAGGCACTGGCCATTGAGCTGCTTGGCGCGGTGCTTCATGCTGGTCATGCCGTGGCCGCGGTCAAGGCGGCCGTCGAGCTCCATCGGGATGCCCTTGCCGTTGTCCTGGATGACGAGGGTGAACACGTGGTTCGCCAGGTCCACATCGGCCGTGATGACCACGTGCGAGGCGCCGCTGTGCTTGATGATGTTGCTGACGGCCTCGCGCACGATGCGGGTGGTCTGCACATAGGTGCGCGACGACAACGGCTCTTCGATGGTGTCGTGGGGGTTGCGCCATTCGCACTCGATGCCGGCCTGCCCCAGGCGGGACACCACCTCGCTGCGCCAATCGGCCATCGAGTCGGACAGCACCATGGGCCGGCCCGTGAGGCCGCGCACCGACAGCCGCATTTCTTCCAGCGCCTCGCGCGCCAGCGTGGAGATGCGGTCGTTGTCCGAGGTGTGGACGATGGTCAGCAGCTTGGCACCCAGGTCGTCGTGCAGGTCGCCGGCGATGCGCTTGCGCTCCTTCTCGGCGATCTGGTCGACGCGCAGCTCGGCGATCTGGTTGAAGTTGCGCTCGATCTCGACGCTGATTTCCTGCACGCGGCGCTCCAGGTGGGCGCGCGCGCCCTCGGCCGACTGCAGCGCCCGTGCATAGACCTGGATGAGGCGCACGCCCACCGCCGCGTACAGCAGCGGCATCACGAAGTGGGTGATGTGCAGGCCGCCACTTTGCAGCAGGCCGCTCTGGTAGGACAGCTCGATGCCCAGCACCGCCGCCACCACGCCCAGCGCCGCGCACATCAGCCAGAACTCGGCACGCCGCCCCCGGCCCGTGACCCACAGGAAGTAGCCGATGGCCAGGAAGAGCTCCAGCGTGAACACGCCGAACCAGACACGGGCGCCCAGGAAGAGCTGGTCCACGCCCAGCAGCAGCAGGCTCAGGGGCAACAACAGGCACTGCGCCCATAGCAGCAGGTTGACGCGGTGGTTCCAGATTTGCTGGTCCGGGTCGCGCAGGCCGATGCCGGCGTAGCCCATCAGGAACTTCACGGCGAAGGCCGTCATGGGCGCCATCATGATGGCGATGAGCACCTCCATGGCGTCGTTGGGCACGGGCAGGTCGGCACGCCAGAAGCGCCCCGTCATCAAGGCCCAGCCCAAGGTCAGCAGACCGAAATAGAGCATGTAGTTCAGCCGGCGCACCCAGGCCAGGCCGAGCGAGAACACGCCCATGACGACCAGCACGCCGCCCATGATCTGGGACAGGGTGGTGGTCCAGAGGGTTTGCTCCTCGGCCATCTGGCGCACCTCGGCCATGGGCCCGACGTGCACCCCGGCCAGCCCGCCCGCACGTTGCCGTGCCGTCACGCGCTGGATGGGATAGCCCGCGACCTTGACGTCCAGCACATTGCCCGTGGGGCGCAGCAAGGCGGCCGGCAGCGCCACGACGTGGGAGCCGAAGCAGTCGCGCGAGTAGGGCTCGACCATGCGGCCGCTGCGAAACACCACGGCGCCGTTGAGCTGCACCTCGACGCTGGCGCAGGCCCGGTCGATCAGCGCGGCCAGCAAGGTGTCGGCCGGCGCGCCGTCCGCGAAAGTCAGTGGGAAGCGGTACCAGACGCCGCCCTTGTAGCCTGGCTGCGAACGCGACCACTCGTCGGGCAGGTTGACGGGCTTGCCCGCCGCTTGCGCGATGGCGGGCGCCGGGAAATGCGCGCCGTTGTCGGGCACGGCCCAGGCCTGCCGCAAGGCATGGACATCGCTGTCGGATGCCACGTGCGCGTCAGGGCCGCCCAGGCGCGAAGCCTCCTGGTTGAGCGCCAGCAGGCCCAAGGCCACCACCGCCGCCAGGGCCAGGCCCAGCAGCACCCAGACGCGCCGGGGCGCCAAGCCCAGCAAGGACGCCTCGGCCACAGGCGCTTGGCCCGGCATGAACACACGGCTCAGCTGAGACCACCAACGAAGCAACAGGTTCAAAGGGACACTCCACCAGCCCGGGCGTGCGCGGCGCACACGCTCAAACACCCATTCTCGCAAGAGATGTCATGCCCGCCAGCCCCGGACAAGCGACAATTTGCCCGCCTACTTCCCGAATCCATCGCATCCATGCAACTGCGGCACAGCTTTTCACCCCCAGACAACGCGCGCCTGGCCCACCTGTGTGGTCCGCTCGACGAACACCTGCGCACCATCGAGGCCGCCTTCAGCGTCACCTTGCAGCGTCGCGGGGACCAGTTCCGCATCGAAGGCGCGCGGGGCGTGCCGCAACGGGTCGCCACCCTGCTCGACAGTCTCTACGCGCGCGCCGACCGGCCGCTGGGCGCCGAGCTGGTGCAGCTGGCCGTGACCTCGGCGATGCGCCAGGCCGGCAGCGCCGCTGGCGCCACCCCGGGCACGGACCCGGACGACCTCCTCGATGGCGACGCCCCCGCCGGTCCGATGCTGCACACGCGCCGCGCCGACCTGCAAGGCCGCACCCACAACCAGGTGCAGTACCTGCAGAACATCCTCGGGCACGATCTGACCCTGGGCATCGGCCCGGCCGGCACAGGCAAGACCTTCCTGGCCGTGGCCTGCGCGGTCGATGCGCTGGAGCGCAGCTCGGTGCAGCGCATCATCCTGACCCGCCCGGCGGTGGAGGCCGGCGAGCGCCTGGGCTTCCTGCCCGGTGACCTCACGCAAAAGGTCGACCCCTACCTGCGCCCGCTCTACGACGCGCTCTACGACCTGATGGGCTTCGACCGCGTCACCAAGGCCTTCGAGAAGGGCCTCATCGAAATCGCACCGCTGGCCTTCATGCGCGGGCGCACGCTCAACCACGCCTTCATCATCCTGGACGAGGCGCAGAACACCACGCCCGAGCAGATGAAGATGTTCCTCACGCGCATCGGCTTCGGCTCGCGCGCGGTGGTCACGGGCGACGTCAGCCAGATCGACCTGCCGCGCGGCAGCAAGAGCGGCCTGATCGAGGCCGAGCGCATCCTCCAGCGCGTCAAGGGCGTGGCCTTCACCCGCTTCACCCGCGTCGACGTGGTGCGCCACCCGCTGGTGGCCCGCATCGTCGAGGCCTATGACCAAGACCAGATCCACGCCGCCCCCAGCCAACCCTGAACCCCGCCCGCATGAAACCGACCCTGTCCCTCAGCCTGCAGTTCGCTGACAAAAGCCACCGCGACAGCCTGCCCCGCCACAAGGTGGCCCGCTGGATCAAGGCAGCGCTCGACACCGATGCCGAGATCGCCGTGCGCATCGTCGGTGCCGACGAGGGCCAGGCCCTCAACCAGGACTTCCGCAAGAAGAACTACGCCACCAACGTGCTGACCTTCGACTACGCGCAGGAGCCCGTGGTGATGGCCGACCTCGTCATCTGCGCCCCGGTCATCGAACAGGAAGCGGCCGAGCAAGGCAAGACGCTGGAGGCGCACTACGCGCACATGCTGGTCCACGGCACCCTGCACGCGCAGGGCTGGGACCACATCAAGAAGAAAGAAGCCGAGGCGATGGAAGCGCGGGAGCGCGAGATCCTGGCCGCCCTCGGCTTTGCCGATCCCTACGAGGATCAGGCCGCCAGCTGACTCAGGAAACCCGTCGTGCCGCCATGCAGGCAGCGCGGCTGGTAGGCGCTCACGCGCCGGGCAATGGCCGCGATGTGGTCGGGCGTGGTGCCGCAGCAGCCCCCGGCGATGTTGAGGAAGCCCGACTTGGCGAACTCCTCGACCAGGGCGCCCGTGATTTCGGGCGTCTCGTCGAAGCCGGTGTCGCTCATGGGGTTGGGCAGGCCGGCGTTGGGGTAGCAGCTGATGAAGGTGTCGCCGGCGATCTTGGCCAGCTCTTCCACGTAGGGCCGCATCAGCGTGGCGCCCAGGGCGCAGTTCAGGCCGATGGCCAGCGGGTGGGCGTGGCGCACCGAGTGCCAGAAGGCGCTGACGGTCTGGCCTGAGAGGATGCGGCCGGAGGCGTCGGTCACGGTGCCCGAGATGATGATGGGCAGGCGCTCGCCGGTGTCTTCGAACAGCTCGTCGAGGGCGAAGATGGCCGCCTTGGCGTTGAGCGTGTCGAAGATGGTTTCGACCAGGAAGACGTCGCAGCCGCCGTCCATCAGGGCCTTGGCCTGCTCGTAATAAGCCTGGCGCAGAGTGTCGAAGTCGACGTTGCGCGCGCCCGGGTCGTTGACGTCGGGGCTGATGCTGGCGGTTTTCGGGGTCGGGCCGATGGCGCCGGCCACGAAGCGCGGCTTGTCGGGCGTGCTGTACTTGTCGCAGGCCTCGCGGGCCATGCGCGCAGCCACGAGGTTCATCTCGATGGCCAGTTCGGGCAGGTCGTAGTCGTCCTGGGCGACGGTGGTGGCGCCGAAGGTGTTGGTCTCGATCAGGTCGGCACCGGCCGCGAGGTACTGCTCGTGAATCTCGCGGATGACCTCGGGCTTGGTGAGCTGGAGCAGCTCGTTGTTGCCCTTCAGGTCTTTGCCGTGCGCGGCGAAGCGCGTGCCACGGTAGTCGGCCTCGCCCAGCTTGTAGCGCTGGATCATGGTGCCCATGGCACCGTCCAGCACCACGATGCGCTGGCGCATGATCTCGGGCAGCTGCGCAGCGCGGGTGTAGGGGCGGCGCGCCACGGGGGCGCTGGCATGGGCGTTGGCGGTGTTCATGGGCCCGATTTTACGGCGCCCTCGCCAGGCCTGCACCGACCGCTCAGATCAGGTCGCCGTCGTTGTCCGGGCGTTGTCCATCGGTGTCATCGTGCTCGAACTGGCTGTCGCGGAATTGCATCTGCCGCGCGGGCACGCCATCCCCCATCACCCACAGCTGCAGGTGGCGCGCGGGCATGGGCTTGGCAAACAGGAAGCCCTGCAACTGGTCGCAGCCCATGCGCTTGAGCACGTCCTGCTGGGCCACGGTTTCCACGCCCTCGGCCACGACCTTGAGCCCCAGCGCGTGGGCCAGCTTGATGACGGCGCGCACGATGGCCTGGGCATCTTCCTGGCTGGCCACGTCCTGCACGAAGCTGCGGTCGATCTTGAGCTGGCGGGCCGGCAGCCGGCGCAGGTAGCTCAGCGAGGAATAGCCGGTGCCGAAGTCGTCGATCGACAAGGACACGCCCAGCTGCGCCAGGCGTTCGAACACGCGCAGCGAGGCCTGCGGGTCTTCCATGGCGGCCGATTCGGTGACCTCGAACGTCACCCGGCCACCGGCGATGTCATGGCGCGCCAGCGAGCCCTGCACGCGCTCGACCAGGTCGGTCTGGCGCAGTTGGTGCACCGACAGGTTGATGGCCACGTGCATGCGCAAGCCGGCGTCCTGCCAGATGCGCAGTTGGCGGCAGGCTTCGTCGGTCACCCACTGGCCCAGGGCGCCGATCAGGCCGAAGCGCTCGGCCACCGGCACGAACACGACGGGGCTGACGGCACCCCGCTCGGGGTGGTGCCAGCGCAGCAATGCCTCGACGCCACTGATGCGCCCCGTGCGGCTGTCGATCTTGGGCTGGTAATGCAGCTCCAGGCCGGTGTTGGTCTCCAGGGCGCGGCGCAGATCCCGTTGCAGCTCGATGGCCTCCAGCGCGCCTTGGTCCATGGTGTCGGCAAAGAAGCAGTGGACGTTGCCGCCCGCGCGTTTGGCCGCGAGCATGGCCGCATCGGCACGGGCAATCAGGCGCGCGCGCGGGCCGTGGTCGGGGTAGAGCACGATGCCGATGGAGCACGACAGGTGGACCTCTCGGCCCTGCAACAGGCAGGGTCGTTGCACGGCCTGGCGGATGCGGTCGGCCACCAGCGCGGCCGAGGCGTGGTCGGGGTCCCCGTCCATCAGCATGATGAACTCGTCGGCGCCCATGCGCGCCAGGGTGTCGGTGGAACGCCCCAGGCCGGTCAGGCGTTGCGCCACCTCGCGCAAGAGTGCATCACCCGCCTCGTAGCCATACGATTCGTTGATGGGCTTGAAGCCGTCCATGTCGATGTAGAGCAGGGCCAGGCGCCGCTGGTGCGACTCGGCGCGCAAGGCGGCGGCGTCCAGGCGGTCTTCGAGCTGCAAGCGGCTGGCCAGGCCCGTGAGGGCATCCTGGGCCGACACCACCCGCTGGAGAACCGGGTCGGTGGCCGCCCGAGCCCCCTGAGGCACCTCGGTCTTGTGTGTCGCGGTCGCTGCCCCCTGCGACGCGGCCACAGACAACAACGACGCCCCACGACGCCCACGCGACTGCACCCACAGCCGCAAAGCGGCCATCAAGGCGGCCACGGCCACCAGGGCCAGCAGCAGCCACCACCAGGGCGCGGTCGGGTCGGTGTTCATGAGGCCAGGCTCATGGTGGGGAGGCCTCCAGGTCCGACCACGCGGTCAGGATGTCGTCGTCGCCATCGTCGCGGCTTTGGGACAGGCTCACGCCCAACTCCTGCTCGACGCGGACTTGGGTCGGCGGCACGGGCTTGCCGCGCTGCTGCAACCAGTTCAGCAAGGTGTGCTCGGCCATGGGCCGCGCGAACAGGAAGCCTTGCAGCTCGTCGCAATGCAGCTGCGCGAGGATGTCGGCCTGGTCCTGCGTTTCCACGCCCTCGGCCACCACCTTCAGGCCCAACGCATGGGCCAGGCGCACCACGGCCTCGACGATGGCCTGCGCGTCCAGGCTGCTGTCGAGGTCGCGCACGAAGCTGCGGTCGATCTTGAGCTGGCGCGCGGGCAGGCGGCGCAGGTAGCTCAGCGAGGAGTAGCCGGTGCCGAAGTCGTCGATGGACAGGCGCACGCCGATCTGGTCGAGCATGTCGAACACCCGCATCGAGGCCTCGATGTCTTCCATGGCCACCGACTCGGTGATCTCCATGATGAGCATGCGCGCCGGCACGCGGTGGCGCTTGAGGGCCTCGCGCACGCGCTGCTCCAGGTCGGGCTGGCGCAGCTGGTGCACCGACACGTTCACCGCCACAGGGATGTCCAGGCCTGCCTCGTGCCACAGGCGCACGTGGCGGCAAGCCTCGTCCAGCACCCACAGGCCCAGCTCGCCAATCAGGCCGAAGCGCTCGGCCACCGGGATGAACTCGGCCGGGCTGACCATGCCCCGCTTGGGGTGGTGCCAGCGCAGCAGCGCCTCGACGCCCGCCAGCTCGCCGGTGTCGGCGCGCAGCTTGGGCTGGAAGTACAGCTGCAGCTCCTGGCGCGCGACCGCATGGCGCAGGTCGCGCTGCATCTCGACCTGGGCGGCGCTGGCGCGGTCCATGCCGCGCTCGTAGAAGCAATACACACCACCGCCTGCGCGGCGGGCCGTGAGCATCGCGTCGTTGGAGTGGGTGATGAGCTGCTCGGCCGAGGCGCTGTCCGGGTAGCGCGCAATGCCGATCGAGCTGCTGACCACGATGTCCTGGTCCTGGATCAGGCAGGGCACGTGGATGGCGTCCTGCAGGCGTTGCGCCAGCACGGCCATGGTGCGCTCGTCGTGCGCGCCACGGCAGGCCAGCAGGAACTCGTCAGAGTCGGAACGCGCCAGCACATCGCCCTCGCGGACCATGCCCTGCAGGCGCAGCGACAGCGTGTGGATGAGCTTGTCGCCCAGGGTGTGGCCATAGGTCGCGGCAAAGGCGTGGAAACCGTCGACGTTCAGGCGCAGCACGCACAGGTGCAAGGCCGTTTCGCGCGGCGCGTCGATGACATTGCGCAATTGCTGCTCGAAGCCCAGGCGGTTGGGCAGGCCGGTGACGGCGTCGCGCTGCGAGGCCTCTTCCAGCGCCTCTTGCGCCTCCTTGAGCGAGTCGCTGAGGGCCTGCGTTTTGGCCAGGGCGCGGGCGTCCTGGATGGTGCCCATGTGGGTCATCACCATGAGGATGAGCACAGCCACCGTCAGCAGCAGCTGCAGGTTGTCGCCCGAGAGCTGGTCGGCGCTCAGGCACACGGCATTGAGTTTCACGCCGATGCTGCTGACCTGCAGCGTCATGCCCGCCCAGACGATGGAGCCCACCAGCACGGCCACGCCGAGGTGGCGGGTCTGGTGCGGCTCTCGGGACAGGTCGTCGCGCATCAGCCGCGAGCCCACACCGCAGCCCAGCAACAGGACCAGCACGGCGGCACTGAGGGTGCCGCCATCCCAGCTCAGGCCCGGCTGGATCATGATCGACGACGCGTTCACGAACAGCAGCATGCACAGGCCCATGGCCACCAGTAGCGCGCCCATGATGCGCAGCTTCAGCGACGCCATCGCGTGGGTCTGCAACCACAAGGCCATGGCGCTGACCACCACCGCGGGCAACCAGGACGCCATCACCACGTCGCGCACGTAACCGATCTTGATGGGCACCTTCAGGGCCACCAGGCCGAGGAAACTGCCCGCCCAGATGCCCGTGCCCACGACCAGCGCACCGCCCAGCCACCAGGCCACGGCCGCTTCACGGTCGTTCGCCCGCACGCGGCGAATCACCATGCTTTGCAGTGAGATGGCGTACACCATGAGCAACCAGGCCGGCGCCAGTGCCGAGCCCTGCAGGTGCGAAGCCATGAGAGGAATGGACATGCGCGCTCCTTGATACAGCCGCCCTGCCGGGAGGCCGGCGCCGAAACGGTCCACGCTTCGGGGCGTGATCGTTTATCGGCGGGAGTGCGCGTGAACTTGAGGTGACGGCGGTGCTGAGAAACGCGGAAAGCGTTCAGTGCATCACGACTGGCTGCTGCGCCATGCCGGCGTAGCGCTCCAGGTAGGCATCGAATTCCTCGATGCTGGGCGAGGACTCGATGAGCGCCTCGACCCCTTCCTTGAACTGCTCGGCCAAGGCCCCTTCGATGAAGAGCTCCTTGCGCGCGAACTTGTCCACGATTTCGTAGCCGCCTCGGGTCAGGGCGGGCACCAGGTCCTGGGCCACGGCGACAGCGCCCCGCTCAGGCACGTCCTGAGAGGGCATCTCGATCTGGACGACCGCGTAGCTGTCCGAGTTGTAAAGCATGTGCATTGACGACGCTCCAGAGTCTTTCAGACTGACTTCCGTCAGGGCCGTGAGCCGGTGGACCAAATCCATGATGACGGCTTCATCGGCCCCGTCACTCCCCGACTTGAGGGCTGATCGCCCACCCACAAGGCCCTGCGTGTGGGAATGCACGTGCTGTCAGGCTGTCGCCCCCTCGATCGGGTGGCGCTTGGACGCCCCGGTGCGCCGCTCAGGGCTTGAGGAAGCTCAGCGTGACCTCGCCGAAGGTGATGCCGAACTTGCGCATGGCGGCCTTGTTGATCATGGTGCGGGCGTCCATCTGGTACATCCAGTCGTCGAACTGGAACTCGATGACGCGCCCGTCCACCGGCACCTGCAGGGTGTAGCGCCAGCGCAGCGCGTTGCCAGCGGACTCGCCCTGCGCCACGCCCACAACGTCGTCGGCCCGGCCCTCGAAGCGGCCACCGCCCAGGTCGGTCAGGCGCCAGACGCGGCGCTGGCGGGTGCCATCGCTGTAGGTGAAATCCTCCTCCAGCACGCCTTGCTGACCTTCCCAGCGCCCGACCATGGCCACGCTGAAGCGCTTCACCACGCGGCCGTCGCGGTCGGTGAACAGGCCTTGCGCGCTCACTGGGCCGTTGAAATAGGCGCGGAAGTCGAGCTTGGGCTGCTGCTGGGCGTAGTCGCTGGGTTGGGGTGCGCTGGCACAACCGGCGCCCAGGGCGACGGTCAGGGCCACGGCGGCGGCCGACAGGATGCGGGTGGCGCGGCGGCGCAGGGGCATGGGGTGTGGCATGGGGGCTCCTGGGGATGGGTTCGGTGCGAAAAGACGGGGAGCGAGGGACGAAGGGTCTGGGTTCTGCACGGCTCAGGCGAGCGCCGGATGGTGGCGCCAGCGCCAGCACGCGCCCATGGCCACCAGCTTGAACACGCAGGGCAAGCCGCCATAGGCCAGCGTGAGCGCCATCAGCGCGCCGGGGTCTTGCGCGCCCGGGTGGTAGCCCAGCGCCTGCAGCGTCGGCAAGGCCAGGCCAGCGGCCAACGCCAGGTTGAGCTTGGTGGCCCACTGCCACCAGCCGGCGTAGGCGCCTTCTGCCTGACCCGCGTGCCCGGCACGCTGCACCACCCCTGTCAACAGGGTGCCCGGCGCGGTGAGGTCGGCGCCCAAGGCCCAGCCCCCGGCCAGGCAGATGGCGATGTAGGCCGCGCGGTCGCCCTCGCCCAGCCACAGCACGCCGGCAAAGCTCGCCAGGGCCATCCCCATGCCCAGGGCCCAGCTGCGCATGGCGCCGATGCGCGCGATGCAGCGCACCCACCAGGGCACGCTGAGCGCCGCCATCAGGAAGTACAGGCCGAGGAACAGCGGCGCAGCATCCATGGCCTTCAGGCGGTCCTGGATGAAGAAGAGCACCAGCGTGGCCGGGATGGCACTGGCCACGCCGTTGACCAGGAACAGCGCCATCAGGCGACGGAAGCCGCTGCCGCGCCAGGGCAGGCTCAGCGGCACATGGACTGCACCGAGGGCTGCACCGCGATCGATCGCGACGTCAGTGGGGGCATCGTTCGATGCGACCGGCGCCGGCCCGCGCAGCAAGGCCCACACACCCAGCACCAAGGTGGCCGCCAGCACGGCCGAGGTCCAGGCCAAGCCGGCCTGGGTGGCCAGCACATTGGCCGCCAGCACGCCGAACAGGCCGAAGCCCTCACGCCACGCCACCAGGCGCGCGCGCTGACCGACGTCACCGCCCAGGCGGGTGCCCCAGGCCAGGTGCGCCACGCTGAGCAGGCTGTAGGCCAGGAAGGTGATCACCAGCGTCAGCGCGCACCAGGCCAGCAAGGCGCCTTGGTGGCGCATGGGCGCCCAGGCCATCGGCGGGAAGAACAGCGCCACGAAGCCCAGCGCCAGCACCGCCGCCGCCGCCAGCACGGCCAGGCGCCGTTGTCGTGCGTGGGCCAGCAGGTGGTCCACCCAGCGGCCCAGCAGCGGGTCGATGAGCGCATCGGCCAGGCGCGTCAGCAGCAGCACCGCGCCCAGCGCGCCGAGCGAAACGCCCAGCGTTTGGCCGTAATGCGATGGCAACACCACGTACAAAGGCATGGCCACGAAGGCCAGCGGCAGGCCCAGGAGACCGTACAGCGCGCTGTGTTGTCTGTGGTGGCGGGCGCCAGTCATCGGCGTCAGACCGGCCGGCCCGCGGCAGGTTTGCGCAAGGTGTACTGCACAACGTTGGTGTTGCCCATGTCGAAGGCGGCCTCGCAGTAGCCGAGGTAGAACTCCCAGATGCGCTGGAAGCGCTCGTCGAAGCCCAGCCCCTGCACTTGCTGGATGTGAGCGTGGAAGTCGGCGCGCCAGCGACGCAGGGTTTCGGCGTAATCGGGGCCGAAAGCCAAGGCGTTGGTGACCTCCAGGCCGGCCTTGCGAGCCTCTTCGCGGAAAGCGCGGTCGCAGGGCAACAGGCCGCCGGGGAAGATGTACTGCTGGATGAAGTCGGTGGACTTCACGTAGCGCTCGAACAGCGCATCGTCGATGGTGATGGTCTGGACGCAGGCCTGGCCGCCATCCTTCAGACAGCGGTTGAGCGTGGCGAAGTAGCCGGCCCAGTACTCGCGGCCCACGGCTTCGAACATCTCGATGGAGACGATGGCATCGAAGGGCGCATCGGCGATGTCGCGGTAGTCCTGCAGGCGCAGGTCGGCGCGGTCGGCCAGGTCGGCATCGGCCATGCGCTTTTGCGCCCAGGCCAGCTGCTCGGTGGACAGGGTCACACCCGTGACGTGGGCGCCGTGCTCGGCCGCGGCGATCTCGGCCAGGCCGCCCCAGCCGCAGCCGATTTCCAGCACGCGGCGCGGCGTGCCATCGGCCACCACGCCCGCCTCGTTGAGCGCCCGCTTGACCTTGGCGCGCTGGGCCTCGACCATGGGTTTGCTCAAGTCGCCCTCGAACCAGGCGCTCGAGTAGCTCATGGTGCGGTCCAGCCAGAGGCGGTAGAAGTCATTGCCCAGGTCGTAGTGGGCCTGGATGTTCTTGCGGCTGTTGGCCTTGGAGTTGCGGTTGAGCAGGTGGCGGATGCGGTAGGCCAGGCGGCCCCACCAGTGGCCGTAGATGGCCTCTTCGATGATGTTGCGGTTGGCGATGAACAGCTTGAGCAGCGCGGCCAGGTCCGGCGTGGACCAATGACCGGCGATGTAGGCTTCCGCGAAACCGATGTCGCCCGACTTCAGCACCGCCGCGCACATGTCCCAGTGGTGCAAGCGCAGCACCGCACGCGGTGCGGGCACGTCGACGGCCACGGCCTGGCCGAAGTGCGCCGTGCCGCCATGCGGGAATTGCACATCGAGCGATCCCACCTGCAAGCGCTGCAAGAGCTTGAGCACCACGCGGGCAGCGGCGGGCGCGTCCTGGGGCAAGGCCTGGCGCTCATCCGAAGACAGCGACGAAGCGGAGGTCATGCGGTTCATGGTGTGGCGGGCCCATGCGGGCCGGTGACGGAGCGAGCCGGGGGCTCGGGTTTGCGGAAGAACGGCACGCGCTTGACCCACAAGCGCAGCGCCTGCCAGTGGATGCGCGCCACCACGCCCAGCGTCAGCAGGGGCCAGCCCAGCTTGGCGCGGCGCAGCGATGCAGCGTCCATGTCATGCAATACGCCGCTGAGCGCGGTTTGGATGAGGGGGCCTGCGGCATCGTCGTGGTCCACCCGCGCGATGAGGCGTTCGCCCTGCGGCGTGGCCGTGCGCATGAAGCGAAAGCGGTAGCGCCCTTCCACATGGCAGAAAGGCGAGACGTGGAAGACCTTGTCGGCGCAGACCTCCTGTCCCCAGGCCAGGCCCTCAAGTCCCCCGCCCAGCACGTAGCAGTGGCGCTCGCCGAAGGTGTTGTTGACCTCAGCCACCACCGCGTGCAGCTGGCCATCGGCGCGGTGCACGTACCAGAAGCTCACGGGCTTGAAGCTGTGGCCCAGCACGCGCGGGTAGGTCTGCAGCCAGACCTCACCCTCGGCCAGATCGGCCCGCCACACACCGGCGCCCCGCAGCAGCTCGTCCAGCCAGGCCAGCGCGTCACCGCGGCCATCGCCATGGTCGGCGTCGTGGAAACTCAGCCAACCCCGCGCATTGCGGCGCACCGCGGCCACCGGCTTGCGGCCCATCGCGCGCAGGGGCAGCAGCCAGAAGCAGTTGGGATAAGCGAAGGCGTGGCGCGCCGGCTTGAGCCGGGTGTGGCGCACCTGGCCGAAGCCAATCTGCGGTCTGGCGGGGCATGAAGCATCGCTCATGCGGCCAACCCACCTTGCGACCCGACCACCGGGCCCATGCCCTCGGCCTGGGCCAGCAAGCCTTTGGCCGCGGCCAGCCCGGACTTGAGGCCGTCCTCGTGGAAGCCATACCCCGCCCAGGCACCGGCAAACCACAGGTGGCGACGGCCTTGCAGCGAGGGCAGGCGGGCCTGCGCCTCGATGGCAGCCTGGTCAAACACCGGGTGGTCGTAATCGAACTCGGCCAGCACGGTTTCGGGCGCAGGCTCGCGCAGGGGGTTGAGCGACACCACCACCGGCTGCGACCACGGCAGCGGCTGCAAGCGGTTGATGAGGTAGTGCAGGCAGACCGCCCGCGCTTCGCCGGCCAGGTCGGGCGCACGCTCGTAGTTCCAGGCGGCCCAGGCCATGTCGCGGCGGGGCAGCAAGGCGGTGTCGGTGTGCAGCACGGCGCGGTTGGGGTGGTAGCGGATGGCGCCCAGCACCCCGCGCTCGGCCTCGCTGGCGGCCGCCCCCAGCAGGCGCAAGGCCTGGTCAGGGTGGCAGGCCAGCACAACCTCGTCGAAGCGCTCGGCACCGCGGGCGCTGTGCACCATCACACCGGCCTCCCCCCCCTCGCCCAGCGGCACCACGCTTTGCACCGGGCAGGCCAGGCGCGCATCCGGCAGGCGCTCGACGATGCGGCGCACGTACTCACGCGAGCCACCCGCCACCGTGAACCACTGCGGGCGGTTGGCGACCTGCAGCAGCCCGTGGTTGTGGCAGAAACGGATCAGCGTGGCCATCGGGAAACGCATCATCTGCTGCACCGGGCAGGACCAGATGCACGCCACCATGGGCAGCAAGTAGCCTTCCTGGAAAGCCGGCCCGAAGCCGTGCTCGCGCAGGAACTCACCGATGGGCTGGCGCAGCTCGGCCTCGCTGCCGCGCAAAGCCATGGCCGTGGCCAGGCGGTTGAAGCGCATGAGGTCGCGCAGCATGCGCCAGAAGGCCGGCGAGACCAGGTTGCCACGTTGCGCGAACACCGTGTTCAGCGAGGAGCCGCACCACTCCAGGCCCGGGCGCAAGCCACCCAGGCCACTGGCGCCGGGCGGGATCTGCACCGAGAAGGACATGTCCGACGCGGCCGTGGGCACGCCCAGTTCGGCGAACAAGCCGATCAGGTTCGGGTAGGTGCGCTCGTTGAACACCAGGAAGCCCGTGTCCACACCGTGCGTGACCTCGCGCCCGGCGTCGTCGCGCAGGGTCACGTCGAAGGTGTTCGCGTGGCCACCAAAGTGGCGTCCCGCCTCGAACAGCGTGACGCGGCGCGGCCCCGGAGCGGTGCTCAGGTGGTGGGCGGCGCCCAGGCCGCTGATGCCGGCGCCGATGACGGCAATGCGCTTCATGTCAGGCTCCGGTGGCACAGGGGGGCGGGGCTCACTGCGCGAGGGCCTTCTCGACGTCGCGCACCAAGTCGCGGTCATCGGGCGTGGTCATGCTGCTGTAGGCCTCGATGACGCGGCCATCGCGCGCCACCAGGTACTTGTAGAAGTTCCACTTCGGCCGCGTGCCCGAGGCCTTGGTCAGCTCGGCGAACAAGGGGTTGGCCTCGGCGCCGGCCACGTGGCTCTTGGCGAACATCGGGAATTTCACGCTGTAGGTGTTGGCGCAGAACTCGGCGATTTCCTTGTTGGTGGCCTTTTCCTGCTCACCGAAATCACCCGAGGGGAAGCCCAGCACCACCAGGCCGCGGTCCTTGTACTTGGCGTGCAGCGCCTCCAGGCCCTTGTACTGGCCGGTGAAGCCGCAGTAGCTGGCGGTGTTGACCACCAGCAGCACCTTGCCGCTGTACTGGCACAGCGACTGCGGCTTCTCGTCCTGCAGGCGCGGGAAGGTCTTGTTGAGCAGGCCCGGGCAAGCGGCTGCGGCGGGGTTGGCGGCGGTGGCCGCGGGTGTGACATCACCTGCGGCCGCATGCACCATGGCAGAGGCGCCCATGGCGACCAAGGCCAGCACCCATGTCTGAAATTGAACACGTTTTGTCGTCATGATTGCCTCGTTTGTCTTGGTCAAACCAAAGATGTCGGCCTATATTAGCCAGTGAACATGCCATGAACAAGTTTTTGTCCAGGTCAAAACAGATTCAAAGCCGACACAACGCGGTGTGCGCGCCCCGCCGGTCACCCGACACTTTGCCTGTGCCCACTCAGCCCCTACGCAGACCGGGCGCCGCTGGATGCACCCCATCACACCCGCCACCGACAGGAACGACATGCCACGCCCCCTGATGATGTCGATCGCGGCCGTCGAGCGCGACACGGGCCTGAGCAAAGACACCCTGCGCATCTGGGAAAAGCGTTACGGATTCCCGAATCCCGTGCGCGATGCGCAAGGCGAGCGCTGCTACCCGCTCGACCAACTGGAGCGGCTGCGCCTGATCAAGCGCCTGCTCGACGTGGGCCACCGCCCGGGTCGGGTCGTCGCCCTGCCCGCGGCCGACCTGCAAACCCTGGCAGAGCACAGCGCCGACGCCCTGGTGCCGCCCCACCCTCCGGCATCGCACGCACCGCTGCCGTCGGCCGCAGCGTTCCTGGCACCCGCCCCGCTCGCGCCGGCCCCAGTCAGCGACGCCCCCTGGGTCGCCGACGCACTGAGCCGCGTCGACGCCCACGACGTCGTCGGCTTCAAGCGCATCCTGGCCAAGGCCTCGGTCCACCTGGGCCTCGCCGGCTTCATCGCCGACATCGTCGTCCCCCTGCTGCAGGCCCTGGGCGAGGGCTGGCTGCGCGGCCGCTTCCAGGTGCCGCAGGAGCACTGGGTCAGCCACTGCCTGCAACAAAGCCTGCACAGCGCCATCCACGCCCTGCCGCCGTTCCAGCCCGAACACGCACCCCGGGTGCTGCTGAGCACCGTCCCCGGCGAACCCCACGCCATGGGCCTGCTGATGGTCGAAGCGTGGCTGTCCTTGCTGGAGGCCCAACCCATCAACCTGGGGCCGCAGACCCCGCTGTGGGACCTCGTCCACGCCACCGCTCACCACCACGCCGACGTGGTTGCCCTGAGCTTTTCCGCATCGGCCCCGGCCACCCTGGTGCAAGACACCCTGCAGGAGTTCCGCGCCAAGCTGCCCCCGCACGTCGCGCTGTGGGTGGGCGGCCGCCACCCGCTGCTGCTGCGGCGGCCACCGCCTGGCGTGCTCGCCCTGGACGACATGGACACCCTGCGCGCCGCGGTGCGCACCTGGCGCACGCACCATCCCCGTCCACCGGGCTGAGGGTACAGCCCCCCTGAGACGGGCGATTCTCCAGCGGCGACGTCACAGGACTGTCAAACACTTGACATCCAAAACGTCATCAAAGTCGTATAGCCTGCATGGATCACGCTGACCGGGGTGCATGGACCCGGCCAGTCACACTGCGACCGCTGACACCAGGAGAAGGTCATGCTCTATCCCGAACTGTTCAAGCAAATGGAATCCGTCCGCTGGAACATGGACACCGACATCCCCTGGGACCAGTTCGATGCCAGCAAGCTGACCGACGAGCAGGCCCAGACCATCAAGATGAACGCCATCACCGAGTGGGCCGCCCTGCCCGCCACGGAGATGTTCCTGCGCGACAACCGCGACGACAGCGACTTCTCCGCCTTCATGAGCGTGTGGTTCTTCGAAGAGCAGAAGCACTCGCTGGTGATGATGGAGTACCTGCGCCGCTTCCGCCCCGACCTGCTGCCCACAGAAGAAGAGCTGCACGAAGTGCGCTTCGAGTTCGACCCGGCCCCGGCGCTGGAAACGCTGATGCTGCACTTCTGCGGCGAAATCCGCCTGCACCACTGGTACCGCCGCGCGGCAGAATGGCACACGGAGCCGGTCATCAAGGCCATCTACGACACCCTGGCGCGCGACGAAGCCCGCCACGGCGGTGCCTACCTGCGCTACATGAAGCGCGCCATGACCAAGTTCGGCGACGAGGCCCGCGCGGCCTTCGCCAAGGTCGGTGTGCTGATGGCCAGCGCCCGCCGCACGGCCCAGGCCCTGCACCCCACGAACCTGCACGTCAATGAAGCGCTGTTCCCGCGCGACACGGTGCAGTCCCGCCTGCCCAACCCCGAGTGGCTGGAACAGTGGCTGGACAAGCAGATCCAGTTCGACAGCGTCTGGGAAAACAAGGTGGTGGAGCGCATCCTCCACAACCTCAGCTCGCTGATGGGCCAGAGCTTCGCAAGCGTCCAGGAGCTCAACCGCTTCCGCAAGCAGATGATGAAGTCGATCGAGGCGGGCATGGAGGGCAGCACGCCAGCTGCCCCCTCGGCCACTGCACAGGCCTGATCAGGCCACCGACGTCCAGGCCTGCACCTGCGCCCGCCCTGCGAACAGCGGGTGCGCCTGGGCTTCGTCCAGCGTCAGGACCGGCGTGACGCAGGCGTCCGACGGCTCGAACTTGTGGGCCCAGTAGGCCAGCGGTTGTGAGGCCACCAGCGCCGCCACCTCGGCCTTGAGCGCCGTGCAGTCCGGCGTGCCCGGCAAGGCGCCGCGCTGCCAGTGGCGGTTGACCCAGTCGGGTCGCCCGAACACCTCGCAGGCCGCCTTCCAGAACTTGAACTCCAGCGCGCCCACCGCGAGGTGGCGGCCGTCGGCCGTGGCGTAGAGGTTGTAGCAAGGCAGGCCGCCGTTGAGCATGTCCTCGCCCGCCTGCGGTCGGTGCCCCAGGACGGGCGCCAGCAGCGAGGCCGTGGCCTTGGGCATGACCAGGTGGGCGTGGAGACCGTGTGCCATGCTGACGTCGATGTGTCGCCCCTTGGCGGTGCGCTGGGCCTCGATGACCGCCGCCAGGATGGCGATGGTCGCCATCGCGCTGCCCGCGGCCAGGTCACCCCATTGCACATTGGACAAGGCCAGCTCGCCCGTGGTCGCACGCACCTGGTCGAGCACCCCCGACAGCGCCATGAAGTTGAGGTCGTGGCCCGCCTTGTTCGCCCACTCGCCCACCTGGCCGTAGCCCGTGATGGAGACCATCACCAGCCGGGGGTTGAGCGCGTGCAGCGTGGCCGCATCCAGGCCCATGCCTTGCAGCACGCCAGGACGGAAGCTGTCGACCATCACATCGGCCGTGGCCAGCCAGTCGCGCAGGGTGGCAAGGTCGGCTTCGTTGCGGAAGTCGATCTTGCGGCACTCCTTGCCGTGGTTGAGCGCCTCGAACAGCGTGCCCAGCGGCCGCGCCGGGTCGCCCTCGGGCGGCTCGACCTTGACGATCTCCGCGCCGAGGTCGGCCAGCATGCGCGTGCTGAACGGGCCCGGCAGGTTGCGCGTGAGGTCGATCACGCGCAGGCCCGCCAGCAGGCTGCCGAGTGGCCCTGCTGCGCCAGAAGCGCTGGAAAAGCCCGCCGCGCTCACACCACGTCCTCGAAGCGGCCGCCTTCTTGCGCCATCTTCACGACGATGGCCGCGGGCTCGAAGCGCGGGCCGTAGGCCTTGGCCAGTTCACGGGCACGCTCGACGAACGTCTTGGCGCCGACCGCGTTGATGAACTGCAGCGCCCCGCCCTGGTTGGGTGCGAAGCCCCAGCCGAAGATCGAGCCGATGTTGGTGTCGGCCACCGAACGCACGACCTTCTCTTCATAGCACCGAGCCGCCTCGTTGGCTTGCACGTACAGCAGGCGGTCCACCAGCTCTTGCTGGGTGGGCTGGTTCGCCACCGGCGGGTAGAGCTTGGTCAGCTCGGGCCACAGGGTCTTTTCCTTGCCGTTGTAGTCGTACAGGCCCTTGCCGGTCTTCTTGCCGATGCGGTTGTGCGTGCCACCGATGTTCTGCAGCACGGCCGCAGCAGGGTGCTCCGGCACGGTCTTGCCTTCGGCGATCAGGTCCTTGCGGGTCTGCTCGGCGATGTGCAGCGACAAGCCCAGCGAGACCTCGTCTTGCAGCGCCATCGGGGGCATGGGCATGCCCGCCTTCAGGCCGGCCACTTCGATGGAGCGCGGGTGCACGCCCTCGCCCAGCATGGCCAGGCCTTCCATGATGTAGGTGGCGAACACGCGCGAGGTGTAGAAGCCGCGGCTGTCGTTGACCACGATCGGGGTTTTGCCGATCTGCAGCACGTAGTCGAAACCACGCGCCAGGGTCTCGTCGGAGGTCTTCTCGCCCACGATGATCTCGACCAGCGGCATCTTGTCCACGGGCGAGAAGAAGTGCAGGCCGATGAAGTTGGCCGGGCGTTCGCTGGCGGTGGCCAGGCCGGTGATGGGCAACGTCGAGGTGTTCGAGGCGTACACGGCGTCGGCGGCGATGACGGCCTCCGACTTCTGCGTGCAGACGGCCTTGATGGCGCGGTCTTCGAACACCGCTTCGATCACCAGGTCGCAGCCCTTCAGGTCGTCATAGGACGTGGTCGGCTGGATGCGGGCCAGCAGCGCGTCGCGCTTCTCGGCAGTGGACTTGCCACGCGAGATGGCCTTGTCCAGGATGCCTTGCGAATAGGCCTTGCCCTTCTCGGCGTTCTCGATCGTGGTGTCGAGCAGCACGACATCGATGCCGACCTTGGCCGACACGTAGGCGATGCCCGCGCCCATCATGCCGGCGCCCAGGATGCCGACCTTCTTGACCTTGCTCTCGGCAAAGCCCTTGGGACGCGACTGGCCCTTCTTGATGGCGTTGAGCTGGTGCCACAGCGTGCCGATCATGTTCTTGCTGGTCTGCGAGACCACGCAAGCAGCGAAGTAGCGCGACTCGACCTGCGAGCCGGCGTCGAAGTCCAACAGACAGCCTTCGAACAGGCAGCTCATGATGTGGGTGAGCGCCGGGTAGTTGCCGTGCGCCTTGGCGTTGGCCATCGACGGGGCGATGGCGAGCACCTGCACCACGGCCGGGCTCTTGCTGTCGCCACCGGGGATGCGGAAGCCCTTGTTGTCCCAAGGCTGCGAGGCCTTCGGGTTGGCCAGTGCCCAGGCCTTGGCCTTGGCCAGCATGTCTTCGCGCGTGGTGGCCAGCTCGGTCACCAGGCCCATGTCCTTGGCCTTGGCCGCGGTCAGCTCCTTGCCTTGGGTGATCAGCTCGAAGCTCTTCTGGATGCCGATCATGCGTGGCACACGCTGCGTGCCACCGCCGCCGGGCAGCAGGCCCAGCTTGACTTCGGGCAGACCGAGCTTGGTCTTGGCATCGTCAATGGCGATGCGGGCGTGGCAGGCCAGGGCCAGCTCCAGGCCACCGCCCAGGGCCGTACCGTTGAGCGCGGCCACCACGGGCTTGCCGCACTTTTCCATGCGGCGCAGCATGCCCTTGAGGTCTTCGCAGAGCTTGTAGGCCTCTTCGGCCGAGGTGATCTGCGTGAGCTGGTCGATGTCGGCGCCGACGATGAAGGTCGGCTTGGCCGAGGTGATGACCAGGCCCTTGAGGTTCGCGTCGGTTTCCAGTTGCTCGACCAGGCCGGCGAAGGGCACGACGAGCGTCGGGTTGAGCACGTTCATTGCGCGGCCCGGCATGTCGATGGTGACCAGGCCGATGCCGTCGGCGTCGATGGCCAGGCTGAACGCAGGAGAGTGGGCTTGAGATTGGGTCATGGTGTATGCCTCCCGGATCAGACGCGTTCGATGATGGTGGCGATGCCCATGCCGGCACCGATGCACAAGGTGGCCAGCGCCGTGGACTTGCCCGTGCGCTCCAGCTCGTCCAGGGCGGTGCCCAGGATGATGGCGCCCGTGGCGCCCAGCGGGTGACCCATGGCGATCGAGCCGCCGTTGACGTTGACGCGGTCCATCGACACGCCGAGGTCTTTCGCGGTCTTCATCGGCACGGTGGCGAAGGCCTCGTTGATTTCCCACAGGTCGATGTCGCCCGCGGTCATGCCCAGCTTGTTCAGCGCCTTCTGGCAGGCCGGCGTGGGGCCCGTCAGCATGATGGTGGGCTCGGAGCCGCACTCGGCCGTCATCAGCACGCGGGCACGGGGCTTGAGGCCGGCCTTGATGCCGGCTTCCTTGCTGCCCAGCAGCACCAGCGCGGCGCCGTCCACGATGCCCGACGAGTTGCCGGCGTGGTGGGCGTGGACGATCTTCTCGATGGTGGTGTACTTGTCCAGCGCGGTGGCGTCGAAGCCCATGGTGCCCATCATCTCGAACGAGGGCATCAGCTTGGCCAGCGACTCGACCGAGGTGCCAGGACGCACGGTTTCGTCACGGCCCAGCATCAGCATGCCGTTGATGTCGCGCACGGGGATGACCGACTTGTCGAAGCGGCCTTCCGACTGCGCCAACGCGGCGCGGCGGTGCGACTCGGCAGCGAAGGCATCGAGGTCGGCGCGCGAGAAGCCTTCCAGCGTGGCGATCAGGTCAGCGCTGATGCCCTGCGGCACGAAAGCGGTGCCGCTGTTGATGCGAGGGTCCATCACCCAGGCACCACCGTCGGAGCCCATGGGCCAGCGGCTCATGCTCTCGACGCCACCGGCCACGACCATGTCATCGAGGCCGGCGCGGATCTTGGCCGTGGCCATGTTGATGGCTTCCAGGCCCGAGGCGCAAAAGCGCGACAGCGTCACGCCCGCGACGGACTCGGCCCAGCCGGCGTCCAGCACGGCGGTGCGGGCGATGTCGGCGCCCTGCTCGCCCACCGGCGTCACGCAACCGAGGATGACGTCATCGACCAGCGAGGTGTCGAGATGGTGGCGCTGTTGCAGGCCCTGCAGCAGGGTGCGCAGCAGCCACACGGGCGTGGCCTGGTGCAGGCTGCCGTCTTTCTTGCCCTTGCCGCGCGGGGTGCGCACGGCGTCGAAAATGTAGGCTTCGATCATGTGAAGCTCCTTTGGTGTGAGGGGGTGTTCGGGTCGATGTGGAAGCGGCGCGTGCTCACAGGAAGCGCGAAGCGAGTTCCTTCATGATCTCGTTGGTGCCGCCATAGATGCGTTGCACGCGCGAGTCGGCCCACAGGCGGGCGATCGGGTACTCCTTCATGTAGCCGTAGCCACCGAAGAGCTGCAGGCATTCGTCGATCAGCTTGCACTGGTTGTCGGTGATCCAGTACTTGATCAGCGCAGCGCGGTCCACGCCCAGCTCGCCCTTGAGGTGCGAGACCATGGCCGCATCGACCAGGGCGCGCGAGGCCAGCAGCAGGGCCTGGCACTCGGCCAGCTTGAAGCGCGTGTTCTGGAAGCTGAAGATGGGCTTGCCGAAGGCCTTGCGCTCCTTCGTGTAATCCAGGGTGACCTTCATGGCCAGTTCCATGGCCGCGATGCCGGCCAGGGCCACCAGCAGGCGCTCCTGCGGCAACTCCTGCATCAGCTGAAAGAAGCCCATGCCTTCCTGCTCGCCGATCAGGTTGTGCTTGCTCACCACCACGTCGTCGAAGAACAGCTCGGAGGTGTCTTGCGCCTCCATGCCGATCTTGTCGAGGTTGCGGCCACGGCGGAAGCCAGGGGCCTCGTCGGTCTCGACCACGAACAGCGAGATGCCTTGCGCACCGGCGTCCTTGCTGGTCTTGCAAACGACGATGACCAGGTTGGCCAGCTGGCCATTGGTGATGAAGGTCTTGCTGCCGTTGATGGTGTAGGACTCGCCATCGGCCGACTTCTGCGCAAACGTCCGCACGCCTTGCAGGTCAGAGCCGGTGCCGGGCTCGGTCATGGCGATGGCGCTGACCAGCTCGCCCGAGGCCAGCTTGGGCAGCCAGCGCTTCTTTTGCTCTTCGGTGCCGTAGTGCAGGATGTACGGCGCGACGATGCCCGAGTGCAGCGAACCACCGAAGCCGCCGATGCCGGCTTCGCCCTGGGCCAGCACCAGCGCAGCTTCGTGGCCGAAGTCACCGCCGCCGCCGCCGTAGGCCTCCGGCATGGAAGCGCACAGGAAGCCATTGGCGCCCGCGTCCAGCCAAGCCTGGCGGTCCATCATGCCCTGGGCGCGCCAGCCTTCGTCCTTCGGGCCCCATTGCTCGGTCATGAAACGTTTGGCCGATTCGAACACCATGGTGTGTTCTTCGGTCATCCAGGCGGGGGCGAAATTTTGAATGGGCATGGGGGTGTCTCCTCGGTCCGTGTGAAGCGGTGTGCGTTTCGGCGCCAGCGGGCAGGGCTCGGGTCGTTCGGTAATCTTTGTTACCGTCAGCGTTAACCCTTGATTTCGGGAAGGCATCGGGTGCGACAAAGCGTTGACGTCTGCGAAACCGGCCATGCATCGTGGTGCACAACGGGTGCTGATATTGACGTTAACGTCATCGAAGGGCAAGGGGGCTGGTCCCAGATTTTCGAACGACCGTTCATTTGGTACGATTCATTTCCATCCCGGAAAGCGATCCTCCCTGCCTTGCCGACCCGCCGCCATGCCTCCCTCGCCCCCAGCACCCGACGCCCGCCACACCCCGCCCGACACGCCAGACGCCCGCCGCGCCGCCCTCGGCAGCATGCGCGCCGACACGCTGCGGCGCATCGAACAGGCGGTGCTGACGCTGTTCTCCAGCCGCGACTTCCACGAGGTGACGCTGCTCGACGTGGCCAAGGCGGCGCACGTCTCCTTGCAGACCATCTACAAGTACTTCGGCAGCAAGGAGGTGCTGGTCTACGCCATGCTGGACGTGATGCTGGGCCGCTTGGCCGAGCGCATGATCGACCACCTGCAGGGCATCGACGACGCCCGCGAGCGCCTGCGCAAGACCTTCTGGGTCACGCTGGACTACATGGACAAGCACCCGGCGGTGATGATGTTGCTGTTCACCGCGGTGCCGGTGTCACGCCACCAGAACATCCGCATCTATGAAAGCCCGGAGCTGATGACGGCCTTCCTGGGCGTGTTCAAGGACGGCCAGGCGCGTGGCGTGCTGAACCGGCGCGTGTCGGCCAAGGTGCTGCTCGACGTGTTCATGGGCATCATCGGCCGCGTGGTGCTGATGCACATCGTGCGGCGCGAGAAGCAGCCGCTCATCGGGCAGTTCGACGAGCTCTTCCACATCGTGTGGCGGGCGTTGTCGGCCGACGAGGACTGAGCTCGCCGGCCCTCACGGCCAGCCGCTCACACCCGCATCACACCCGAACTGCGCGACCCACGTACAGGATGGGGCCGGAGGGCTTCGGATAGGGCGAGCCGCCCGCGGGCTCCAGCGTCAGCTCGAACAGGGTCTTGTCGGCCAGACCGGGCAGCTTGCTGACCGGCACCACCACCACCTGGCCCGGCTTGACCAGGCCCAGCGAGGTCGGGCCTTTGGCGCCTTCGGGCTTGGTCCAGAACTGCATGGTCTTGCCTTCGGGGATGTCGTCGTTCGGCCCCAGAGGCACGAGGCGGATGGCCGCTTCGCCAGGCTGCACGTCGGCCGATGCCACGGTTTCCACCACCCAGCCAGCGCCGGACTTGTCCGGGCTTTGCAGCACAGCCAGGTAGCGCGGCGCCGCTTGAACGACGGCGGTAGGTTCGGGCTGACGCTGGCCGACCAGCACCGTGGCCATCACCACCACCGCAGCCATGGAGAGGCCGCTGACCAGTTGCCAGAAACGCACGCCGGACCAGGCCGGATCGTTCGCGGCTGCGCCCGCCGCCTTCGCGCCGTCGGGCGTGGGCGCCTGGAACAGCGGTGCGGCCCCCAGGCGCGCGGCAATGCGCGGCCACAGCTGCGGCGGCAAGGCCACCGGCGTCAAACGCGCCGTCAGGCCCAGCAGGCGGTCCTGCCAGGCGTGGACCTCGCGCTGCAGCGACACATCGGCCTGCAGGCGGGCCTCGAAGGCCTGGCGCTCGGCGCCGGTGAGGGTGCCGATGACGTACTCACCAGCGTCGGCGATGTTTTCTTGGTTTTCTTGCGGGCTCATGACAAGCACTCCTTGAGCGCCAGCAGACCGCGGCGGATCCAGGATTTCACCGTGCCCACCGGCTTGCTCAGCCGCTGGGCGATCTGTTCGTGGGTGTACCCCTCGACGTAGGCATCGATGACGCACTGGCGCTTCGGGTCATCAAGCTGCGCCAGGCAATGCGCCAGCGCTTCTTCATCGTGGGGCCAAGCGTCGTCGCCCGGGGTGGCATCGTGGTGCACCGCGGCCTCGGCCACGGCTTCAAAGTCATCGCCCAGGCTGAGCTCGGGGCGGCGGCGGCGCACCTCGTCGAGGGCACGGTGGCGCACCACGGTGTAGACCCAGCCCCGGCCCGAACCCATCTCGCGGCGGAAGGTGCCGGCGCGCTGCCAGATCTGCAGGAAGGCCTCCTGCAGGACGTCTTCGGCCAGCTCGGCATCACGCACGATGCGCTGGGCCACGGCCAGCAGCCAGCGGCCTTCGCGTTCGTACAGCGCCTTCAGGGCGAAGCGTTCCCCACGTGCGCACGCTTCGAGCGCCGCTTCGTGGTCGAAGTCATCGGGCCGCCGCTCGGGCAGCGCAGCAGAAAGCAACGGATCCATCTGGGGTTCAAGCTGGTGGGCGACCGGTCTGCCGGGTGGGGCTCACACCCCACCCTGCGGTGCGACAGCTCAGTCTTGGTACAAGGGCACCGCGATGTCGATGACCACTGTACCAGCGGGCAGCTTGCCGCGCGATGACGCTTTGCCGGTCAGCACATCGATGTTGTAGAGGCCCACCGTGCCGTCGGCCTCGACCAGCGTGGCCAGCGCGCGGTTGCGCACGGTGACGTTGTCGCGCACGGTGCTGTAGATGTCAAAGCCGGACAGGGCCGAGGCGTCCACCGTGAGCTTGCCGGTGGCCACCAGCGTGCCGACGTTGGGCGGCGACTGCAGCGCGATCTGGTCGAGCGTCGCGTCCAGCACGAACAGCGTGGTGCCGGTCGTGGCCGGGGTCGCCGGGCTCAGGTCGTTGTTGGTGTAGGCCGCGGCGCTCACGCCCAAGGCAGCAGGGCCCGGGGTGGCGGTGGCGGTGTAGTTCAAGGTGCCATCGACCAGGGTGCTGCCCGCGAGGTTGTGGCGCAGGTTCTGGCCGGTGTTGCTGACGATGCGCAGGCGGTCGGCGGCGGGGTTGAAGTCCACACCGAAGCGGGTGCCGTCCAGGGTCACCGAGAGGCGGTTGACCAAGGTCGCCACGGCCGTGTCCGGGTCGATGGCATAGACGCCACCGGCATCCCCCACACCATAGAGCTTGCCGTCTTGCACGCGGTAGTCGATGCCGACCAGGCGGGTGTCTGCCTGCAGGCCATTGACGCTGGCCACGACGCGCAGCTTGCCCGGCTTGCGCTCGCTGAAGCAAACCAGGCGACCGTCGTCGGTCAGGCCGGCGATGCGCAGACCGTCGTCCTCGCGGTCGCTGTCGTCGCGGGCCGTCGTCGCGGCATTGGTGCCCTGAGGCTGGCCGCTGGCGCAGCTCAAGGGCGCGCGGGGGTCAGACTTGCCAGCGTGGGCAAAGCCCGTCAGCGCAGCGAGGATGCTGCCCAGCAGCAGGGTGCGAGAAAAGGTGGGCATGTCGGTCTCCGGTGGGGTGGCACAAGTCGTGGGGCGCCGAAACGGCTTTGGCGCGCACCCACCCACTACGGCCCGGCCCTGCCTTGCAGATGCACCGCAGACGCACCCAAGCGCAAAAAAAGTGGGGCTCAAGTCACGGCGAAACGTGTCGAAATACCGGACGTGAAGCGTGATGCCATCTCCCATTGGCTGGAACACCCCCAGCCGCCACAGGCCGCGCCGGATGCGACCGGCGGCAGCAGGCCGGCTTTGCTGCGCTCGAAAGCGCCCGACTCGGACACCGAACTGGCCGTGCGCTGCGTGCTGGACACCGCGGAGCGCGCGTCCACCGCCACCTTCATCTACCCCGGCCTCTGGGTGGCCATCACCCTGGCCACCCACGCCGCGGCGACCTGGCCCTGGCTGGTCTGGGGCAATGCGCTGGGCCTGGGCTTGCTGGCCTTGGTGCGCGCCAGCTACGCGCGCCGCCTGCCCGCGCTGCTGCGTCAGCACCCGCGACGCGCCGAGCTCGGTTTCAACGCTTTGTCGCTCCTGAGTGCGGCGTACTGGGGCTGCCTGACCGCCATCTGCATGTGGCTGGCGCCGCTGCAACCCCTGGCCTGGACGATGCTCATGGTCACCGCCGGCATGGTGGCTGCGGGCAACACCATGCTGGGCTTCAACCCGGCCTTGCGCTACCCCTACCCGATCGCGATGCTCGCGCCACTGGTCGTCGCCGAATGGCTGCGCCCCGTGCCTGCGCACCTGCTGGTGATGGCGCTGCAGTGCGTGTTCGTGGCCTACCTCGCACGCTCGTCGCAGCTGGTGCACCAGGACTATTGGGAAGGCCGCCACGCGCGGCGCCTGGCCGAACAGCAGGCGCGCGAACTGGAACTCGCCAGCCTGACCGACGGGCTCACCCAGGTGCCCAACCGCATGCACTTTGACCGGCAGCTGGCCCACGAGTGGGCGCGGCAATGCCGCCGCGGCGGGCACCTGTCGGTGCTGCTGGTGGACCTCGACCACTTCAAGAACATCAACGACTCGTTCGGCCACCCCTTCGGCGACACCTGCCTGCAAGCGGTGGCGCAGGCCCTGCAAGCGGGCTGCGGCCGCTCGACCGACTTCGTGGCCCGCTATGGCGGCGAGGAGTTCGTGGTGCTGCTGCCCGACACCGACGGTGCTGGCGCCGAGCAGGTGGCCCAGCAGATGCTGGAGGGCGTGCGCGCGCTGGTGCTGCACAGCGAGGCCCTGGAAGTGCGCGTGACCTGCAGCATCGGCGTGGCCACGGTCACGCCCTGCCTGGCCAAACGCGCCACCGACCTGGTGCAACGGGCCGACAGCGCGCTCTACGCGGCCAAGCACGGCGGTCGCAACCGCCTGGCCCTGGCCGACGCCCCGTCAGAGGCTCACAGCAGGACGATGTCGTCGTAGCAGGTCTGGGCCTCTTCGGCGGTGTCCACGGTTTGCCAGCCCAGCTTGGGCCAGCCGCCTGCGTGCATGCAGGCGCCAAAGAGTTGCTCGGGGGTGGTGTCTTGGGTGGGGTTCATCGTCATGCTCCTTCCGGTGCGCGAACATCCGCGTGCCTTCATCTTCTGCGAACCGAAAGTCATGCAACGCAGGGCATTCACCGACGCGCTTTGCGCCATGCGGCAAAGCCCGGCAAACCTCGGGTGAAGCCCACCACCCGATCGCGGGGGCGCTCGCCGTCCAGGCCCCGTGTTCACCCGAACTGGGCCCCCAACACCCTGTTGTTGCGCGGCGCCGTGCCGATAAAACAAAGGTGTCCACCTTGATCGCCCTTGACGCCATGCTGTCTGACGTCCTCACCGCTGCGGCGCCTGCGTCCGAACCCGCGACCGCGCCCGCCACCGACCCCACGAGCGCACTTGCGCGCGACGCCCTGGCGCGCCTGGCCACGCTGGCCCTGAGCGCCTCCGATGCGCAACACCAGACCCTCGCCGACCTGCACACCCTGGCGCAGGCCCTGCAGGAAAGCGAACAGCGCGGCCAACGCCTGCAGACCCTGGCCCTCAGCGACGCCCTCACCGGCCTGAGCAACCGCGTGCACTTCGAGCGCGCCCTCGCGGCCGAGCTGGGCCACGCCATGCGCATGGACAGCCCCTTCACCCTGCTGCTGCTTGACCTCGACGGCTTCAAGGCCGTCAACGATGGCTTCGGCCATGCCGCCGGCGACGAGGTGTTGTGCGAAGTCTCGCAACGCATCACGCAGCAAATGCGCCAGGGCGATGTGCTGGCGCGCCTGGGCGGCGACGAGTTCGGCATCGTCATGCGCGACGGCAGCGACGATGCCGCCAAAGCGCTGGCGCGGCGCATCGTCAAAGCGGTGTCCCAGCCCATCACGCTGGGCAGCGGCGACGAGGTCGGCGTGGGCGTGTCGATCGGCCTGGCCGCCTACGCCAGCCACATCACCAGCGTGCGCACCTTGATGGGCCACGCCGACCAGGCGCTCTACCAGGCCAAGAAGCAGAACGAGCGCCGCTGGAAGATGTTCGTGGGCATGCGGGCCTGAAGCGGCCTCTACCCCAACGCCCGGGAGGGCTCAGGCCGCCGTGTCCTTCGGCCGCTTGGCCGCCAGGCTTTCGCGGCTGCGCGCATTGATGAGGCGCAACTCGGCCAGGGAGGCCTCGATCTGGGCGCGCTTGGCTTCCAGCTCGGCGATGGCCGCGTCGGTTTTCTCGATGACGTAGGTCAGCTGCTGGATGCGGCCCTCGCCATGCTGGCCGTACATGTCCAGGTAGTGCTTGATCTCGGACAGCGGCGAGCCCAGCGACTTCGCCCGCAAGATGCGCATCAGGCGGGCGCGGTCCACCTGGTTGTAGACGCGGGTGCCGTTGATGCGGCGCGGCGCCAGCAGGCCCTTGGTTTCGTAGAAACGCAGGGCGCGCGGCGACACCTTGTAGAGCTCGCACACCTCGGCGATGCCCATGAGGGCGTCGGTGTCGCGCTCGTCGTGGTCTTCCAGGGCCCAGGACGGCGGCATGCCGCTGCCGATGGCATCGCCCAATCCAGCAGATGCGGCAGACGCAGCGGAAGAACTCGTTTCGACCTTGGATTTCATGGGGCGCCCCATCGCTTTCAATTCTCGGACATCGCAGGATGCGCGATGGTACGACAAGCATGCACACCTTGCCGCCCACCGTCACGCACTGACATGCCGCAGGTTAGCGGAAGCGCTTGCTCATCGACATAGGTAGCTCACCTTATAGGAATCACGATAACGCATGCGTCACACGGGATTCTCCCCAAGCCGCACGTGCGATGGATCACACCAGCGGAGCGTCACACGCACGTAACATCCGCCCATGACAGCATTTGATCCCACCCAGGCACCCCACCCCGCAGCGCAACCAGGCCCGACAGACGAACTGGCCGCCTTGCGCACCGAGGTGATGCGCTACCGGTCGGCGTTCGCGCTGTCGGCGCAAGGCCAGGCCATCCTGGACCTCGGCGGCCGCTTCCTGGAGGTCAACGACAGCCTCTGCCAGACCCTGGGGGTGGCCCAGGGCGCGGTGATCGGGCGCCACTTCACCGAGGTCACCCACCCCGACGACGTGCCCAGCGACACCCTGGCGGCGGCCGAGTTGCTGTCAGGCACGCGCACCCAGCACCAGCGCGAAAAGCGCTACCTGCGCTCCGACGGCGCCACGGTCTGGGCCCTGGTCACCTCCAAGCTGGCGCGCGATGCGCAGGGGCAGCCGCAGCACTTCGTGGCCGTGGTGGAAGACATCACCGAGCGCAAGGCCGCCGAGCACGCCTTGCGCGAGCGCGAGGCCCTGCTCAGCAGCATGGGCAAGTTCGTGCCCGGTCTCATCCACAAGATCGGCTTCGACAAGAACGGCCGCGCGCGCTTCCTCTACATCAGCGACCGCGCGATCGAGATGTTCGAGCTGCCCCACAACCTGATGGAGAGCGATTACTTCGCCCACCACCAGCGCGTGCACCCGGACGACCAGGCCTACGTGCAACGCCTGGCCTCCGCGCCCAAGCCCGGCGCACTGCTCAAGCCGGTGGACTTCGAATACCGCGTCGTGCTGCCCGCCAAGGGCTTGCGCGTGTACGGCGGTCACGCCATCCCCGTGACCGAGGAAGATGGCAGCGTGGTCTGGTACGGCCACACGGCCGACCTCACCGACAAGAAGGCCTTGCTCGAAGCCCGCATGGCCGCGCGCGTGGCCGAAGACGCCAACCGTGCGAAGAACGAGTTCCTCTCGCGCGTCAGCCACGAGCTGCGCACGCCGCTGAACGCGGTGATCGGCTTTGCCCAATTGCTGCGGCTGGATTCGGCCGGGCAGCTCAATGGCACCCAGCGCCAGCACGTCGAGCGCATCGAGACCGCCGGCTCCCACCTCTTGGGCATCATCAGCGATGTGCTGGACCTCTCGCGCATCGAGGCCGGCAACCTGCCCCTGGCCGCCGAGCCCTGCCGCGCCTCGGCGCTGTTGGCCGATGCGCGCCACTTGGTCGATGCGCAATCGCGCCATGCCGGCATCGTCGTGCGCCCACCGCAGATGGCCGAAGACCCGACCGTGTGGGTGGACCCCATGCGCCTGCGCCAGGTGCTGGTCAACCTGCTGAGCAACGCCATCAAGTACAACCGCCCGCAAGGGTGGGTCACGCCGCACATCTGGCGCGAAGGTGCGCACGTGGCCTTCGCCATCGAGGACACCGGCGCGGGCCTGACGACCGAGCAGCAAAGCCACCTGTTCGAGCCCTTCAACCGCCTGGGCGCCGAGCGCAGCGGCGTGGAGGGCACAGGCATCGGCCTGGTCATCGTGCGCAAGCTGCTCGAAGCCATGGACGGCCGCCTGGAGGTGCAAAGTGCACCGGGCCAGGGTTCGCGCTTCATCGCCTGGGTGCCGTTGTCCACGGCCGAAGCCGAACAGGCCGTCATCACGGAATTCGGCGACCTGGGCCCCGACAGCACCCACCAAGGCACCGAGCTGGTGGTGCTGTACGCGGAGGACAACGACGTCAACATCGAGCTGGTGCGCCAGGTGATGACGCTGCGCCCCGGCTGCCACCTGATCGTGGCCCACAACGGCGCCGAGGCCTTGACGCTGGCACACGCCCACCGGCCAGACCTGTTCCTGCTGGACATGCACCTGGGCGACATGAGCGGCTTCGAGCTGGCCCACCGCCTGCAGCAGGAGCCCGACTTGCGCGAGGTGCCGCGCGTGGCGTTCTCGGCCGATGCCATGCCCGACCAGATCCACCGCGCCCGCGACCGCGGCTTTGCCGGCTACCTGACCAAGCCGCTCAACGTCAAAGCCCTGCTGGCCTGCCTGGACGAGCACACCGAGCGCATGCGCCAGCGGCGGGGTTGAGCGTGCCCAAGGCGCCCACGTGTTGCACCTGCCCCAGCTGGTTAACCCTAGAAGCACTGTGTTGACGTTAACGTAAAGCGCAGCTACAGTGGCGGAGCCTCATCAAGGATCCGCCTCAAGATGCCTGCCCTGCGCTCCGCCCTCACGCCCAAATCGGCGCCCTTCCAGACCAACGTCGCCCGCATGCACGAGCGCCTGGCGCAGGTGCGCGCCCTGGAGGCCCTGGTGCGCGACGGCTCGGCGGAGAAGGCCGACAAGTTCGCCAAGCGCGGTCAGTTGCTGCCCCGTGAACGCGTGGCCCGACTGATCGACCGCGGCACGCCCTTCCTGGAGCTGTCCACGCTGGCGGGCCTCGGCATGCACGACGACGACGGCAAGAAGAGCGTGCTGGGCGGCGGCACCATCATCGGCATCGGCGTGGTGGCGGGCAAGCGTTGCCTGGTCACCGCGTCTGACTCGGCGCTCAAGGGCGGCACGGTGTCGCCCATGGGCTTGAAGAAGGCGCTGCGCGCGCAAGAGATCGCCCGCGAGAACAAGCTGCCCCTCATCGGCCTGGTCGAGAGCGGCGGCGCCAACCTGATGTACCAGGCCGACATCTTCGTGGAAGGCGGCAAGAGCTTCGCCAACCAGGCGCGCATGAGCGCCATGGGCATCCCGCAGATCGCGGTGGTGCACGGCTCCAGCACCGCCGGTGGCGCCTACCTGCCCGGCCTGTCGGACTACGTGGTGCTCGTCAAAGGCCGCAGCAGCATCTACCTGGCGGGCCCGCCGCTGGTGAAAGCCGCCATCGGCGAAGACGCTTCTGATGAGGACCTGGGCGGCGCCGAGATGCACGCCAGCGTGACCGGCCTGGGCGAGTACCTGGCCGACAACGATGCCCACGCCATCGCCCTGACGCGCGAACTGGTGGACAAGCTGCAGTGGGATGCTGTGCGCGAGGCCCCCACCGCGCCCGCGCCCTTGTACGACGAGGAAGAGCTGATGGGCTGCATCCCCGCCGACGACCGCGAGCCCTTCGACAGCCGCGAGGTCATCGCGCGCATCGTCGATGGCTCCGACTTCCTGGAGTTCAAGGCCAACTACGGCAGCGAGACGCTGTGCGGGCACGCGCGCATCCACGGCCACCTCGTGGGCATCATCGGCAACAACGGCCCCATCCAGCCGCAAGGCTCGACCAAGGCGGCGCAGTTCATCCAGCTGTGCGACCAGTCGGGCACGCCGTTGGTCTTCCTGCAGAACACCACGGGCTACATGGTGGGCGCAGCGGCCGAACACGGCGGCGCCATCAAGCACGGCTCCAAGATGATCCAGGCCGTGGCCAATGCGCGGGTGCCGAAGTTCACCGTCACGCTCAACGGCTCCTTCGGTGCTGGCAACTACGGCATGTGCGGCCGCGGCTTCGACCCGCGCTTCATCTTCAGCTGGCCCTCGGCGCGCACCGCCGTGATGGGCGGCGCCCAGGCGGCGAAGGTGATGGAGATCGTCACGCGCGGCAAGATGGAACGCGCCGGCATGCCCGTCAACGACGCGATGCTCGAAGGCATGTCGGGCGAGATCAAGAAGCGCCTGGACGCCGAAAGCAATGTGCTGTTCGGCACCGCCCGCCTGTGGGACGACGGGATCATCGACCCGCGTGACACCCGCCGCGTGCTGTCCCTCTGCCTGGACCTGGCCCGCGACGCCGAGCAGCGCCAACTGCGCCCCAACACCTTTGGCGTGGCCCGCTTCTGACCGGCCCCGCCCCCCACACCCCGACGACACCGAGAACCGAGGAGACCCCCATGCAATTCACCGCCGAACACCGCGCCCTGGCCGAGACCGTCAAGCGTTTCTGCGAGCAGGAGATCAACCCGCACGTCAAGGACTGGGAGGCCGCCGAGACCTTCCCCGCCCACGAGGTCTTCAAGAAGATGGGCAAGCTGGGCCTGCTGGGCGTCAAGTACGACACCGCTTACGGCGGCATGGGCCTGGACTTCTCCTACTCGATGGTGGTGGCCGAAGAGCTGGGCGCCATCCCCTGCGGCGGCGTGCCCATGGCCATTGGCGTGCAGACCGACATGTGCACCCCCGCCCTGCACCGCTTTGGCTCGGATGAGCTCAAGAAGGAGTACCTGGCCCCGGCCATCGCCGGCGACATGGTCGGCTGCATCGGCGTGTCGGAGACCGGCGGCGGCTCGGACGTGGCCGCGCTGAAAACCACGGCCCGGCATGACGGCGACGACTACGTCATCAACGGCAGCAAGATGTGGATCACCAACGCCACGCAGGCCGACTGGTGCTGCCTGCTGGCCAACACCTCCGAAGGCCCGGTGCACAGCAACAAGTCGCTGATCATCGTGCCGATGGACGCCAAGGGCATCACCACGCAGAAGATCAAGAAGATCGGCATGAACTCGTCGGACACGGCGCAGATCTTCTTCGACAACGTGCGCGTGCCGCGCCGCAACCTCATCGGCACCGAAGGCACCGGCTTCATGATGCAGATGATCCAGTTCCAGGAAGAGCGCCTGTACGGTGCGGCCAACTCCCTGAAGATGCTGGACAAGCTCATCGACCTGACCATCGAGTACTGCAAGGAGCGCCACACCTTCGGCACGCCCTTGATCCACAACCAGGTCATCCACTTCCGCCTGGCCGAGCTGCGCACCGAGGTCGAGCTGCTGCGCTCGCTGGTTTACCGTGCCGTGGACGACTACGTGGGCGGCGCCGACGTCACGCGCATGGCCTCGATGGCCAAGCTCAAGTGCGGTCGACTCATCCGCGAAGTGGCCGACAGCTGCCTGCAGTACTGGGGCGGCATGGGCTTCACCTACGACAACCCCATCTCGCAGGCTTACCGCGATGGCCGCCTGGTGTCCATCGGCGGTGGCGCCGATGAAATCATGCTGGGCATCATCTGCAAATTCGAGGGCACGCTGCCCAAGAAGGTGCGCTGAGATGGGCTCCACCACCCTCCAGGTCCAGACCACGCAAGGCGTCTGCACCCTGACGCTGAACCGGCCCGAGGTGCGCAACGCCATGTCGCTGGCCATGGTCAACGAACTGCTGCAAGCGCTGCAAGCGGCCGAGCAAGACCCCAACGTGCGGGCCATCGTGCTGCGCGGCGCAGGCGGCCACTTCTGCTCGGGTGGCGACATCTCGGACATGGCGCAGGCGCGCATGAAGCTGGCGCAACAGCAGGCCGACAGCGCCGCATCGGGTCAGGCCATCAGCGGCCCCAACCCGGTGGCCACGACCAACGCCGCCTTCGGCCAGCTGTGCCTGGCCTATGCGCGCAGCCCGCTGCCCATCGTCACGGTGCTGGAGGGCACGGTGATGGGCGGCGGCTTCGGCTTGGCCTGCGTGTCGGACGTGAGCCTGGCGCTGGACACGGTGAGCTTCCGGCTGCCCGAAACCGCGCTGGGCATCATCCCGGCCCAGATCGCGCCCTTCCTGGTCGAGCGCCTGGGCTACGCCGAGGCCAAGCGCCTGGCCGTGACCGGCGCCAAGGTCGGTGCGGCCGAGGCCCTGACCATCCGTCTGGTGCACGAGGTGCATGGCGATGCCAGCGCGCTGGACGCGGCCCTGCAGCGCACGCTGGCCAGCATCCTGGCGTGCGGCCCCCAGGCCATCGCGGCCACCAAGAACCTGCTCTCACACGCACGCCTGACCCCGCCCGAGCAGCTCATCGACGACGCGGCCGCCATGTTCGCCCGCGCTGTGCTGAGCGACGAAGGCCAGGAAGGCACAGGCGCCTTCATGCAGAAGCGCAAGCCCTACTGGGTGCTTTGACCAAGGTGCCGCAACAAGGCTGATCACACCATGATCCACAAGATCCTCATCGCAAACCGCGGGGAAATCGCCTGCCGCGTCATCCGCACCGCACGCAAGCTGGGCTACCGCACGGTCGCCGTCTTCAGCGAAGCCGATGCGCTGGCACCCCACGTGTCGCTGGCCGACGAGGCCGTGTGCATCGGCCCGGCCGCCGCGGCCCAGTCCTACCTGAACGTCGAGGCGCTGCTGAACGCCTGCCGCCAGACCGGCGCCAACGCCATCCACCCCGGCTACGGTTTCCTGTCGGAGAACGCCGACTTCGCCCAGGCCTGCGCCGACGCGGGCGTGGTCTTCATCGGCCCCTCGCCCAATGCCATCCGCGTGATGGGCGACAAGGCGGGCGCCAAGCGCGCCATGATCGAAGCGGGCGTGCCTTGCGCGCCCGGCTACCTCGGCGACCAGCAGGACGACGCCACGCTGATGGCCCAGGCCGAACGCCTGGGCTACCCCTTGCTGGTCAAGGCCGTGAGCGGCGGCGGTGGCCGCGGCATGCGCCTGGTGCATGAAAAGGCCGAGCTGGCCCAGGCCATCACCAGCGCGCGCCGCGAAGCGCAAAGCGCCTTCGGCGACGGCACGCTGATGCTGGAGCGCCTGGTGCTGGACGGCCGCCACATCGAGATCCAGGTCTTCGCCGACAGCCACGGCAACGCGGTTTACATCGGTGAGCGCGACTGCACGGCCCAGCGCCGCCGCCAGAAGGTCATCGAGGAATCGCCCTCGCCCGTGGTCAGCCCCGCGATGCGCGAGCGCATGGGCCGCGACGCCGTGCTGGCCGCCCAGGCCATCGGCTACTGCGGTGCCGGCACCATCGAGTACATCGTCGACCAAGACCTCAACCACTACTTTCTGGAGATGAACACGCGCTTGCAGGTCGAGCACCCGGTCACCGAGATGGTGTCGGGCTTCGACCTGGTCGAGTGGCAGCTGCGTGTGGCCGATGGCCAGGCCCTGCCTGTGCGCCAGGAAGACATCACGCTGAGCGGCCACGCCATCGAGGCCCGCCTCTACGCCGAAGACCCTTACGCAGGCTTCGCGCCGCAGACCGGCCCTGTCCAGTGGTGGCGTCCTGAGCAAGCCGTGGATGCGGGTGGACGCGATGGCGTGCGCATCGACGACGGCATCCGCGAAGGTGGTGAGGTCACGCCGCACTACGACCCGATGGTGGCCAAGCTCATCGTGCACGGCCGTGACCGCGCCGACGCCATCCGCCGCCTGATCGCCACGCTGGACGACGCCCCCCTGCTGGGCCTGCGCCAGAACGCCCGCTTCCTGCGCGAGCTGGTCGACCACGCGCGCTTCCGCAGCGGCACCATGACCACCACGCTGATCGACCAGTGGCTCACCGATGGCGAGCCCTTGCTGCAGCGCCCGGTGGCGTCCGACGAGGCCTGGCTGCTGGCCGGTGCGCTGTTCGCCGCCCGCCAGCAGGGCCAGCTGGGTGCGCCACGGGTGCTGCGCGCCGACAGCGTCAGCGCCTGGGACATCCCCCTGCAGCAAGACACGGTCAAGCGCACCCTGCGCGTCCAGACGGCCTCCGGCCTGGCCGATGCAGGCGCCTACCGCGTGGCCCTCGGCCCCACCGACACACCGCACACCCTGCGCGTGCTGACCCAGGACGCCGAACGCGGCGAAGCCCGCATCGACCACCAGGGCGTGCAACGCCGCGTGCGCGCCGTCTGGCTCGGGGTGGGCACCGACGTGCAGCTGCACCTCGTCATCGACGCCGCGGTGTTCGTTTTCAGCGAAGTCTCGGCCTGGCCGAACCAGGGCAGCGCGCAAGACCCCAGCCGCGCCATCGCGCCCGTCGCCGGCACCGTCACCCAGGTGCTGGTGAAGCCCGGCGACGCCGTCACCGAAGGCCAGCCGCTGTTGAGCATCGAGGCCATGAAGATGGAAATGTGGCTCAACGCCCAAGCCCCCGGCGTGGTCCAGGCCGTGCATGCGCAGCCCGGCGACCAGGTGCAGGCCAAGGCCCTGCTGATCGACATCGAACCCACCAAGGAAGACTGACATGGACAAGGCCATCCTGACCTGCGCGCTGACCGGCGTGCTCACCGACCCGGCACAGCACCCCGTGCCCGTGACCGCAGCACAGATGGCCGCCGCCGCGCGCGAAGCCTTCGACGCGGGCGCGTCCATCATGCACGTGCACCTGCGCCGCCAGGAGCCCGGCATGGGCCGCTTCCCCAGCTGGGACCCGGCCGTGGCCAGCGAGATCGACACCGCCATCCGCGCCGCCTGCCCCGGCGTCATCATCAACCTGACGACCGGCGTGGTCGGCCCCGACATCAGCGGGCCCAGCGACTGCATCCGCGCCGTGCGCCCGGAAATCGCGGCCTGCAATGCCGGCAGCCTGAACTACCTGAAGATCAAGGACAACGGCCAGTGGGCCTGGCCCCCGATGCTCTTCGACAACCAGGTCGACAAGGTCACGGCCATGATCGCGGTGATGAACGAGACCGGCACGCGCCCCGAGTTCGAGTGCTTCGACGTCGGCATCGTGCGCTCGGTCGAGATGTACCAAAAGGCTGGCATCGCTGACCACCTCGAATACAACTTCGTCATGGGCGTGGCCTCCGGCATGCCGGTGGACGCCGACCTGCTCAAGCTGCTGGTCAAGTACCGCAAGGCCGACACCGTCTGGCAGACCACGCTGATCGGTCGCGAAGAGATCTGGGCCGTGCACCAGGCCACCGCCGACCTCGGCGGCATGCTGCGCACCGGCGTGGAAGACACCTTCTACCTGCCCGGTGGCGAACGCACCTCCGGCAACGGCCAGCTCATCGAAGCCCTGGCCGCCTGCGCCCGCCGCGCGGGCCGCGAGGTGGCATCGCCCGCCGAAGCCCGCGCCATGCTGGGCCTGAAGGCCGCGTCGGAACACGGCGTGCTGGCCTGAGCGGCCCGCCCACGCATCAGGTCACTCAGCCCACGCGCCCACCGCGGTACAAGCGCCAGGTGCCTCGTCCGGCCTCCTTGGCCTTGTAGAGGGCCGCGTCCGCGTGGCGGATGAGGGTGTCGCCGTCCTGCCCGTCGTCGGGGAAGACGCTGATGCCCACGCTGCAACCGATGTGCGCGTCCTGCCCGCCGGGCAGGTGGAAGGGTTGCTGCAGGCGCTCGATGATGGCGCGTGCCACCACCTCGGCGCCCTCCACGCTGGCCAGGTCTTCCAGCACGATGACGAACTCGTCGCCGCCCAAGCGGGCCACGGTGTCGTTCTCGCGCAGGTGCAGGCGCAGGCGCTGGGCCGCGGCCTTCAGCAGCTCGTCACCGGCCTCGTGACCGTACTGGTCGTTGACGGCCTTGAAGCGGTCCAGGTCCAGGAACATCACGGCGCAGATGCGCTCGGTGCGGTGCGCGCGCTCCAGCGTGTGCGCCAGGCGCGAGTGCAACAGCAGGCGGTTGGGCAGGTCGGTCAGCGCATCGTGGTGAGCCAGGTGCTCCATCTGCGTTTCGGCGTGGGCGATGCGCGTGATGTCGGTGAACACGCCCACGAAGTTGACGATCTGGCCGCCCTCGTCGCGCACCGCGCTGATGGTCAACCAGCCTGGGTAGATCTCACCGCCCTTGCGCCGGTTCCAGATCTCGCCCTGCCAGTTGCCGAACTCGGTGATGTCGCGCCACAGGTTCTGGAAGAAATCGCGGTCGTGGCGACCCGAGGCCAGCAGGCTCAGCTTGCGCCGCGTGACCTCGGCCTCGGTGTACTCGGTGACGCGCTCGAAGGCCGGGTTGACGACCAGCACGCGGCCCTCGGCATCGGTGATGGCCACGCCCTCCTGCGTAGAGCGGAACACCGTGGCGGCCAGGCGCAGGCGCTCCTCCTGCTGGTGGTGCGCCGTGATGTCGCGCGTGACCTTGGCAAAGCCTTTGACGTGGCCCTGGGCATCGCGCACGGCGGTGATCAGCACACTGGCTCGGAACACCGTGCCGTTCTTGCGCACGCGCCAGCCGTCCTCGCGGTACTGGCCGGTGATCAGGGCCGTGGCCAGGGCCTGCTCGGGCACACCGGCCTCGCGGTCCTGCTCGGTGTAGAAGCGCCCGAAGTGCTGGCCGATGATTTCCTCCGCCTGCCAGCCCTTGATGCGGGCCGCGCCGGCGTTCCAGGTCATGACCATGCCGCGGTCATCGAGCATCAGGATGGCGTAGTCCTTGACGCCCTCGACCATCAGCCGGAAGCGCTCCTCGCCTTCCGAGATGGTGGCCGCCAGGTCGTGCGCCATCGCATTGGCACGTTCGCGCGTGAACAGCAGCACCCAGGTCAGCGCGCACAGCATCACGCCGGTCAGTGCCACACCCACCATGGCCAGCCCGCGGTAGATGCGGCGGTCGGGCAAGGGGTAGCTGGCCAGGGGCTCGTACTGCACGCGCCAGGTGCGCCCGCCGACCTGCAGCGGCAGGCTCACCGTCAGGTCCATGGGGCCACGGGTTTGCGGTGCAGCATGGCCCTCGTGGCTGTCGAACATCAGGTCCTGCACCCCCTGGTCGCTGACGTCGCTCACACGCACCCGCACCGTCTTGAGGTCGTCTTGCAGCACGGAGAACACCATGTCCCGCATGCGGAAGGGCGCATAGACCCAGCCCTGCAAATCGGCGCGGCGCTGCGCCACGCTGCGCGGCTTCGCCCCATGGCGGTACACCGGCAGGTAGGCCAGCACGCCCGCCTGCACATCGACCGCGCTTTCCTGCTTGAGCTCGACACGACCGCTGTAGGCAATCTCGGCCGAGTCGCGCGCGCGCAGCATGGCCTCGCGCCGCATCGGCTCGGACAGCATGTCGAAGCCGAAGGCGCGCAGGTTGCGGCCGTAGAAAGGCTCCAGGTAGACGATGGCGCTGTAGTCCTCGCGCGCACCCAGCGACGTGACCTCGTAGTCCGGGAAGCCCTGCGCCCGCACCGACTGGACGTGGGCCTGCAGGCGCTGCGGCGGGATGCGCTGCGCAAAGCCCAGGCCCTGGATGCCGACGTGCCCCTCCTCCAGTCCCAGCGCGGCCACGTAGCCGTGCCACTCCTGGCGCGTCACCCGGCTGGACGCCATGAAAAAGCCGGCGGCACCGCGCAGGATTTCGTCATGGGTGTGGATGCGCTCGCGCAGGCGTTCGTTCAGCTTCTCGGCGCAGGTGTCGAACTCCGCGGCCAGCACAGCGGCCTCCTGGCGGCGCAGGTTGAAGTCCGTGAAGGCCAGGGCCATCACGCTGATGGCCACAGGGATGAGCACCAGCCAATGGCGGCGACCGGGCCTCGGTCCGCGACGGCGCGCCGAGGTCAACGGGGTGGGCTGAGATGGCGGGGCAAGGGGTTCCGCGGTCATGGGCCGTGTCGGTTGCTTGCGGCACACACAACCCAGGGAGAGGCCCGCAAGTCACCTCCTGAGGATCATTCTGCGGCTTTGCCCCCACCCCGTCACCGGGAAAAAGGCCGCAAACCGCCTCCCTTTGGCCGCGACGCCCCCGTTGACGCCACACAGCAACGCCTCACCACGAGGTCGCCAGGCGCGGGCTGTGTCGCAGCGGCGCCCGCCACGGCGCGGCCATCGCTGGCATCATCCAGCGCGCACCCGCTGCCCAGCCGCCACAGCCACCGCGCCACGCCGCCGGAGACCCCCGACTTGCCCGCCCTGCCCGACCCACTCGCCGCCCTGCGCTTCCCCGTGCAGTACATCGAGGTGACCGAGTCCCTCGTGCGCAGCCGCCATGGCCGCGTGGCCGAGGTGCGACGGCGCTGCGGCCTGCCACCCGAGGGCGATGGCGATCCCGTGGCCTGGATCGACGGCCACCAGCTCATGGCCTCGGTGTCGATGGCGGTCGAGCACTGCCTGCCCGATGCGCCACCCTCGCTGCAGATCCTGCGCCACTTCCCGCTGACCGCCCACGGCACGCTGGGCGTGTTCGCCATCACCTCGGGCACGGTGGCCGAGGCGCTGGACGCGGCCCTGCAGTACCACGCCCTGGTCATGCCCCTGTTCGACATGCGCCGCCAGCCCGACAGCGGCGACGGCGTGCACGTGCGCGTGGTGCCCACGGTCGATGTGGGTGAGCACAACGCCCTCATGGCCGAGCTGGTGATCGGCGTGCTGCGCAACGTGGCGCCCTACACCACGCTGTCAGACCCGGTGCTGCACGCCGAGTTCGCCCACACCAGCGACTGGCCCGAGCAGGCTTATGCCGATTTCTTCGGTGCGCCACCGCGCTTCGGTGCACCCTGGCATGGCTTCACCGTGCCCCGCGCCCTGCTGGACGCGCCGCTGATCACAGGCAACCGCGCCACGCGGGCCAACCTGGAAGCTCAGCTGCAGCGCGAGGCCCCCGGCAGCGCCCAGGCCAAGCCGCTCACGCAACGCGTGCGCCAGCTCGTGCTGACGGGGCTGCGCAAAGGCGTGGTGCCTGGCGGCGAAGACCTGGCCCACACCCTGGCCATGTCGGCGCGCACCCTCAGCCGCCGCCTGCAGGACGAGGGCCAATCGCTCAGCACCATCGTCGAGCAAGTCCGCATCGAGCGCGCCGAGCAGCTGCTGCGCGACGGCAACCTCAGCGTGCAGGCCATCGCGCAACAAGCCGGGTTCGCCGACGCATCGAGCTTCGGTCGCGCCTTCAAGCGCGCCACCGGCCAGACACCGGCCGAGCAGCGCAGCCGCCTGAAACTCGGCGGCGGGCGGCGCTGAGATCTCAGCCACCGACGTCCGCCCCGCCAACGTCAGCGCGCAGCGATCACCTGCTGCGCATACGCCGTGCCGGCCTCGACCGGGTCGCCGCTGCGGTTGAAGGCTTCCAGCCAGGTGTCGTAATGGCCCATCTCCTTGTGCTGCCAGGGGTGGAAGCCGGGCTTGAAATAGCTCAGGTAGTAGCCCAGTGCCGGCAGGAAGACACCGCCCGGCTTGTAGAGCCACCAGGCGCCCTTGGCCAGCATCTTCATGCGCGCCCAGAAGCCGAAGCCATCGTCCTTGAGCATGCGGTTGACCATGTACCAGTTGCCGATCGGGTACTCGATGCTGAAATAGACCAGGCCTGCGATGCGCGTGAAGTAGCCCGCCTTGGCGACCTTCGTGAGCACATCGAAGCACACGGCCTTGTGCTCCACCTCCTCGATCGAGTGCCAGGTGTACATGGCGCGGATGCGGTGGTCGAACGGTTCGATGATGTCCGGGCGCTCCATGAAGGTCGTGCACATCAGGGCCGTGAGGTGCTCGGCGGCGGCGGTGTAGGACAGGTTGAACGCGGCCGACCAGCGCGAGAGCTGCCACTTGAATTTGCGGTCAAGGAAACGCTGCGTCCAGGCCACGTTCAAGCCCTGCTTTTCCAGCATCTCGTTGAACTGCGTGTGCACGATGCCGTGCTGCGCCTCCTGGCGGGTGAAGTCCTTCACTTCCTGCAGCAGGTGCGGGTCGGTGACCTGGTCGCGGTAGGCGCGCACGCTGCTGATGAAGTAGCGCTCGCCGATCGGGAAGGTCAGCGACATCGCGTCGAAGAAGCGCGTCTTGTAGGGGTCGCCGCCGTTCCAGAAGCGGGGGATGCGCTCGTCGAGCTGGAAGTCCAGCTTCTCGCGGGCCTGGATGGGGCGGGTCTGCTCGGGGTGCGATGTGCTCACGGGTGTCTCCTCGTCAAGGGCCGTCGGACGCAGCCCATGACGCCATTGCACCGCCAGATGGCTTGTCAGGTGTGGACAAGGCTGTGCCGCATCGGACAAGTTGCGGGGCAGCGTCCACCCGGATCGCCCGGCCTGCCGCCGGTTTTGACCCGCGCGCCGAGCCCCCGCCCCTTGCGCGCGGCCCGCATCGCCCTGCACATGGCCCGGATTGACAGGTGGCCGAGCCATCTCGCGACGCGCCCCGGGTCGCCTCGTCTCGCGGGCGGGCCGCTGCGGTCTGGCGCACGCCCCACCCTGGGGCAAGGCCCGACCGAAACGGCTTGCGCGCGACCCGCACCGGGCGAGGCGCCACCCAGATCGGGCGGCAGGTCGCACGGGGCCGCTTGCGCAGCACGGTGCGGCCCGCACAAGCCGCCCGACCCAGGGGAAAAACCGCCGCCGCCTGAGCGCTCGCGGCGTAAGCTCAAGGCCTGACTTTGTTGTGTCCGCCATGCCCCTGACTTGCCGTCGCCACGCTCCACGTGCCCCACTTGCCCACCCTGCACGCCTGCTCCTCGCACGCGCCTGGCCCGTGCTGATCGCCCTGCAAGTCCTGCTCACGGCCTGCGCCTCAGGCGATGCCGGACACGCTTCCGGTGGCTTGCCCAAGCTGCCCGACCTGCCCAGCGTGCCGGCCGTGGCCACGGTCAAGCCCACCACCAAGGACAGCGGCGTGACCGAGCGCGTCGGCCAGGCGGCCATCACGCCCTTGAGCGACCTCAACGTCGTGCAAGAGGCCATCCCTGCATCGCTGCAGATCGCGGCCCAAGGCCCTTACGCCCCGCCCCAGGCGCCCGGTTGCGAGGCCATCGCCACCGAGGTCGCTGCGCTGGACGAAGCCCTCGGCGCCGACCTCGACGATCCCAAAGCCAGCGAGAAGCCCAGCCTGCTGACCCGTGGCACCGACCTCGCGGAGAACGCCGGCGTCTCGGCCGTGCGCCGCACCGTCGAGGGTTTCGTGCCTTTTCGCAGCTGGCTGCGCAAGCTCAGTGGCGCCGAAAAGCACAGCAAGCAGGTGGGCGCGGCCATCACGGCAGGCGGCATCCGGCGGGCCTACCTGAAGGGCCGCGGCGATGCGATGGGGTGTGTGCGGCCCGCGTCGGCCGTGGCAACGGCCACAGCAGCGGCTGCAAAGGTGGGGGAGGCAGAGGCATCACCCGCATCGGCCCCGGCTGCCTCCGCCCCCGCAACGGCAGGTGTGCCGGCGCCTCGTCCCTGAACGCTCAGGCGCAAGCCCCTCACAAACCCAGCGCGCGCCGCACCTCGGCCACGGCCGCGGCACCGCGTGCCGAGTCCACCTCGTCCACCAGGCGCATGGCCACGCGCTGCAGCTCGATGACGTCGGCAGCGCGCTCGATGTCCAGGGTGAAGCGGTAGCCTTTGATCAGGCCCAGGTGCGCTTTCACCAAGGCGTTGAGCCGGGTGTTGAGCTCGCTGTAGCTCAGCGAGGTGAAGGCCGTGGCCGGCTCGGCGTCGGGGTCGGCCTGCGTGGACGCGAAGGGCTCGGTGTCCGGGGTGGCGGGCCGTGCGGGCACCTGAGGGGCCTGCACCGGCGGGAAGCTCGGAGAGGCCGGGGAGACCTGCGTGGCC
>Ga0265316_10000087_pt1 | contig 98279 bp, 82 predicted proteins | sample 4522metaG_FD_202092 | JGI IMG/M metagenome (GOLD analysis project Ga0265316, IMG submission 202092) | Rhizosphere microbial communities from Carex aquatilis grown in University of Washington, Seatle, WA, United States - 4-5-22 metaG | ecosystem: Host-associated > Plants > Roots > Rhizosphere >... | reverse complement strand
AACCCTGTTCGCGGCGGGCGATCCAGTTCGCGACGACCGGGGATAAGGAGCGCTACTCCACTCCTGGTGAAACGTCCCCCCGCCGCGCGGGGGGACCTGAGGGGGGGTTCTCAGAACGCGAGCGCGCATGCTACGGCCACGAGAGAAGATGCCAGCCCTCAGCGCTCCGCGAGGGATCTTAGGAAAGCGGCGCGCCACCCCGCGAAAGAGGCGACCCGAGCTCAGCGCGCCGCGCGGGTATAGGTGGGCTCTTGAAAACCGAGCCTTCACAAAAAGCCGACGCAGGCTCCCGGCGACGCCCGGGCTTTTGCCCGATCGCGGCCGTGAACCTGCGCCTTCTCGTCGTCGAAAAGGAATCGGGGCGGTCTAGGACAGTGCCGCCCCTCGGTCCTTTTCAGCCACCCTCGCCGCCGGCGTCCGCCGCATCCGAGCCGGTGTCCGGCGTCGTGCTGGCTTCGGGGGTCGGTTCGGGAGTCGTGCTCGTTTCCGGCGTCGTGCTGGTTTCCGGCGTCGTGTCCGCGTCCGGGGTCGTGCCCGCGTCCACAGTGACCGGGGCCTGGCACATGACCAGGAACAGGCAGTTGGGTTCCGTGCTGGTGATGTTGCCGTTGGCGTCGACCGCGCAGCAGTAGGCTTCGCTATTGCACGCTGGGAACGAGGAATAGGAAGGGGCTACACACTGGACGGTGGGAGAGTTGTCGCACTCGTCGTGCGACAAGCCGGAGTTGCAGCGAGAGCCCTCGGCCTGGCTGCAACCCGCGGAGAGGCTCACGCAGGGTACGGCCAAGGCAAGGGAGAAGACGCCGTAACGTATCCAAGTACAGACCGTTGCGAAGTTTTTCATGGTGGTTCTCATTGGAGTGCCCTCTCGGCTTAGAGCCGCGCCAAGAAGGCGAAGATGATACGGTTTTCAGACTTGACCAGGTCCGGCCGCCACCCCGGCGGATAGGCCGCACCCGGATTGTCCACCGGCGGATTGTTGTAGCCGTTGGGGCTCGTAACGCCTCCGTGACCATTGTAGTAAGGCGTGTCGGTTTGCCTGTGCACGAACTCGGCGAGGAATTCGTAGTAGTCGTTGGGCATCCACTGCAGGCCGGCGGAGAAGTCCCATCCGTTGAACGTCGTGCCCGGGTTCGTGTCGAAGCCGTTCGGCCCGGCCCCGGGTGCGGCTGCTCCCGCCGGCGGTAGCACGAGGTAGCGACCGTCGTTGTGCATCATGCCGCCACCTGCGGTCAGGCCGATGTGATCCTGGTCGAACCAGAATCGGTTGTAGAGCATCCAGCTCGCGAAATTTTGACTGCAGGGCGTGTTGTCGGTGCAACCCGAAATCCCAGCCGCCGCGCCGCCCGGACCCCACTCTTTGCCGCTTCCGCCGAAGGGCGTCACGCCGTCGCCCGACTCGAATCCCGCGTCGCCGGTGAGCGAGAACGCGCCTTTGCTCAGACCGGGGTTCATGGGATCGTTGAAGTACCGTACGAGGATGCTTTCGTCCGAGTGAACGCGGAATTTACCGGGCTGGTTTGCTTCGTCGAAGCCGAAGTAGTTGTTCGCCACGAGTTTGAAGGATTCGACCGGCATCCAGAGGATCGAAGCTCCCAAGCCGGGCATCTCGTTGAACGAGGCGTAGCTCTGCCAGCCGTTGATGATCCAGGGTTCGATCTTCAGCTTGTCGCTCGGAAAGATCTGGGTCCGGATACCGTTGAAGAACCAGGGCGTGTTGTCCGACGTGAACGAGGGCTGGTAGCTCCAGTTCTCCGCGCTGAAGTACGAGAAGAGACCGATATACGACATGAAGATGCCGGCGTCGACGTTGATGCCCGCGTTGCCGGGGATGTCGAAGTGAATGCCTGCGTAGGCCTCGCTGAGGTACCGATACGCGGTCGCGAGGCTGAACTGACCCTTCAGATTGCTTCCGTCGTTGCGCGGGATGACGGTGGAACGGCCGCCGAACTGGAGCAGCACTTTGCCGCGCATGTACGTGCCCTTGGTCGCCGACTGCAGGTCTGCGCCGATGCCGATGTCCAAGAGCTCGATCTGGTCGTCGTGGAAAAGCGACGTCGAACCGACGACCGTCTGGTCGATGGGCCGGTTGAACGAGTGCGTGTAGTTGACGTCGGCGAGAAAGATCGGGTGAACGAGGTCCGTGTCGAGAAGCGCCTTGTGCCGGCGGTCGTATCCGTTGAGCCACGTGAAGTCGCCGAAGGCGAAGGGCACGGGGGCTTCGTTGGACGCCGGAGCCGGAGCCGGAGCAGGGGCCGGCTCGGGTGCCGGCGGCGCAGCTTGCGCCATCGGGGGAGGCGGCGGCGCCGTCATCGGCGGCGCCGTCATTGGCGGCGCGGGAGCCGGGGGCGGTGGGGCGGGAGGAGGCGCGGCCGGAGGCGCGGTGACGGGAGGTGGTGGCGCCGCCGGCTGCGCCGCCGCAGCCGCTGGAATGAGCAATAGACACGTGAGCGGGACGAGGCCTCGACACGTGCGAAGGAACGTTGACCGGTGCATGAAAAAACTCCTCCTTAGGCTGCGATTACGTAAATAAATTCCCCCCGCGCCAAGGCCGGAACCTAGGCGCCATTTCCTGATCGATGGATTCGGTCTGGAGCTCGATTGCTAGTGGCTAATCACGAGACGTGCGCCGCTTTGGGGGCTGTCGCATGACGTGGGACCATAGTTCGGCGACCTATAAAAAGGTCATAAAAATTGATGACTCCAATATCGAAAATACTTGCACATCAATCGATACTGCTGGGAGCGCCGGGAGACTTTTCGCCGAAACACTCCCGACTCATGGATCTCGAGAAACCCTTGTTTTTTCGAGAAACAATGTGAAGTGTCCGTTCGACGTCAGTGCGAACCGACGTTCGCAACGACGGCCCTTGGAGCATTGCCCGAAAGCAAACCGCGAGAGGCCCCATTACCGGGACATAAATAACGCCTCGTCGATCAAAAGCGGACAAGGAGCGCCGCAATGACCTTGGATTCCGTTTTGACGAGGTCGGGGCGCCAGCCGCTCGGGGCGCCCGTCGTGACGTATCCATCGGGCGACGTGACGCCGCCGTGCCCTGCGAAGTACGGAACGCTCGCTTCGCGGTGCACGAACTCGATGAGCCATGTCTCCTGTTCGTTCGGCATCCACTGCACCGTCGTCGACGCGTCCCAGGCGTCGAACTTCGACCCCGGGTTCATATCGAATCCCGTGATCGGCGTACCCGGCGTCGCGGCCCCTGTCGGAGCGAGCACGAGATAGCGCCCTGGGTTGTGCATGACGCCGCCCCCGACGGTCCACCCGATGCGATCCTGCCAGAACGACAGGCGGTGATACACCATCCCGCTCAAGAAGTTCTGCTCGCACGGCGTCGCGTTCGTGCACCCGCTGCCCTGGCCTCCCGGCCCAAACTCTTTGCCGCTTCCGCCGAACGCCGTGACGCCGTCGCCATTTTCGCCGCCGATATCGAGCGTGACGGAGAACGCCGCGCGGTGAAAGAACTGCTCGGGGGCGTTGTAGTAGCGAAGCTCGGCGCTGTTGTCGCTGTGAAAGCGCATGCGCCCGGGGTTGTCTTGCGCGTCCCAGCCGATGTAGCCGTTCGACAGGATCTCGAACGATTCGACGGGGCGCCAGAGTGCTTGAAAGCCCACCCCGGGCAGCTCATTGAATTTGCCGTAGGTCTGCCAGCCGTTGATGAGCCAGAGCTCGGCTTTGAACGTGTCGAGCGGAAACGCCTGGAGGCGCGCGCCGTTGAAGAACCAGGGCGTGTTGTCCGAAGTAAACGACGGCTGGTACGACCAGTTCTCGAAGGCGGCGTACGAAAAGAGCCCGACGTACGACATGAAAATGCCGATGTCGAGATTGATCCCGTGCCAGGTGTCCCAGTGGTGTCCGCCGTACGCCTCGCTCACGTAGCGGAGGGCGGTCGCGAGATCGAACTGGCCTCGGTTGATGCTCCCGTCGTTTCTCGGAATTTGTGTCGCGCGTGTTCCGAATTGCGTCATGAAGCGCCCCCGCGCCGCGCCGTAGTGGAGGTCGCCGCCGAAGCCCAGAAACTGCAGCGTGAGCTCGTTGTTGCGCGAGACGGCGGTCGACCCCACGACGGTGTCGTCGATCGGCCGGTTGAACGAATACGGGTAGTTCACGTCGAGCATGACGCTCCCCGTGAACGCCTCCGTGTCGAGGATTGCCTTGTGCTGCCTGTTCGAGCCGTTCAACCAGCCGAAGTCGCCGAAGCCGAAGGGCTCCGACGCCTTCGCGGGGGCGGTCCTGTCGTCGCCGGGGGTCGCGGGCTGCGTCTCTGCGCGGGCGGATTGATCGAGCCCGACGACCGAGAAAAAGAAGGAGAACATCCAATACACACGCAACGACGACCCGTTCATCAGCACTCCTCGCAGGCGCGCAAGGCGACGACAGCGCGCCTTGCGGGCGCCCATCGCGACGAGGCGACGTGGCTTTTCTCGATTGCCTCGATCTGCCTCGCCGCCCGTTTGCCTCGCGCAGGACGGGACCATAGTTGGGACGCGCCTAAAAGGTACGTAAAATCAGGCTGGGGAAAGGCGTCTTGGAACCGCAATCGGATCGCCGTAGACGCGACTCCTTCCAGAAACAATACGAGGTCTGCACCGGCATATCCGTCGCGATGGAGGCGTCGAGGCAATCGACGGTTCCCCCGTACAGCCACATATTTTCCCCGTATCTATTTATCGTAGCTTGAGGATCGGCGGCCGGATTCGGGGAGACCGCAAGCTTCCTCTTCGTGCAATGTCCCCCCGCTCCGCGGGGGGACCTGAGGGGGGCGGTGGGTCGTGCAGGGCTCGGCCTCCGAGGCCGTCGCATCGTGTGCTACGCAGTTCGCGCAACCGATGACGATCGCGCGCTGCTCTTTCCTTGCCATCATCCTTGGCCTCGAGGGCTGCTTTCTCTCGCCCCTGCCCGACCTCCGAAGCCCGGCGGACCGCGCGCGCGAGACGGCGCCGAAATGCACGCGGGAGTCGACCGGCGGAGCGTCCGAAGGACTCGCGACGTCCGGCATCGAATCTGTGCAACCGTTCTATACGTACGTCGCCTCGTCGGCGACGATGCGCGAAGCGAGGCTTCGGGGGGCACGCATTTCATTGCGTCCTGCCCCCGAGCTGTCGCGCGAGTCGCTGCAGCGCGCGCTCGAATGCCATCAAACGCGCGTCGTCCTCGGCGGCCAGCCCGAAGTGCCGGACGATCCCTACGTTCTGCCCGGCGCCTGGCTGGACATCGCAGTGGCTTCCACGGGCGACGGCTTCGTCGTGGACGTGCAGGCGGACACGTTCAACGACGCGAAGCGCGTGCTCGAGCGCGCTCGACGGTTCGTCGCGGGCAAGCGGTGAGGCCGGCGGCTGTCGGAATTTTCCGTGCTGAGTGTCCGCGTGACGGAATTTCGCGCGTGAGAACACATCCTTCATGTGATCTTGCGCCGGTTCACCCGTCTCATGGGCTCTGCGTCCCTCGCGCTGCGAATCGGCAAACACTTTGAATATGAGGTCCCCATGATGACGATGAGACACATCCGCACCGGCCTTTTCCTCGGAGCCAGTTTCTCGTTGCAAGCCTGGCTGGGAGCGGCCGGCAGCGGGTGCTCGTCGACGCCTGCCTCGCATGGGAGCTCGGGAACGAGCAGCGGCCAGCCCGGAGCTACGAACGCGAGCGGATCGTCGTCTTCGTCGTCCGGCGCTGGAACGTCCGGCGTCGGTTCGTCCGGCACCGGCCAACAAGGCGGAGGAACCGGAACGGGCACGGGCACGACCGCGGGCGGCTCGTCGTCGTCCGGAGCCGCCGGAAGCGGCAGTGGTACCGGCGGTTCGTTCATCGATGCGGCGAATACCGACAACAACCTCGACGCGGGCGGCGTCACGGACGCGGTGGCGCCCGTCGTCATGAGCAGCGTGGGCGACGCCGCCCTCAATCTCGCCCCCAGCGGGAGCGACCTCACGGGCGGGCCGATGCCCGATCCCGCGAATCTCAAGTACTGCACGGGTACGTCGCCGATACATTGCTTTTTTGGCGTCCAGTGCAGTGGGATGGAGTTCAGCTCTTGCCCCGCCGGGACCAGCCCCGCGGGGGCCCTGGGCAACTACGACGTGACTTTCGAGATCGGCGGAGCCGCGGCGGGCAAGACGTCGGTCGAAGCCGAAATGCATCGGCCCATCGTGCCGGAACAGGACACGACGGCCGGACAAACGAAGCGCTACGCCTTCTCGATCAACGTCCGCTGGCCCGAGGGTGAGCCGCAGGAGGACTTCCAGCACAACCTCGCCGCCGGATCTCCGCAGTACGGCGAGCAGGGGCTGGATCTCCTCTTCAACGGCCCGTCTCCCGTGCTGACGTCGGTCGGCTTCGCCCCCGCCGCCGCCTCGGACATCGTCCTCTACGTCGCCGGCGATTCGACCGTTTGCGACCAGTACGGATATCCCAACTTCGCGGGCTACGGTCAGGTCCTTCCTCAGATCTTCCATCTCGGCGTTTCGGTCGCCAACTATTCCGACTCCGGCGAGAGCTCGGCGAGCTTCGTCGGCAATCAGGGCCTCTGGCCGGCGATCATGAAAGTCGTCAAACCGGGCGACGTCATCTTCATCGAATTCGGCCACAACGACAAAACAATCACGTCGACCGCGTTCCACACGAACATGACGAAGTACGTGACCGACGCGAAAGCCGCGAAAGCCATTCCCATCCTCTTGACTCCGATCGCCCGCGCCAACGGCGGGCCGGCCGCAATGCAGTTCCAGAGCAGCGGCGGCGCCGACATTCCCACGATCACGAAGACCGTCGGGATGGAGCAGAGCGTACCGGTCATCGACCTCACGACCGCCACCGCCAACTGGCTGATGCAAGTCGGGGCGAACTGGACGATGTACCACGCGGGCGGAACCGACGCGACGCACACGAACGCCGCGGGGGCCGCCATCAACGTCGGGTTCATCCGCGACGCGATTATCTCGCAGAACATCGCGCCGCTCGTCGGCTACTTGCGATAAAACATCTCGGCGGAATGCCGGTCATCGACGCGCACCATCACTTTTGGAGATACGACCGCGCCGAGTACGACTGGATCGACGACACGATGGCCGCGCTCAGGCGCGACTTTGTCGCCCCCGACCTCGCGGACGCCATGCGCGCCGCGGGCGTGCAAAAGGCCGTCAGCGTCCAAGCGCGCCAAACGCTCGAAGAGACCCGCTGGCTCCTGTCGATCGCCGCCGCACACGACTTCATCGCGGGCGTGGTCGGATGGGTGCCGCTCGCGTCGCCGGCGCTCCGGACCGAGCTCGAGCCGCTCGCGGCGGGCGGCAAACTCCGCGGGGTCAGGCACGTGGTCCAAGGGGAGCCCGACCCGCGCTTTCTCGAGCGCCCCGACTTCAACACGGGCGTCGCCGCGCTGCGCGAGTTCGGCCTCGCGTACGATCTTCTCGTCTACGAACGCCAGCTCCCTGCCGCAATCGCGTTCGTCGACCGGCACCCGGGCCAAGTCTTCGTCTTGGACCACGCGGCCAAGCCTCGCATCCGCGACCGAGTCCTCGAGCCGTGGCGCACCCACGTCCGCGAGCTTGCGCGGCGGCCCGAAGTCTACTGTAAGCTCTCGGGCCTGGTGACCGAAGCCGCACGCGACGCCTGGACCGAGACCGATCTGCGGCCCTACGCGGAGGTCGTTCTCGAGGCGTTCGGGCCGAACCGAGTCCTCTTTGGCAGCGATTGGCCGGTGTGTCTCGCCGCGTGCACGTACGACCGCTGGGTGGCCACCGTGCGGGCGCTCATCGACGGCCTCTCCGCGACCGAACGCGACGAAATCATGGGCGGTACGGCGCGCCGCGCGTACCACTTGTGAACGAGAGAGAGAATACGGGATGAAAGCCGCAATTCTGTACGACGATCGCAGCATTCGAATGGGCGAGGCTCCCGACCCCACTCCGGGTCCCGGGGAGGTGCTCATCCAGCCGGCCTACGCCGGCGTGTGCGGCACGGATTTGCACATCTTCCGCGGTGAATTTCATAACCGCGTGACGTTCCCCGCCATCCTGGGGCACGAATTCGGGGGCACGATCGTCGCGCTCGGAAAAGGCGTGAGCGACCGGAAGATCGGTGAGCGGGTCGCCGTGGACCCAATCGTCTCTTGCCATCGCTGCGCCCCCTGCCTCGCCGGACAGATCAACGCGTGCCGTACGCTCAAGCTCCTCGGCGTCGATCTCGCCGGCGGCTTCGGCCAGCTTCTGAACGTCCCGGTGGGACACATCTTTGCGCTGCCCGACAACGTGCCTCTGCGCCACGTGCCGCTCGTCGAAGTGTACAGCCTCGGCCATCACATCTTGCGTCGGGGTCGCGTGCAGCCCGGCGAGACGGTCGCCATCCTGGGTGCCGGAAAGCTCGGCCTCTGCGTGCTGGACGTCCTTTGTCACAGCGCGGGCGCCGCGGTCTCGATGATCGTCGACGTCTCGCCGCTACGCCTCGCCACCGCGCGAACGCTGGGCGTCGACTTCGCGATCGACGCAACGCGCGAGGATCCCGTCGCGCGCGTACTCGAGATTACGGGCGGGGTCGGCGTCGACTGCGTCATCGAATGCGTCGGCCATCACCATCCGATCGAAGGCCAGGAACCCCCCCTCGAACAGGCCGTGAAGATGATTCGCAACGGAGGGCGAATCGTGACGGCCGGATTGGGCGAACAGCCGTCGAGCGTGCATTTCAAGACGCTCGTCATCAAAGAAGGCGAAATCATCGCCTCGCGGGTTACGCTCGGAGAGTTTCCCCGCGCGATTCGCCTCTTGAGCAAAGGCCTTTTGCACCCCGACGCGCTCATCACGCACGAGCTCGGGCTTCGGGACATCACGGCGGCGTTCGATCGACTCGATCGCGAAGAGCCGAGTACGATCAAGATCGTGGTGGACGTGCAGGCGGCTTGATAGCGCGGCGGCACCACCCTCCCGCGAGACGCTCCGAGACAATTCGTTCTTTGGAGCGAGCCCGAATCGCGCCATTTCCGATTAAGGAGGTGTGCGAAGAGCGAGGGCCTCGGAGAACGAGCGACGAACCGCCGGGGCGCCAAAGGCGCCGCTGAGGAGGCTATCGGATTCCTACGGCCTTTCGCTCCGCGTCTCCGGCGTATGGGTGGTTTTCTTGTCGTTCCTTGTTCGGCGTGACGCATTTCTTGTTGGAAGTGACGCAATGCTCATTCGCCGAGCGGCTTTTCTCGTCGGACGTGACGCATTTCTTGTTCGACGTGACGCATTTCTGGTTCGCCACGCGACTTTTCTCGTTCGCCGAGCGGCTTTTCTCGTCGGACGTGACGCATTTCTTGTTCGACGTGACGCATTTCTGGTTCGCCACGCGACTTTTCTCGTTCGCCGTGCCGCTTTTCTTGGTCGACGGGCGGCTTTTCTCGTTCGACGTGACGCATTTCTGGTTCGCCATGCGACTTTTCTCGTTCGGCGCGCCGCATTTCTCGTTCGCCACGCGACTTTTCTGGTTCGACAGGCCGCAGTACTTGTTGAACATGTGGCAATCACGGTGCGGTGGGTGGCCCCTCCCCATCCGCCACGGACCGGCCTCACCCAACGTCGCTCCGCCGACCCCGTGCTACCTTCTTTCCATGCTGGCCCACGAAACTCTTCCGCGTTCGGTGTCGCCGGGGACCTTCGATCAGCGCGTCATCCTTCACGGCATCACGTGGGACCAATACGAGGCCGTGCTCGCGATGCGCGGCGACTCTTCCGGCGTGCGGATCGCCTACTTCCAAGGAGAGCTCGAGCTCATGAGTCCGTCGCGCGACCACGAGTCGATCAAGACGTGCATCGCTCGTTTGGTCGAGGCGTACGCCGAAGAGCGTGGGCTGCGGCTCGACGGGTTCGGGTCGATGACCCTCCGGGATCGGCCGAAAGAGCGCGGCGTCGAACCGGACGAGTGTTACGAGATCGACGGGCCGAAGGCGTTCCCCGATTTCGCGATCGAAGTGATCTGGACCGGCGGCGGTCTCGACAAGCTCGAGATTTATCGCGCCTTCGGCGTTCGCGAGGTTTGGATTTGGCGGGAGGGTAACATCGAAGTATACGGGCTGGGGAACGACGGATATCGCCGAATCGGGAAAAGCGAGATCTTGCCGGAGCTCGACTTGGCGGCGGTCGGGGAGCTCGCTACGCGGAGCGACCAAACGGGGGCGGTTCGGGAGTTTCGGCGGGGGTTGAAGTAGGGTCAAACCGCGTCGAAATCGCCACCCTGAAAGTGGGCCGCCAGCGGGAGCCCTCCGCCCAGGTCTACCGCCTCCACGGAGAATGTCGCCCTGCGAGGGAGAAAGGCGTTTGCGAGCGCCACTTGCTCGAGCATTCGTCCCGGTTGAACCAGCACGGCCGCGCGAACGGCGCCGAGGGCGCGAAGCTCCTGACAGCACCGCCTGAGGAGAAGTCGCAGGACTTCGAAACGGACGCCGACGACTTCCCCGATAAGCCCTGTGGGGAGCAGCCTGTCGTCGTCCAGGTGAAAGGCCACGGCACCAACAAGGCGGCCGGATTCCCAGGCGCCGACGACGTCCCACTTCGGCACGGCGTCGAGGTAGCGCCACCGATACCAGGCTGCGTCCCGCAGGACGCCTTCCTCCTCGATGAGGCTCCATAGGGCCTCCATTTGCTTCGGGTCCGCCACGCGGGCGACTTCAAAGCGCCCCACGCGCGCGCTGCCGGGCCTCCGACAAGCGCCGGACCAATGCACGTTTACCGTGGCGCCCAGCATTCGAATGGGATCGAGCCAACGGACCCACCAGCGAAGCATCCCCACTCGTATCCACCCGAGCGCGGCCGCGCGCGAACCCCACTGCTCGTTGGGAAGACCAACCGTGAATGCAATCCCAGCCGCTCTCCATTCGGCATACGCGCGCGCGCCTCCTTGCGTGAGCAACCCCTGCCGCCGGAAATCCGGATCGGTCATCGTGTCGACGTCGATCATCGCCCAGGCGTCGCGTCCGAGGTGCCGGAATCGCACGGGTATACCTGCGTATTGAAAGACCGGGCGACCCTCGGCTTCCGCGATCCACACGTTCGCGGCCGGACCTCGCTCACCGAGCTTCCAGCGCCAGTGCTGGGGAGAGATGATCCGGTCAAAAACGCGGCGGTGAAGCGCCACGAGACCGTCGACGTCACTTTCGCGAGCCGGGCGAAAGTCCCATGTGCGCAAGTTCGAATGTCCGGTGCCGGTCACGGTCGCGAAGCTTTGCACAGGTGCGAGTCGATCGGGTGACCTGGCGCCAGGAGTCGAGGTCACGACGGTAGAGCGCGAGGCCGTCCTACGATTCAGACCCCGGATCGTAAGTCGAATGACATCCCGATTGTGGTGATCTACGGCTCTTGGCTCGCGGGACAGCCGTTGGTCTTGGGATCTTTCGTCTTTACGCCGGGCGTATCGGGGCACCCGTCGCGGCTGTCCGAAACGCCGTCTTTGTCCCGGTCGGTGTTGTGGTCGAAGAGCTCGATGCCAGCAACCAGCCGAAACTCGGGCGCGCCGAAATGCGCGCTGAGTCCCCCACCGATCCCGAGCTTGATTCGAAGCTGCGATCCGTCGTCGGCGGTCCCTTCTAAGCGGCCGCTCAAGAGCGCCTCGAGTCCGGTCGTATTGGAACCGAAGAACGATTGGAGGGCTGTCTCTCCGTAAATCTCCGGGCCGACCACGATGGCGTGAGTCCCGCCGCAACCAATCGGAAATCGAGGGCCTGCCGCGGCGCCGAAGACCAGTTCGCTGCCTTGCGGGCTTCCCGGTGTCGGAGTGTCGTCGAGCGGGCGAATGTGCCATCCGAGCTGCCCGGCGTAGGTGTAATGGCCAACGTCGCCTGCGAAAAGGACGCGCAAAATCGCGCGGAACGTATCGTCTGTATCGTAGTCGGAGCGATCGCCGTTCGGGAGGTAGAGCTGCGCCCCAATCCCGAGCCGAAAGGCGCCGTCGGAGTGGCCCACCAGGCGCACGTCGTATCCGATGCGGACATCGGTGATGAGGTCAGGGGTCTTTCCCGCGTCGACATAGGGCGCCGTGAACGGATACGCCCCGACGAGCCCTCCGGTGCCGCTGATGACGAGGGGATGCGAGAAGTTGATGTAGAAGCGGTAACGGTCGTAGGTGATGGCGGCGGCGACCGCGGCGAACGCCTGATCCGTGACGACGCCGATACGCCGGACTCCGTCGGTGACGACGAGCGGATTGTAGGCGTAGCCGCCGGTGAGGGCGACCGCGCCTCCCACCTCGCCGTGCATGTCGAGGGTATCCATGGCGAGCCAGCCGCCGCCCGGCGCGGACGGGTAGAAGCGTTCGACGGCGAAACCCTGGGGTTGTTGCTGAGCGCCGGCACGGGACGCCCACACGCTCGGCACGGCGAGCGCCGCCGCGAACGCCGTAGCTTTGGCCCGACCGCAAAGGGCTCTAATACTCGGCATGCACCCTCGCGCCGAAGATATCGACCGGTCCCCGGTCGGCGTTGAATGCGGGGTTCCAGACGCGCTGGTAGTCCGCGGACAGCCAGACGGCGTTTGCGACGCTCACGCTATAAAATACGTCGATCACGCTCTCGGGCGCCTCGCGGATCGTGCCGTCTCCGATGAATCCGTCGATGCCCCCCATCCTCAAGTAATCGGCATGGGCTTGTGAAATCCACCCGACGCCGAAGCCGGCGCCCGCGACGTCAAAGGGCCGCTGCCACGCCGAGCCCTTGGCGGTGGCCCCGAGCGAGATCGATCGGTCCGTCGACGTAAAGGAGTACACCTCGGTCTGACCGTCGGAATACATTCCGCGGAAGAACACACCGATATCGTCCGTGATGTGTTGTTCGACGTTGATTCCGATACCCACCTTGTCATTCGGCGAACGAACGTGGCATAAGTCTGGGGCGATGACCGGACCGGTTGTGCCGGGAGGGTAGTAGCTTAAGCGGCTGCCGCAGTTCGACGCGTTGTTCGTCGCCGGGGCGGCTTGAAATGCGGCGATCGCATCGCGGAACTTCCCCATGTTCTCGCGGTTATGAAACCCGAGCACGCGCACCGCGCCGGCTCGCCCGAAGACGTGGTAATCGTGCTCGATCTCGATCTGGTCGCCGTAGAACTTGTCGATCTCCAAGGTGAGCGGCAGGCCATTGGGATCCTGCGGAGGGGCGAAGCGGCCGATCCGTGCCGACCAGTCGTCGTAGTAGAGCTCCGCCATGGCCCCAAGCGAGTAGCCGCGCGCGTCGGCCGCAAAGTCGTAGGCCGCGTACGTCAAGAAGGCCATGTTGAAGAAGCTTTCGCGTAGGTCCCCCGAGAACGTGTTCTTGTCGAAGAAGTCGATGACGCTGAAGTCGCCCGCGCGAATGACGAGTCGCCTGCCGTCGACGACGTTCCCGAGCTGGAGCGGATTGGAGTCCTGAACGACCCGCCCGCCGCCGAGACCGATCGTCTGTTGGATGTAGGCGCGCGATTGGTAGACGATCGGCGAAGTCGCGCCTTGCTTTTGCAATTCGAAGTTCTGGATCGCGCCGCCTAGACCGTGAAGACCCGAGAACGCCTGCTCGGCGACGACTTCGGGAACGAAGTAGGCCTCCGCTCCGTGCCAGAGGCGCAAACCGAGAAAAAGGGTGGACGTGCCCGTCCAGCTCCGCTCGCTGGTCGGCAAGAGCGAGTTGCCGACGCCGGGGGGATTGTTCAAGTTCGTATAGGCGTGCGAAAAAGGCAGGTGCCAGCTCGTGATGTACGTGAACTGGCCGTAGGCGTTCCAGCTCTCGTCTTTGATGTCGTGCAGGCCGTGCTGCGTGATGAAGTTCATGAAGTCGAACTGCTCGTCGGGCCTCGGTGCGGGTTCGCTGACCTGCCCCCTCGCGGAGGCGGACGCGAGCAGCACGGTGAGGAGCGCGAACGCGCCGAGCGACGGCCCAAATCGCTTGCTGGGGAACCTCCGCCCGAGAAGATCAGGATCCCTAAGCCGGGAGCGAGCCTCTGGCGGCTTTGCTCCTCCTTCTTCGCCTGCGAAGAGGGGGCCGGGGGGGGTGACGTTTTCCACGGCCCCCGTCTACCAACAAGCCTCGCGATGTTCGAGCTCAAATAGCCGGCCGGCGTCGGGTGTCACACGCGCGACACGCTGCGCAGGACTACGATCAATGCCGGCCCGAGTGTTCCTGTCGCGAAGCGCAAAGCGTCGGCACGTCGCCCGATGCCTTGCACGTTGCCATCCGAACGTAATAACGTTGTTTTTTTCGTGTGGGACCTGACAGCATGCGTCCAGACGGCGACCCGGACAGGAAGCACATAGCAGTTTTCTTGGTCGGTGGCATAGGCGGCGGGATTGCGCTTCAAGGAGTGCCGGCAATAGGCGCCCTCACCAGGGGGCTCGCGGAGAAGTTCGAGATCAGCGTGTATTCGCTAAACCCACCCGGTCTCGGCTTCCGGCCCGACGGGTATACCGTTCGCTCTCCCCCCGGATCGCTCGGGCGACCCTTGGTCAAGAAGCTTCGCTGGTCGTGGCTCGCGTCCCAATTCCTAGCCGAGCATTGGAGACGGCCGCATCACCTGCTCTTTTCGTTCTGGGGCTACCCCATGGGCCTATTCGTGGTCGCGCTAGCGAAGCTCGTGCAGAGGCCTTCCGTCGTGACAATCATGGGCGCCGAGGCTGCATCCGTCCCTGCCATCGGCTACGGACACATGCGCCTGCCCAATACCCGGCGCCTCGTGCTCGAAACGTGTTCCCGGGCATCGAGCGTCGTCGTGCTTTCCGACCATCAACGAGCGACGCTGCGCCGATACGGCCTCCGCCGGGACGACTTACAAGTGATTCCGTTCGGTATCGACCGCGGCATGTTCCCCCAAAAAGTCATCAGCCACGACCCCCCTCTGAAGCTCCTTCACGTCGCGCATCTTACGGAGGTGAAGGACCAACCTACCCTTCTCCGAGGATTCGCCCTTTTGCGGCGGCACCTGGCCGCTAAGCTTCGGATCGTCGGACCTGATTATCTGAACGGAAAACTCCAGCGTTTGGTCGCGGAACTCAATCTGCAAGAGGACGTGTCCTTCGTTGGTCCGCTGCCCTATACCGAGATCCCGGCTCAGTTTAACTGGGCCGACATGTTCGTACTGACATCGCTCAGCGAGGGGCAGAGCACGGCGCTGGCCGAGGCCGCAATGAGCGGAGTGCTCCAGGTGAGCACGCCGGTCGGATGCATCTTCGATGAGGGCGAGGACGCGGCCGTGGTCGTTCGTTTCGGAGATCCTATCGACCTGGCCACGAAAATCAGACAGATCGCCGAAGACCACGCGGAGTGGGACAGAAAGGTGGCGCGCGCGCAGAAGTGGGCCCAGAGCCACGACTTGCAGTGGACGGTTGCCCAGTTCACGGACGTCATCCACGGGACCTGCTCATGAAGCTGAGCGTCGTCATCCCCACCTGCAACCGGCAGGAGCGATTGTTGTCTCTACTGGGCGACTTGAGCCGATCGACCCTCCTTCCGCTGGAGGTGTTGGTGATCGACGCGAGCGACGTGAAACTTGACTCAGCCGAGCTTGCCCGGTTCGTTGGCCTCAACATCAGACACATCGAATCAAGCGTCAAGTCAGTATGCGTGCAGCGCAACGTCGGCATAAGGTCCGCGCGCGGAGAATGGGTGTTCCTGTGCGACGATGATATCGAAGTCCCGCATGACTACATCTCGCGGCTCGCCAAACATGCGGAAGACCATCCGGAAGCAGGCGCTATTTCGGGGATAGTCCTCGAAAAGGAGGGGGCAGGTTGGCGGGGTACATGGCCGGTTACCTCGTGCTGGGAGCTGCTTTGGGCGCACGCGTTCGGGCTGAGTATGTGGGGTGAAATCTTCGCGCGCGGACCGGTGATCGACGGAATTGTGAATGGATACCGCCGCCGTGGAAACCATATCTCCTCGGCCGGGTGGCCGGTCGTGATCGACTTCTCTGGAACGCATTTTCGAACCCCGATCTACGGCCTAGGCGCATCCATCATCAGGCGCGAGTGGCTCCTCGAATCTCCTTACGACGAGCGCTTGGACCCGCACGGGATTGGCGATAACTACGGCGTCGCCTTAGGCTTTCCGGCGGAGGGAATCCACGTCGTGACCGACGTGGCGGTACGCCACCACAAGTCGCAGGTGAATCGTCTCGCCGACCCCCGCGCCTTTGCTCGACGGCTGCTCGCATTGCATTACTTCATCAAGTCACGCAAGGAGCGGATGCCACACGTCCACGAGTCACGTTTCATTTGGTCGTTGTTGGGCCAGGTAGCTTTTCACACATTGAAGAGAAATCGTCCCTATGCTCAGGCGGCTTTGGAATCTCTCGTCACCGTGATTCTTGGGAAGAATCCCCTGTGCGCGCGCCCATGAACGAGACCGCGTTGTAACGACGACCCCCTGCCGCACGATGGCGCCAAAAGAGGCGCTCCGAAAGTCCGACGAATGCTGCGAGTGGATCGGTCCAAGCCCGGATCATCAGGGGCCGAAAAGTCGCATCGGGCCTCGCGTGCAGCGAGATATAGTCGCGAGCAGAGCACGAAAGAAAGGCTTCCACGCCATGGGCAGCGCGGTGGAAGCGGGCCGCGTAGTGCCTCAGCCGCAACGCAATTGTCAGACTCTCCCGCTGCGAGGCGTAGCAGGCGAACACCGACCGGATGTGAGCCTCGATGTCCGAAACGTCGTGGATCAAATTTGTCAGGAGCGGCGTAAGCGGCACTTGAACGGAATAGATTCGTATCTCGGGTTCGGCGCGCAGCTCTGCAAGGGCAGCAGCGATGACTCTCGCTACACGGCGATGTTCGGGATGATAGTCGAGACTGGACGGCGCATAAACCAAGGTGGGAACGACGTCCGCGAGCGCGGACCGAATCGCGGCTAGGCCGTCCGGCTCCGACCAGTCGCCTTCCGGCAACCCGATCCACTGGCAATCCACTCCCATTCGCCGAGCCGCTCGCATGGCCTCCATTTGTCGGCGACTTGCCATGGATTCACGGTCGAGACCGAGTGCGATCGAACGTGCTCCGTCCGTAACGATGACGATCCGAACCGAATCTCCGCGTTGCCGGTGGCGCATGACGGTGCCCGCACAACCAATGGATTCATCGTCGGGATGTGGCGCAAACGCGATGACTCGTTCGCGTCCCGAGCTGGACCACTTCCGCATCGGCCTGTGAACCGCCAACACCCCTGTCGCAGCGCTCGCCGACGCCCACAGCGCCTCGACACCACGCGACCCCAGCCCGTTGGCCGCGCGGAGTAGCGCCCTTGTCGCGCCGGCGACCTCGGGCCGCATCATACTCGGCCCTCCTCGCCGCCTTTGGGGCGGGAAACTACTCGACTTTGCATGGACGCCGCGAGCATACTGTCCGACAAGTTACCTCGGCGCCAAGCCCCGACACGCGTCCAGACGCATCTGGACGAAAGCGAAGCCGCCAAGGCCTGGCAAACGAGACTCAGATGCCTATTCTAAGGCGTGCGCTTACTAACGGACGCCATACGTTGCTCGAACCCGTCTCAGAGCTTCGGAGCTGGCGGACAGTCCCATCTACGACTGAGATGGGCCGTTGATGCGACAGCCGCGGGCGTGGGTGGTACCACTCAGCGCGCTGCTGGCAGCGGCAGGAGCGATTAGAATTCTATATCCTTTCGACGGGCTTTACGGTCAAGACGCGTTCGCTTATTTTCATTACGCAGTCGTCCTCTGGCCTCACCTGTCGACTGGAGTGCCGCTCCCCGACCTCTATTGGCCGATCGGATACCCCATAACGCTTGCGCTTTTTCTACCCCTCACTGGCGGGGGCCCTCTCGCAGGCCAAATCGTCAGTGCGGTGGCCTGCGGCGTCGCCGCCGCGGCGACCTGCCAGCTAACGCGACGCCTTCGGCAAGAAGATGGCAGCTCTTCGCCCGACACCGTCCCCGAGCTCATGTCGGGTCTCGTTCTGGCCTGGTCCGGAGCGTCTCTTCGGTCGAGTCAGGTTGTCATGGCTGATGGCCTCGCACTCGGCGCAGCGGCGGTAGCCCTCTTGTGCGCCGTCAACTATGCGCACACTAGAAAAGGCGCATGGCTCGTCGGAGGCGCCTCTGCAGTCGCTTGGGGTACCGCGTCACGCTGGCTCGTCGGGCTACTGGCCCTGCCATTTGGAGCGTTTCTGGCAGCCGATCAGTGGGGGCGACGCCGACAGCCATCGAGGCTTCATGAGAATGTGTTGCCCTGGGCCCTAGCCGCGGCTGTGGCAAGCCTGGGGATTTTGGTTCCGCAATTCATGATCGCCCATTCCGTTCCGGCCTCGTTGGAAAAGCACGAGTGGCTCGTCGGTTGGTCCATGCGAAATGCTCTGAAGCGCGACTTTCACACACCGGAAGGCTACGCCCACTATCGGCTGCCGCCATGCCTCTTCTACCTCGCACGCCTTGGATGGCCCGACTACTTCTTCCCGCTCCTAGTTCCCTTTGTCCTCGCGGGATCCTGGATCCTCGTCCGAGAGAGACGCTGGGCTCATATCTGCCTTTTTCTAGGTTGGCCCGCGGCGGTGTGGCTCTTTCTATCGGGCATACCGTACGAGAACCCGCGATTCCTTCTCCCGACGTTGCCGTCGATAGCCGCGCTGTTTGGTATCGGATACGCCCGCATCCGCGCCGTCCCTTCTCTGAGAGGGCGCGTTTTGGCAGACATCGTCGTTGTTGCCAGCATCGCCGCTGGGCTCGGATTCGGCCTGCGCGAACACGGGCGGCTGGTCTCCGCAAAGAACGCAGACCGGGAGCTCGTCGAGTGGGTGCGCAATCGATTGCCGGCTGAAGCGAGCCTTCTTGCTACAGGGCCAACGTTGGCTTTTGAGCACTACGCGGCTCTTCGTCCGCACGACTTGTTCTCCGCGGGGGACGCAGAGCTCGACCTCCTGACATCGAATGGGAATGCGCTCTTCCTTCTCGCCGATGTCGACGAACTGGAGCGCCAGTGGGTGGGGCTTGCCCCCCAGCAAAACTTCGAAAGACTGCGCCGAAGGCCGGGCCTGGCGATCGTGGGTACCCATCCGCCCTTCACGCTCTTCCGTGTCGGAGCTCGCGAGTGACTTCGCCTGCTACAGGTCGATGGTGGCGCCCGGAAGCTGCGGCCGGCGGCCGTGATACGGTGCGTTTTCATGTGGCGGGCGGGCGGCAGGTTGAACGCGATCACGAGAGGAACCGGTTCACCAAGGGCCATCTGGCGCGGCATTCGCAATGCACTCTCGCGCCGCCTTCGAGTCCGGCCTCTGCCGGCACAGGAAGGCTATCGGCTGTGGTCCGAGACGTACGACACGGAGGACAACGTGCTGGCGACGCTCGAGGAAGAGATCTTCAGCGCATTCTTGGGCGGAGCGTCGTTGGCCGGCAAGACGGTCTTTGATATCGGGTGTGGCACGGGTCGCCACTGGGCGGAGCTCGCACGTCGCCAGCCGCGTGAGCTGCACGGCGTCGACAGCTCTCCTGAGATGCTGTCGCGCCTCCGCGCTCGCTTTCCTGACGCGCAATTGCATCTGCGCTCGGAGGAAACAATTCAGCAGTTCGGGGGTGGCTGCGCCGACCTCGTCGTGTCCACTCTTATGCTTGCCCACGTGCGTGAAGTCGACGTCGAGCTCGGGGCCTGGGCTCGGTTGCTCAAGACCGGAGGCGAAATCATTCTAACTGACTTCCATCCCGAAGCGTTGCGGGCCGGCATGCGAACCACCTTTGCGAATCGTGGAGCGACGTTCGAGATCGAGAACCACATTCATTCCGTGAAGGAAATGGAGTCCATCTTCCAAGCCCTCAATCTCGAAGTGATTTCGCGCCGGGAAAGAACGCTCGACAGTACCGTCCGCGCTAGCTACGAGCGCCAGAACCGCATGGACGTGTATCAGAAGGGATTCGGGAAACAGCTCGTAATCGGGTTTCGCCTACGGAAGGCGGGGGAAGTCCGATAGGGGATCGGCCAAGGACCCTTGCCTGCAACGTGCAGGACGTCCCAGCGCGCGGCATCCCGCGTCGAGAAGGAGACTGATCAAGACGCAAGCGCCAAGAATAAGGCGCGCGCCTGTCCACCTCGTGCAATGTCCCCCCGCTCCGCGGGGGGACCTGAGGGGGCTCGACCCGCGCGGGGCGTGATCCCCCTCAACTACCGCCGCCCGCCGAAATCTGCGTCGGATTGTAATACCGCCAGATGCGCGCGATCTTGCCGTCGCGGACCTCGGCGATGTCCACCGTCTGAAGCCGCACGACCCTATTTCGCTGCGCGGGAATCCACTCGATCGGACCGATTTGCTCTCCCGCAATGAAGTATTCGACGATTCCGAACTGGGCGACGCCCCAGGAGTTGTCAATCGTGGTGTCGAGCTGCGAAATGGCCTTGTGCATCCCTTTGAAATACGTCCGAAACGCCTCTTTGCCGTGCCTCGGCTCGTGCTCGGGGGTGTTCAACTCGACGTCGTCGGTGATGCCCGTGACGTAGTCGGCTTCGCGGTCGCCCTCGAGCGCGTCGAGTTCGGCGGCGACCGCGGCGGCGTTCTTCTTCTCCTCCGGGGACCCCGTTTGCTCGAAGACTTGGGGCAGGGCACCAACCGGAAAGGGCGGCACGGGAAGCGCGAGCAGGCTCTTGGGGCCGACCCCGAGCATGGCCTGGACCACGGCGACGTCGAAATAGAGGTGAATATCGGAGAGCGAGCCGTCGTCTTTCGTCCACAAGAGACTCAATCCCTGGAACACGACGGTCTTTTGCGTCGCCGCGACGCCCATCCATTTCCCGGTGTGCACGCCTTTGAGCGTCCACTCCACGGCCTGCGCGGTCGCGGTCCGCCAAACGCGATTGGCCACGACTGTGCGCGCTTCGAAGGCGCCGAGAAGCGCTTCGTGGGCCCGAACCGCGGCGTCGCGACCGTGCACGTCGTCGCCCCCGGGAAACGAGAAGCGGGCGTCGTCGTCGAGCAGCGGTCCTAGCTGCGCGAATCCGGGAGACGCGAGGCCGGCGACGTACTTTTCCGCGGCGGCGCGCTCCTTCATGGTGGGCACGGGGGGGCCCGCTGAGGCGACCGGCTGCGCTTCGAGTGAACTCCAGTTCACAGGGGGCGGCGGAGGCCGCGCGACGGTCTCGCTCGAACAAGAGGCGACCAGCGAACCCGCCAGCGCCAAGATCATCCCGTGGCTTCGCATCGCGAACGTTCTCCGTTGGGGTAGGTCAGAACGCAACCCCGAGCGCGAGGAGCACGCGGGGCGCAAAGCGGCTGTTGGCGTAGAGCGACGCCGGCAGCTGCTGGTCTGGAATCGACTTGCTCGTGGCCTGGTATTGCACGCCGCCGCCGAGGACGAGCGCAATCCGGTCGGCGACGAGCGCCTGGTATCCGAGGTCCGCGGCGACGCCGTAGTTCTGATAGTTCGTTTCGGCGCCGTTTGCGGCCTTCGCGGTCATCGATCCGAAGAGAAACGACGGGCCCACGAAAAACCCGCGAGGACCGCCCTCGCCGGTGTAGTAGCGGTATCCGATTTCGCCTCCCCAGCCGAAGAACTTCTGCTCGGGCAGCTGGACGGCGTTGCCATTGGCGTCCGGCGCCATCCCAAGCGCCGCCGTCGTGGTCGACGCATAAAAGGGCACGAGCACGAGGGCATGGTGATCGACCGGCGCGATCACGACGTCGACGCTGGCCTTGGTAATGAAGAGGGTCAGAGGATTCCAATCGATGCTGACGTACCGGCGCGGGGGCGGCTGTTCGTGCAAGACGACGTCGACCGGAGGCGTCTGCTCCGCGAGCGAAGGTGGCTGCGCGGTTGCCGATGTCGCCATCGTGGACGCGATCCCGAAACATATGCACGGAAGGAGCTTGCCGACTCGAAAGAACCGACTCATGACTGCGCCGCTTGGCAAGGTCCGTGCTAACGCCGGCCCTATGCGCCTGCGACCCATTTTGATCGTGGTGGCCCTCCTCACGATGGCCTATTCGCGACCCGCCGCCGCCGACGACGCGGGCGAGGCGGGCGACGCCACCTTCGATGCGGCTCTCGCCGCGGACGCCTCGGAATCCGACGCCTCCGACGGCGCGAACGACGCTCTGGCCCAAGAGGCTTCCGCGGGAAATGCCGCGCCGGCGAGCAGCACGCAGAACGGATCGGGGTACGCGACGGCCTGCGACGGCGGGTTGTGTGACACGACGACGGGCTCGCAGTGCGGGGTCGCTGTGGGGTCGGCCAGACGCGCGAGCCACGACCCGAACGTCTGGATCGCGACGGCCGTAGCGATCGCAATCCTCGGTGTGCGAAGAACCTGGCGCAGGGCGTCACGCCCCTATGCCCGGACGACCGCGAGCTAGAACGCCCCACCCACCATGAGCCTGCCGAGTCCCGCTATCGCTCGCCTCTCCAGTTCCCCTCCGGACACGTCGCACTTCGCTGGTGCGGCTGTTGCTTGGCGCCGAAACCCCATGCCCGTTCGAACGTGCTCTCTGTCCGCCTTGTTGGTTGCACTGGCGACGCTGTTCTCGAGCGGGGCGCGCGCAGACGACGGGGTGGTGCCGCCTTCGATCGAGCTTCCGGCGGTCCTCCAACTCGATGAGGCCCTGCGAATCTTTCGAGCCCGCGGCCTCGATCTCCTGATCGCGGAGGCCTCCGTTCGGACCGCGGAAGGAGCGGTCAAGATTGCCGGGGCGCCGCCGGGAGGCAATCCGGTCGTCAGCGCCAGCCTCGGAAACGCTTTCACGTATGTCCCCAACCAGGCCCAGTGCAACCAGGGCGGCGCGGTGTGCACGCCCTGGGTCGTGAACGTGGGCGTCTCGGATTCGGCGGCGATCGTCGACTCGCTTTCCGGCAAGCGCGATCTGCGGCTGAAGGTCGCCCGCAACGCGCTGGCGGCCGCGAAGATGTCTCGGGTGGACGCCGAGCGAACGATCGCGTTCCAGGTCAAGTCGGCCTACGTGCAGGTGGCCGAGGCCGCCCTGGCGTTGAAGTTCGCAAAGGACGTCGCCGAGTCGAACGTCAAGACGCTTGACCTCTTTCAAACGCGATACAAGGCGGGCGCGATCAACGACGGCGATCTCGCGCGCATCGAAACGCAAAAGCTCGAAGCCGATCAGGCCGTGTCGACGGCGCGCTACCTATTGCGAGAAGCCCACGTCGCGCTGGCCTTTCTCATCGGCGTGCGCGGCCGCGTGCCGGACTTCGACATCGACACGACCGTCCTCAGCTTCGCGGTACCTCCGAAGCTGGGCGACGCCGCAGAAGTCTCGCTTCTCCGCACCGCGTTCGATCACCGTCCGGATCTCATCGCTCTCGGCTACCAGAAGGCCGCGGCGGCGGCCCAAGTCGACCTGACCAAGCGCCAGCGCTTTCCCGACATCAACTTGTCGGTCGACTACGCGCAGGGCGGCTACGGCGGGCTCGGAACCAACGCGCCCCTCCAGACGCCGATCGTCACGTTCGGCATTTCCGCGCCGATCCCGGTGATTTATCAGTTGCAGGGCGAGCTTCGGCAGGCGGAGGCGCAGTTCGACACCAATGCGCTCCAGCAAGCGAAGACCGCCGCCCAAGTCGTGAACGAAGTTTCCAGCGGCTACGCGGCGTTTCTCGGCGCGCGAGAGCTCGTACAGCGAATGGAGGGCCCCCGCCGCGAGGGCGGCGGCCTCTTGCAGAGCGCGAAGGCGGCCCGGGACATGACACGCCTTCAATACGAGAAGGGCGCGGCGAGTCTCACCGATTTTCTCGACGCGCAGCGGACGTACATCGCGACGAACGTCGAGTACTTCCAAGACTTGACGAACTATTGGACCGCGGTCTTCCAGCTCGAAGGATCGGTCGGCGTCGATTTGCGGTAAGCCGGGTGGCGGCGTCCGCCGGCTGGTCTTGCGCATCGCTCCGGTATTGGCTGAAATTTACAGGCCCGCGACCCCGAGGCCGGGCGATTCTTGCGCCGCCGGACGCACGCCAGGATACAACACGCTACCGTCGCTTTTCGTGGTCTTTCCCTGGAGGTCATTCTCATGGCAGCAAGTGAGTTCCCCCGCGTGCAAGAACGCCGCGCTCCCAACCGCGCCGCACGGCGCTTCGCCGTCGTCACGGCGATCACCTGCATGGGGCTTGGCGCAGTCGCGTCGTGCAGCGGCGGCAGCGACAACACGGGTGGGAATAGCTCGAACGGTCCCGACGCCACGGCTTCCTCCTCAGGGAACAGCAACGGGAGCGGCTCGGGGAACAACAATTCGAGCGGCAATAACTCCGGCGGCAATAACTCCAGCGGGAACAACTCCAGCGGCAATAACTCCAGCGGGAACAACTCGAGCGGCAATAACTCCAGCGGAAACAACTCGAGCGGCAATAACTCCAGCGGGAACAACTCGAGCGGCAATAACTCCAGCGGGAACAACTCGAGCGGCAATAACTCCAGCGGGAACAGCTCGAGCGGAAACGGCTCGGGTGGCAACGGCGGCAATAACTCGAGCGGCAATAACTCCAGCGGCGGCAGCTCCAGCGGCAACGGTTCGGGGGGCAACAGCGGCGGGAACAGCGGGGGCAACGGCGGCAGTTCGTCGTCGGGTTCGAGCGGCGGGGTAGACGGTGGCGGCAGTGGCTGCACGAACAGCGACATGACGCTGATCAACGAGGATTCTTCGGGCATCGCGTGCAACAACCAGTGGGGCATCACCGGGGCCTGGTATTGCTTCGCCGACACCTCCGGAACGAGCAGCTGCCCCGGCGGAACCGCGGGGAACGGCGTCATCCCGTACAACAAGATGAACAACGCGATGTGCCTGAGCGGCACGACCGCATCCGGGATGCCCAGCGCCACGGCGTACGGGGCCGCGATCGGCCTCGAGCTCAACCACGTCAATCCGGACGCGGGCCCCAAGTCCCCCTACAATGCCAAGGCCAAGGGCATCGTCGGCTTCGCGATCACCATCTCGGGTGACAGCGGCGGGTCGATCCTCAACGTCAACTTCCCTCCGGCGCAGAGCACCACCGGCGAGGCGCCGGGCGTCACGTTGCCGGGAGTCGCAACCGGCTCTCCCATGACGTACAACGTCCTTTTCAGCGACGCCATCATGTCGGACAACTCGGCGACGCCGATTCCGAAGGTCGTCGACCAAACGAACGTGACCGACGTGCAGCTCAAGATCGACGTGGACGGGATTGCCCACGCCTACAACTTCTGCATCACCAAGATCGTTCCGCTCATGGCGGCCCCCGCGGCGCCGGGCACGCAGGGCGCGCTCGGGCCGACCTTCAACGAGGGCAAGCAGATCGTCGTCACCGGCCTCGGCCCGTACGGCGTCCAGAACGATCCGTTCAACGTCGGAAGCGACCCGATGACGATGGCGGTGACGTACGGCGGCGGTCAGATCGGCTTCACCGCCACGTCGAACTTCACGTCGGGTGGCTCGACGCCCGGAGCGTTCCCGTCCGTGGCCTACGGCTGGATCCACGGAGGAAACTTCGTCGGCGGGACCAACGCGGGGGCTTACACGACGGCGAAGACCATCGGCTCGCTGGCGTCGGTGACGAGCAGCTGGTCGTTTACGGCGGGCAGTGGAAGTTGGGACGCCGCGTACGACTGCTGGCTCGGTAGCAACTCCGATTCGATCGGCCCCGGCTCGGAGCTGATGGTCTGGCTGGCGCACGCCACCGTCAATCCGATCGGTGGACAGAATACGCCGGCGACGATCACCGGCGCGACGGGCTCGTGGACCTACAGCACCGGGACCAACGGAACCGGACAGCCCGTCGTCAGCTACGTGAGTACGACGTCGATGACGTCGGTCTCGAATTTCGACCTCTTGCCGTTCATGAAAGACGCGGCGAGCAACGGGCGCGCGAGCCTGAGCACGGGTTCGTATCTCCTCGGTTGTCAGGCGGGCTTCGAGCTCTACAACCCCGGCACCTGGAAGACGAACTCGTACAGCATGAGCATTAAATAATGGACCGGACACTTCGCCGCGCCTCGGCCATCGCCATCCTCGGTACCGTCGCCACGGTTTGGACCGTGGGCTGCTCAAGCGACACGACCGCAAGCGGGCCCGGGCCCGACGCGGCCACCGGCGGCGGTGGGGACGCCAAGTCGCCGGGCGCCGAGACCGGCGCGTCGACCCCCGACGGACACGCCCCGTCCGACGGGGGCGGCGTGGAGGCCGCCAGCTACACGTACGTCCTCATCGACGACATGGAGACGACGACGCACGGGCCGATCGAGCTCGCAGGGATCGACCCGCCGCTGTCGCCTGGCTACTGGTTCAACTTCGGAGCGAACGCGTGCGGGGACACCGCAACCCCGCCTTTTACCCAGTTCACGTTCACGGCGCTCCCCACGCCGACGACGACGTACAAGGGAAAAGCGAGCATGCACGCCGCGCATCAGCAGTGCGGGCTCAACGGGAAGTACGACGTTTGCGGGATCGGGATGGAGTTCGCGCAGGTTACCGATTACGACGCGGCCGCGCCGATCACGACGCCACCTCCGGTGTGCCCGGGTGCGTCGCCGGGTGACGCAGCGGGCGAGGCAGCTTCGCCGAACGACGCGGCTTCGGCGAGTGACGTGGCTTCGCCGAGCGACGCGGCTTCAGCGGGCGACGCGGCTTCGGCGCACGACGCTGCGCCGAAGGATGCAGCGGCCTCTGGGGACGCGGTGGCGTCATCCGGTTCCGCCGCGCAGGACGCCGGCGACAGCGGAGACGCCGGACCTCCGATTCCCAAGGTGACCGTGCCCTTCGATATCAGTCAGTACAAGGGAATCACGTTTTGGGCGAAGGCCGCGGTCACGGGCGACGCGGGCGCCCTCGCGCTCAAGGTTCAATTCCCCGATACCGATACCGATCCGCGCGGCGGCGTCTGCAATAGCGGCGCGGCCGGCGCGGCGGGCCCGCAAGACGTCAGCGCTTGCTACAACAACTACGCCATTCAAATGGAAATGGTGGCCGATACGTGGCAGCAGTTTACGGTCTTGTACAAGGATCTGGTGATTTCGCAGGACTACGGCTATCAGATGCCCGGCCCGTGGGATGGCAAGAAGGTCTACGGCATCCAGTGGCAAGCCCAGCGAAATGACGACGCGAACGGCATCGCCGAGATTCAGGACTTCTGGATCGACGACGTCTACTTCATCGAATAGGTCTTTTCGACGAGGCCCAGCGCGAGGGTGCGTGAGAGGCGCACGCTACCTCGCCCCTTGCTGCACCGCCGGGGGCCCGGCGGCCGAACCGCCGCCGTTGGCGACGGCCAGGCCAAGGACGGCGACGACGAACCAGAAGAAATAGCTGAACGCGTCTTCTCGGCGCTCTGCCGCGAAGGGGACTGGCACGGGCTGCCGTTTCGGCGTGGCGACTCGATAGGGGGTCACGACAAGTCATTATGTACGGCGGCGCAGCGTCGTCCACCCGAGCGCACCGGATGCTGCCCTTGCGAGGATGGTGCACCCGAAGACGGGAAGACGGGAAGTTCTGTGGTTGGAGTCAGCCTTCGGCTGCAGCCATCGACTTCCCGGCTTCCCGCCTCCCTGTCAGTCTCATGGGCGATCCGGCGCCGTTGAGGTCGGCGCGCAGCCGCGCCCCGACCGTTCCTTCAGCGGGACGGATCGCTCGGGCCAGGGCCCGCCGAGTGCTCGCACGAATGCTGCCCATGGCGGGCGTGGTGCACGATATGTGCGATGCCCGAGCCGTACCCCGCGAACGTCCCGAACGCGAGCAAGGCGATGGTGATTCTGCGTCGCATGGTCATTCTCCTTCTCACGCCCACACGTTGTCATGGTGGTCGCTCCACCGCGGCCCGCCACCGAACCAGCCTCGCCTTTGCAGGATCTCGGCGAGCTGCTTGCGCTGGCGCTCATCCAAGGCCTCGGTGACTTTCTTGACGGCCTCGACGAACGAGACCCGAGCCTGGGCGAGCAGGCGGTCGTGACGAGCGAACGTCTCGTCGAGCGTTTGGTCGTCGATGAGACCGCTCGATACGGCTTGCGCGAGATCGCCTCTCGTTCGTTCCGCTTCCTCGCGAACGGCGCGCCGGTGGGAGCGCAGCTCTTCGAGCGCGCTCATGATTGCTTTCTCCTGACCGGGCGTTGTGGCCATGCGCTCGAAGATCGAACGGAGCCACATGCGGGGGCCGCCGCCCATGCCGCGGCCGCGCCCGGCGTGGGAGCCGCACCCCGCGTATCCGAGTGGGCCATACCCTCCTCGGCGAAGTACTTTGACGAGGCCGACCAGGCAAACCGTACCGATGATGAACCCGAACATTGCTTCCTCCTGAGGCGAGAAGAGCGTCGCCTCCCAAGGATCGATGCGCACGAAATGACAAACGGCGCGTGCGGACGCGGTGAAGAAACGTAAAGGGTCGCCGGACCGCCCTATTTCCCGCGTGATCGCACGAGCTGAATCAGCCCGAAGGCCGCGAGCAGCCCCCCGACGACGATGAGCGCCCCGCTGCTCCCCGTGCCCAAGAGTGTGAACTTGCCGCTCGCTCCGGCGGCCACCGCCACCAGACCGAAACCGATGTTCCAGACGCCGGATCTCATCGTAAAGAGCGTAGCTCGCCTTTGGCGCTTGCCGAGCGCCCCCCGGGGCGGGGTGGGTGGCGAGACGCCTCCGGATCGGCCACAATCGCTCAGGGCAAAGGACAATATCGTGGGTCGGCAGGCGGAACGCGCGCCGGCGGAGCTCGAGCACTTCCGAGCGATGCTGACCGCGTACATGACGAAGAAAGGGCTACGCTCGACCGATCAGCGCAGGCTGATCGTGGAAACGTTTTTCCGTTCCGACAACCACGTGAGCATCGAAGAGCTGCTCGCGCAGGTGCGCGCCAAAGACCGGCGGGTCGGCTACGCGACCGTATACCGCACGTTGAAGCTCCTGGCCGAATGCGGCGTGGCCTACGAGCGGCGCTTCGGCGACGGGCTCACGCGCTACGAGCTCGCCGACGACGTCGCGCACCATGACCACCTGATCTGCGTCGCGTGCGGCACGATAACCGAGTTCGAAGAGCCGCACATCGAAGAGCTGCAAGAGAGGGTCGCGCGCAAGTACGACTTCGAGTTGAGAACGCACAAGCACGAGCTCTACGGGATTTGCTCGAGCTGTCGGTCGAACGCCCAGAACTGAGCGGCGCGCCCCCGGAGACCAGCGGATGCCTCAACAGGGCGCCGCCCTGAGGAGCCGCGCGTCGGTCACGACTTCGTGGACCTGCACGTCCCCCTCGGTCGCCGGCACCTCGGCAACGAGCTGAAAGTCGTACGCCACGGCGATGCTCGTGGCGGGGGGAACGAATCGGGGCAGCGTTCTGTCGTAGTTCCCGGCGCCGTATCCGATACGGTGGCCCGTCGGGTCGACGGCGAGAGCCGGAACGACGACCACATCGATCTCGCCGGGCGCAGCCTCCGGCTGGTCGGGCGACGGTTCGCGGAGCGAAACGCCGTACGCCGACTGCTCGATCATCGAGTCGGGCGTGGCGGCGAAACGGAAGGTCATTGCGCCGGTGAGTGGGTCGATGGCCGGATACGCGACGCGTACGCCGCGCTCGCGGAGGCGCGCGTCGAGCGAACGGAGGTCGACTTCGTGGCGTTTTTCGATTGGCCAGAAGAGCGCCACCGCGCGCGCACGCGCGACGGATTCGAGCGACAGCAGCCGCTCGGCGATCCGCGCGGAGCGCTCGATGCAAGCGCTGAGAGGGAGCGCGCCGCGAAGACCCCGCATTCGTTTGCGAAGCTCCGCTTTCACGCGTTGACGCAGGATTCGCTCGCCGGACGGCGATTGGGAGACGAGGCGCTCTGTACCCACAGTTGGCCAGAGTAGCGCTTACCCTTGACTCGAGCCCCTACATCGGCGTAAGGAACGATCATTCCGCGGGGGCGTGTTCGGTCCGCGCGTGAGTGGCTCGCCGCAAGTAGTCCGCGCCCGCGCGCGTGAGCAATGCGTTGGGGAGGGCCGTCATGAGTCCAAGCAAGCTGTGCCTCGAGGGTGCGCGCGTGCTGGTCGTCGAAGGGCACGACGACACACTCGAGCTCAATCGGATTTTGCTCGCGCATCGGGGCGCCGAAGTGCGAGTCGCCGGAACGGCGGAAGCGGCGCTCGATTTGATGCGCAGTTGGCCGCCCGACGCGGTTGTGACCGACCTGCGCTTGCCCGGGATGAGCGCATTCGAGCTCGTGGCAAAAGCCTGGGCGCCGGGGCGTGACCGCGTCCCGGTGGTCGGCACGAGCACGGACGTGCGACCGCAGGCGCGGGCCGACGCGCTTGGCCGAGGCATTTGTGCCTACCTGACGAAACCCGTCGAACCGGACGACCTCTGCTCGGCCGTCGCCTGGGCGGTCGGGCGACCCGCACGCCGACACACCACAGCAGGGGAGCCCGGCCGATGATTTCGCGAATCCCCTGGACGCGCATCGTGGAACTCGCGGAGAGCATCGAGCGAGAGCACGCCGGAAGGGGCGTGATCGACGCGGACCTCGCGCTCCGCTTGGTCCGCGCCATCCTTCAATTCCAGGAGCAGCTCGTCGCGGGCATGGTCCAGCCCGTGCGAAGGGTTTGACGGCTCCCGGCAATCAGGCCACGAGAGGAAGCCGCAGGCGAATCGTCGGGGCGCCTTCGCGCCCCCCGCCGGGCGTCACGTCGAGGAGGGCTTGGCCGCCTTCGACGACCTGCCGTACATGCAATTCTCCGTCGGTCGGTGTTGCGGCAATGGCTCCCGACAGGAAGAGTTCGAGCAGACGTCGGAGTTCGGGTGCCTGGGACCGGACCCGCCATGCCCTTCGTTCCGCGTCGAGGATGACGCGTATGTTCCGAGCTGCGGCCACGCTGCTGACGGCGTGAGACGCGCGTTCGAGCTGATCTGCGAGATCGACGACCTCGCCCGAGACGCGCTCCCGTGTGCTCAGCGCGACGAGCTCGTCGAGCCAAGACGGAGTCGCGGCAGGCGCGTCGGTCTTGCGGAGCGTCCACCGGAACGCCATCGGTTTGCCACGAAGGCCACGCACGACACGCACGCAGAACGCGACGAGGAAGACTCCGCCTCCACGCGGCCGCATCCGCAGCGTCATCGAGTGGACGTCTGTCGCTTCCCTCAGCTCACGGAGCTGCTCGCGAAACGTGCGGGTGTCTTGACGTGCGACGAAGCTGATGAGCGGCTTGCCGACGAGCTGGCCCGGCTCGACTCCGAAGAGTGCCCCGGCGGCCAAGTTGGCATTCGTGATCGACCCGCCGATATCGGTCGCCAGGTACGCGTCGGGCGACTGCTCGAATAGGTCCATGTATTTCGCACGCTCGCGTTCGAGAAGCTCGCAGGCGAGCTCGAGCTGGTCCTGCTGGACGCGCAACTCTTCGGCAGCGAGCGCGAGTTCCTCCTCGCGCTCCGGTACGAACTCGCGCTCCGGTACGAACTCGCGCTCCGGTGCCAACTCGCGCTCCGGTACGAACTCGCGCTCCGGTACGGGCGACCGCGCCTCGGTCCGCCGAATCTCCCCCGGTACGGAAAACGGCGAGGTCGGCCGTGTCGCGTAGACGCCCGATGGGTGGCGGGGCATCAGCCTCACGCGATTCGAGAACTGCTCGACCTTCGTCCCCAAGATCTTGGCGGTACCTTCCGCGCGCCGTAGGAACACCGCGACGTCGTCGTGCCGTAACGATACCATTGCTACCTCCCCTTCGATTCGGTTCGTAGGCTGTTCAGCGGATGTCCCTGTCAATCAGAAGTACTGCCCCCGCAGGCCGATCGAGTCGCACGAGAGGCGTACAGGCGATCCGGCACCGGATCGTGCGGCCGCGACGAGTGGTAAGCGGGACCACAACCTCTACGTACTCACTCTCGCCGCTAAGGCAAGAGCGAATCGCACCCCGCAGGACCTCTAAAGGCAAGCGGAGCGCGAGTTTCAATAAGTGTTTTCCGACGGCCTCATCGCTGCGAAGCCCGCAGAGGTCCTCAGCGCGCCGATTGCATAGTTTCACCACGAGCTCGGAATCGACGACAACCAGACCAGCGCGAAGGGCGGAAAAAACCGAGTTGAGGAGCGCCGTCTCCGCGAGATGATCGTCGGCCCTGGCCCTCAGTTCGTCCCTCGTCGTCTTGAGTTCTTGGTTTGTCGATTGCAATTGCTCGCTCACCGACACGAGCTCCGCCTGGATGGCCTCGAGCTCGGTTACCCTGGACTGGAGCCCACTCCGGGCTTCGATTTCGGTCGATGCGGGCGCACCGAACGCAGGCTCGAGCTCGGTCGTCAGCGCATTGACCTCGGCCTGCAAGCGGCGCTGAGCGGTGACGTCGAAAAAACCAATAAGGACCCCGAGTGACGCTTTGGTTTCACGGAGCGGCACAACCCGCAGTTCGAAGTACGCGTCGCCCTGCGCGGACGGGTGGAGCACGTCTTTCAGCGTGGTCGATCGCCCCTCGGCGAAGGCGCGCCCCACCAAGGGCAGGAGTTCGACCGGGCGCCGCGCGAAGTCCAGGTCTTGAAGGGGTCGCCCGACGTCGTCCGGTCCGATAGCAAGGAGACCACGGGCGCGCTCGTTCGCTGCGATGAGATAGCCGCGCGTGTCGAGGAGCGCGAGCGCGTTGGCGCTCGATTCGAATGCGTTCTCGAGCAAGCGCCGCCGAGTCTCGGCATCGGCGAACGCGTCGGGGCCTTGCGACGTCGCGCGCGGGGCGGCTTCGGCCGTCGCAACGGCAAGCTTGGAGCTCCCTGTCTTTTGAAAGAGCCGTCGCTTGGCGTCGAGGGGCGTGAATTCGCTCGCGTGGCTCAGCAACATCTCCGCCCTGCCGAGAAAGAGGACGCCGCCAGGGGTCAATGCGCAGAGCAGGCGACGCAAGACCTCCGCCTGCGTCTCGGCCTCGAAGTACATCAGTGTGTTTCGGCAGGCGAGCAGGTCGATGCGCCCGATCGGTGCATCTCCGATGAGATCGTGCACGCCGAAGGCGATGACCCGCCTCAGTTCCGCGTCGAAGACGTAGCGGCCGACGCCATCCACGGTGAAGTACTTGGCCAGGAGCTGAGGCGGGACCCCCCCCACGAGGGCCCTCGTCCCGTACGCCGCTCGGCGCGCCTGAACGAGCGCCTCCTCGTCGACGTCGGTCGCGAAGATTTGGACGCGTTTGAGAAAACGCTCGCGTCCAAGGGCTTCAGCAAGCACCATGGCGAGCGAGTACGCCTCCTCGCCAGACGCGCAGCCGGCGCTCCACACCCGGATTGGGTCACTCGGCGCTTTGGCCTCCAGGAGTCGGGGCAACCCTTCCTGGACGACGCGCTCCCACGCCGCCGAATCGCGGAAGAACGACGTGATGTTGACGAGGATCGTATTGAATAGACGGTGAAATTCGTCGGGGTGTGCTTCGAGGTAGTCGATGAACTCGCCGTAGGACGAGAGCCGAACCGCCCGCATCCGTCTTTCGATGCGGCGCATCAAGCTGGCATGCTTGTATCCGCTGAAATCGAAACGGCGGGTCCGGCGGAGAAACTCGAGGAGTTGCTCAAGCTCTCCGCCTTGCGAATGGATCATCGCTCGAAAAGTCCCGCCTCCACCGCCGGCAAGGCAGAGGCGACCATTACGCGCTCACTTGCGGACGATCAATCACCAGAACTGCGTACACCACGCCCGCACCGTGTGCGAACCTCCGGAGACCCGGCCACCTGATACGCTCGCCACCGATGCGTCCGCGCTCGACGATCGCGCACTTCGCTTTTGCGCACGCGCTCGCGGTCACCCGAGTGTTCGCGCAGCCGAATTTGCCTCCCCCGCCCCCGCCCCCGATGGGGGAGCCGACCGACGTGGCCCCTTCGGCGTCGTCTTCCGCCTCCTCGCCGGCGCCCGTCGTCTCACCGCTCCCTCCGCACCCCGCGGCGGCTGCGATCGCTCCGGTGCCCCCGCCGGGTGCTGCAAGCACGTCCGCTTCGGCGGGGCCGCACCGCGCACCGCTGCCTCCCGCGCCACTACCCTCCTCCCTTCGCGCTGGCGCGCGACGTCATCATGCGGAGGTGTACATCTCCGAGTGGAGACGGCGTCCCGTCGCGCTGACCCTCTCTCCCCTGCCGCTCGCCTGGGGGAGGCTGAGCGCGGCCGCGGAAGTGTTGATCGCACCGCACCACGCACTCGTCGCTTCGCCCAACCTTCTTTTCGTCGAAATCGACCGCGGCGGGCGAAGCAGCTTCGTTTCAGAGGGGTTTGGCTTCGCGTCGACCACCTCGAGCAGCGTGGGCGTCGAATTGGGTTACCACTACTGGTCGCACGCCCGAGATTCGCTGCGCGGCCCGTTCTTCGGTCCGTCCATCCTCGTCGGCGACACGAGCCAATCGACCGTCGACCCCTCCCACGCCCAGGGATATTGGGGACTGGCTTTGGACGGGGGAGGTCAAGAAGTCTTTCCCGGGGGGTTCACGCTGGGCGGCGGGGCTGGGCTGGGGTTCGTGAGGATGGCCGGGGCGACAGCGGTCTTCCCGCGGGTTCTCATCCAGATCGGCTGGTCCCCCTGACCGCGCGCGAGCGCGAGCGCCGTTGAAGCGCTCGGCCGCGTCTTGGAGCGCCTCGTCGAAATGTCCCGGAATGTCTCACGTGCGTCCCTCGGACGGTCCCCGTATGGTTGGGCGGAGTCCGGCGGCGGCGGTTCCGCGCCGGTGAGGTATGTCTGGAGGGGATCCGTGGACGCCGCCGAGCCACCCCGCATCGTGTTCGAAAACCCCGCGCGGTGCACCGACGGCCGCCGCGCCGAGGAGCTTCTGAAGCAAGTGCTCGCCCGGGCGCAGGCTCCCGGCGGGGGGTGGCTCGTGACGATGCGGGTCGATCCGACCGGCCCGGGGGCGCTGGCCGCAGACGGCGCGATCAAGGACGAAATGGGGGCGACGGTCGGCCACCGCGTGGTCACCGGGAAAGCCAGCGATTGCGGGGGGCTGGCTCGCGCCATCGGTGTCTGGGCGTCCCTCGTGCTCGACGCGGAGGTCAACCGGCCACCACGTCCGATCCCCGCGGTCGGGGAGGAGCCGGCGCCGAACCAGCCGAACCAGCCGGACAAGACCGAGGCCGACGCGGGCCCCACGGTGGCCGAGGGACGCCCCGTGGCCGCCGCCGAGACGCAGCCCGTCCCGGTGTGGCCTCCCCCGGCCCCCGGAGAGAAGCTCGTACGTCGCGACGACGCGCGCACGCTCGAAGTGGGCGCGGGAGGATTCCTGATGACTGGGATCACCGGGACCGGGGGTGACCTCCTGGTCGGCGCCTCGCCCTTCGTGGTCGTCGAGGTAGCCCGGGGTGTCTTCCTTCGGCCGGCGCTCGCTCTCGGCGGCTCGGTGCCGTCGGGCAGCCCCCGGATGACGATCGTCGTGTCACGGACCGACGCGTGTGTGCGCTTCGCCGGCCTCTACACGAGTCTCCATGGCATGCAGCTGGACATTTGTGCGGGCGGGGACATCGGCATGCTCGATGCCGACGGCCGGGTTCGGGCTTATGTCGCATTCGGTCCCAGCGTGGATTTGCGAGGCGAGTTGGGCGGAGACCTCGCTGTAGTCTTGCGCGGCCTGGTCGACGTCAACACTGTGCACAGCGCGCTGCTGGCCACGCCTTTGTGGGCGGGGCGCGGGGAGCTGGCCATGTCTTGGAGGATTCGGTGACGGACGCCCGATCGGCCGGCCATCATTTACACGTGACCCCCGAAGGTGCGCTCGTGCCCGTCGCGGCATCCGGACCGGTCTCGCGACCGACGCTCGAGCCGCTCGCGCTCCCTCTACGAGCCCCCAAGTCCGAACCCGACACGCGCGCGCGGGCGTTTCGTGCGCTCTACGACGCTCAAGTCGATTTCGTGTGGCGCAATCTGCGCCGGCTGGGGGTGCCCGAGTCGGAGATCGAGGACCGGACCCAGGAGACTTTCGTCGTGGCCCACCGCCGGTTCGACGAATTCGAAGACCGGGGCCACGGTCCGCGCGCGTGGCTGTTCCAAATCGTACTTCGCGTCGCGAGCGACGCACGCCGGCATCGCCGCCGCCATCCCGAGGATCCGGACGGCGGCGACGCGACCGCCCGCGCCAGCGTCGAACCGACGCAAGGCGACGCCCTCGCGCGCCGCGAGGCGCTGTGGCAACTGGACGCTGCCCTCGAAACGATCGACGTCGGCCGGCGCGCGGTGCTCGTCCTTCACGAGATCGAAGAGATGACGGCCCCGGAGATCGCTCAGGTCCTCTCGATCCCACTCAACACGGTGTACTCGCGGCTGCGCGTGGCGCGCCTTGAGCTCGAGGCGGCGCTCGCGCGCCAAGGAGGCGGCCCATGAATGACACCCGCTTGTCGGCTTCCGTGAACAAGCTGCTCGCCGCGGCAAGGGCCGACACGCCGAACGCCGCGGCGCGAACGAAGGTATGGTCGGGCGTGTCCAGCGCCGTCGGCGGCGCCGCCGCGGTGGCGGGTGGAACCGCAACGAGCGCCCTGGTCGCCGGCGGGGCGAGCGCGACCAAGCTTCTCGCCGTCGGGGCGCTATTCGGGGGTTCGCTCGCCGTGGGCCTCGCGACCGTTCTCCTTCACGTGGGTCCTACCCCCACGACACCGAGGACGACGGCGGATCCAGCTCTCGAAGCGGCGTCCGCGCCCTCGGCGCGCTCCGCCGGTGTGCAGTCGATCTGGACTCGGACGCCTTCTCCGAGTTTGGGTGTCGGTCCCGCCGAGGTCGCAACCGCGACGCCACCGGCTGCGGTGCGGGCGGCCGCTCCCCACGCCAAGCGGGCGATCCACGAAGATATGCTGGCCCGCGAAGCTTCGCTCGTGGCCGAAGCGCGCGGCGCCCTCGCACGTTCCGATCCGCGCACAGCGCTCCGGGCGATTCGCTCCGCCCGCGCCCTCCCCTCGCGGCAGCTCGTCCCCGAGGAGCTCGCGGTGGAAGAGCAGGCGCTGCGTGCGCTCGGAAGAAGCGACGAGGCGAACGGAATCGACGTGCAGCTCCGCCTGCAATACCCGGAAGCCGCGCTCGCGCGATGACCGGTCGCGCTATGGGGAGAGAACCGGCTGGTCCAGATATTAAACCTCACCCCCCGGCCCCCTCTCCGCTTGCGGAGAGGGGGAGCAGCTCCGTTATCGCGAGACCCGAAGACACCCCTCTCCGCTTGCGGAGAGGGGCCGGGGGTGAGGTCCTCTGGGGAAGGAGAGGGCGCACGGGCGTGGGCCTTTTCTCAAAGGCCGAGCGCCATGTGACGAATGATGAGACGCCAAGTTGGCAGCGAAGGCGGGGGCGGGAGCGCAACGCTACCGCGCCCGGATGCGCGCCTTGTTCAGCGCGTCTTGGACCATCACCTGCTGCTCCTCGGGGTCGGCCCAGCGGCGCTGCTGATGGGTCGACAGCTGGTGGAGAGGGTCGAAGTACATGAATAGCTGGCCGGGCTTGACGCTGGGTGCGGCAAAGACGCTGATGCCCGTGTCCCTGTCGTAGTACTCGTGCGAGTGCGCGTCGCGCTTGCCCCCACCCCCGGGGGCGTCGACCACGAACGTGGGGGTGTTGAAACCGGCGGTGATGCCGCGCACGTGCTTCTCGATGTGAAGCGCCGTGTCGACGCTCGTCCGAAGGTCCTCGACGCCTCGAACCATGTCGTGGACGTACACGTAATACGGATGGACGCAGACGTGCCCGAGCCGCTTCACGAGGAGCGCCATCGTTTCCACGGTATCGTTGACGCCGCGAATGAGGACGGTCTGGTTTCGCACGACAATCCCGCGCTCGAATAGGCGCGCCATGGCGGCTTCGGTGATGCCCGTAATCTCGTTCGGGCTGTTGAAATGCGTGTGCAGCGCGACGTCCTTGCCGCACTTTCGCCCCTTTTCGACGACGCGCGTCAGCGCATCGACCCACGCCTCGTCGGTGAGGATCTTCATCGGCATGACCGCGGGCCCTTTGGTGGCGAAGCGCAGCCGGCGCACGTTGGGGATGGCGAGCAAGGCCTCGCCAATCTCCAGGACATGCTGCGGGCGAAGCTGATAGGCGTCGCCCCCGCTGATGACGATGTCTTCGAGTTCGGGGCGCGACGCGATGTACTTGTACGCGCGGCGCCAGCGATCGTCGTTGGGGCGCAGGTGCACCTTCTCGACCTCGTTCGTGTCGAGCCCGATGGCGTACGATCGGGTGCAAAAGCGGCAATACACCGGGCAGGTGTCGAGAGGCAAAAAGAGGGCTTTGTCGGTATACCGGTGGGTGAGCCCGGGCACCGGCGCATCCGCCTGCTCGTGGAGCGAGTCGAGCCCGAGCTTGGGATGGTCGGGAAGAAGGCGGGATGCCAGAGGGAAGAACTGCGTGCGAAGCGGATCTTCGTAGGGACGCTCCCAGTCGATCAGCGAAACGATGTAGGGGCTGACGCGCACGCTCATCGGCGCGCGAGTCATGCCGTTCTCCAGGTCCTCGACAAACCCGGCGGGGACCATTTCCTGGATGGTCTCGACGAGCTTGGAGACTTTGGTGATCGAGTTCTTGGCCTGCCACGTGTGGTCGAGAAACGTCGCTTCGTCGACCGTCCGGTACGCGGGAATCTTCTGCCACCACGGACCCCGGTTGAGCTCTTTGTGCGCGAGGGCCGAGGCGTCGGCGGGAGGCTTCTTGGCCGCGATGGGCTGCTCGTCGAGGAGGACCGGAAGCGGCTGCGTGGACATGCTCGCTTTAGCTTAGTTCCCATCCAGAAAGGGGCGAGTCGGCAGTAGCGAGCCGGTCTCCGCGGCGGCGGGCGCAGGGACATTCGGCCCGGAAGAAGCCCGTAATGGGGGGAGAAGCGTGGATCACGACCGGCGCTCCTCAGCCGTCAGTATTTTGCGCGATATCCATCGCGACTCGGCGTCTTCCGCCTCGATCGACGTTTGATACAGTACGGGCGGACATCTAGCGGGAGGCGGGCGCGTGCGCTGCGGCGTATGCTTTCGCCCGCTCCAGGATTCGAAGGGTATCCGAGACGCGGTCGCCGCTCAGCGTCACGTGGAAATTGCCGTCTTCGGGCTTCACTTCGATCTCCAACCATGAATCGGGCAGGCCGAATGGATCGTTCGGTATCCGTGACGCGTCCACCTCGCCGTCGAGGACGCGTAAGTTGTGGCATCGAAGAATCCGATCGAAGCGCGAAAGATTGATTCCTTGCGGCGGCCGCACGACGAGCTTCACCGAGCGGATCTGGCACGTGCCTCTGCAGGGATCCTGGTAACGTGTGGCGCCCGCGCTCAGGACCGTCGTCCCATCCACGACTCTTGCTTCTTCCTCGGCCGGCAGGGCGTCGCCGCACTCGGCCGCTTCTGCGCTCGCTGCGCGCGCCGGCAGCGGGACCCGTGCTGCGCACCCGAACGCCAGAAGCACCGCCCCGGCCATCGCAGCTTCGCTGATCACTTTGTCGACGCCGACGCTCACGGTGAAGAGTGCGGTCGGGCGCCGGCAAAGGTTACGCGACAGGTAGTCCAGGCGAACGGGCGCTCCGTGCTATGCATGCTAGCGGATGTTCTCGATGGCCGCGGTACGTTGGCCAACCCGGCCTTGGCGGATCGGGATGCGCCCCTTTTTGTCGTCGGCTCACACGAGCTTCCCGACGACGGAAGCGGCACTGTGGAAACGTCGCGTCTTCCAAAGAATCCGTGCGGATGGGCTAGAGTCGCGGCATGAGCAACACGGTACTGGTCTCTTTGCTGGCGGCCACGGTTACGGTGCTACTCGTCGGATGTAGCCGGTCTAGCGCTACGCCCGTGAATGGGCCGGACGGGCAGCCAGGTTGGTTCAACGTCTCGTGCAAGGTGGAGCGGGGGAACTGCGATAAGAAAGCGAACGAGGTCTGCCCGCGTGGCTACGAGCTCGTCGACATGAGCGAGACCGCAGGGCCGCAGTTTGGAAACTACTACAAGTCCGCTTACGTAGTTACCAACTACGGCGGGTACATGCTGATCAAGTGCTATGGGGACGCAGCCGCGGTCGCAGACGGTGGTGACGATGGCGGCTAAATCGCCAATGACCGACGACGTCTCAATCGCCGAGCTACGCGAGTCCGTCTAGCGCGCGTTCCCATAGCGGTCGGCCGCGAGGCGGAGCTCGCTCGCAATGTCGTCCACGAGCTCCCGCGGCTCGAGCACGCGCGCGGCCGCGCCGAATCCGAGGATCCAACTCCGTATTTCGCCGAGGATTTCGGGCGCCTCCGGTACGCTTAACGAGAGCCGCACGCGGCCGTCGGGAGCGACCGCAACTTTCTGCGACGGGTGCACGCGCCGCATTCGCACCGCGTCGGCAGCCCGCGACTCGAACTCGACGATCACCCGCATCGATCGGGCCGCGCGCGCGAGGCCGAAGTCTCCCTGGATCCAATCGACGATCCGGAAATCGGAAGGCAGGTCGAAGTGCCCGTGCTCGCCCGCAGCGAGCTCGCTCATGCGGTCGAAGGCGAACGCCTGCGTCACACCCCGTTCCGCGTCGCGTGCGACGCAGGTCATGGCGCCGCCGTGAATGACGAGCGCGTAGGGGTGAGCCCTCACTCGCCCTTCTTCGCCCGACGCGTCGCGGTATCGAAAGGTCAGAACGCTGAGTTCCGCCATCGCCTGAAAGGCCGCGTCGACGTCCTCGCTTCGGTTGGCGTAACCCCGGGCAACCGGCGGGACGTAGAGGAAACGCTCTTCGAGGCGCGCACGGCTGGAGATGTCCCCACGCACGGCGGCACGGACGAGCGGACGATGCGCCACCTGTTCCACCTGGCGAAGGGCCACGTCGATCTCGTCGAAGAGCGCTGAGCCCTTGAGCATGTCGAACACTCCCCGCGTGGCGAGCAGGGCGTAGGCTTGCGTCCGCCGAAGCGGGACGCTTCGCCCGCGTTCGCTCGGCTTGATCCGCCACAGGTGAGCGCCGCCCGGCCGGACGGCGATCGACTCGAGCTCCGTCACGAGCCCGAGCTCGCGTAGGTACCGCCGCGCCGAGCGCGTGGTGATGCGCAGCATCGCGGCGATGCTTTCGAGCGTCAGCCCCGAGGCGTGCGTTTCGAGTTTTTCGCGGAGTAAATCGAGCCGGCGGTGCTGGGTGAACTTGCCGGTCGGCCGGCCGAGACGCGACGCTTTGGAGCGCGAGATGGGGCGGAGAGGCATGGAGAACGGCGGGAGGTAGGGGATGGGGGCCGCTAGGGAGGAAGCGTCCGATCGCGCATCTCGTTCTTGTAGCGCTCTCGGTACTGGGTGTGACACCCGCGGCATGCGGCCTTCACCGCGTCGAGATTCTCGATCCTGGCGGCGCTCGCTCCGTCCTGGGCGATCGACCCCCAGTTCGGGTAGTTCGGCACCGAAAAGCGTACGACCGTATCGAGAGCAGCGGCCAGCGCCCCGAAATCTCGAGCGTTCAGGGCCGGCGCCGCATTCGCCTTCATCCAGGATCCGAGCGGGCATCGGGGTAGCGGACTGTCGCCGCAGGTAGGCGATGCCTTGGCAATCGGTGCAGCCGGTGGAGCGGGGGCCGGCGGGACGGAGGCCGGCGGGACGGAGGCCGGCGGAACGGGCGCCGCGGAAGCGGACGGGGGCGACGGCGGCGGTGCGGGGTTCGAGCACCCGGCGACCGGCGCGAGCCCGACGAGGACCGCGATCAGCGCGCGCGTGCCCGGCGCTTTCGCGCGCCGGCGGGCCGTCGAGAGCCAGACGCTCATGGTGAGGACCATACCAATCCGCGACGAGCCGGTGGTATGCCATTGCCTTCGTGACCATCCGCACGCTGGTCGAGCTCATCGCCGCCAAACGCGACGGCCAGCGTCTCGCGGACGGCGAGATCGCCCGGCTCATCGCGGCGCTGAAGAGCGGCGAGCTGGCCGACTACCAGATGACCGCGTGGCTGATGGCCGTGTTCTTCCGGGGTCTGGACGACGGGGAGACCGCCGCTCTGACCGACGCCATGCTGCGAAGCGGGCGAGTCCTCGACTTGTCGAGCGTTCCGGGCGTCAAAGTCGACAAGCACTCCACCGGGGGTGTCGGAGACAAGATCTCGATCGTGCTCGCACCGCTCGTCGCCGCGTGCGGAGTCCCGGTCCCGATGGTGAGCGGACGCGGACTGGGACATACGGGCGGTACGCTCGACAAGCTCGAGGCGATTCCCGGCTTTCGCACCGATCTCGATTCGGCCGACTTCACGCGCATCGTTCGGGACGTGGGCTGCTGCATGATCGGTCAAACTTCGGAGATCGCGCCCGCGGACAAGCGCATCTACGCGCTCCGCGACGTGACGGCGACCGTGGAGTGTATTCCGCTCATCGTCGCCTCCATCCTCTCGAAGAAGCTCGCCGAAGGAATCGACGCGCTGGTGCTGGACGTGAAGGTCGGGCGCGGCGCGTTCATGAAAACCGAGGCGGACGCTTACCTTTTGGCCGACGCGCTGGTTCGTGTGGGCGAGCGCGCAGGCAAACGCGTCGTGGCTCTCCTCACCGACATGGACGCGCCGCTCGGTCGAGCGGTGGGCAACGCGCTCGAAACGCGGGAAGCCCTCGACGTCCTCGGCGGCGGCGGACCGGCCGATCTCGTGGAGTGCACGCTGCGACTCGGCGCGGAGATGCTCGTGCTCGGGGGCCGAGCGGCGACCGAGGGCGAAGCCCGAACGAGGTTGATGCAGGCCATCGCGAGCGGCGCCGCGGCGCGGACGGCAGAGCGGATGATCGAGGCACAAGGGGGCGACCCACGCGTCGTGGCGGAGCCTCGTCGTCTCGAAGTCGCGGCCGACGAGTGGATCGTCGCCGCGCCGGCGGACGGATTCGTGACGCGCGTCGACGCGCTGGAGATCGGTCTCGCGGCCGTGGCGATGGGAGCAGGCCGCACGCGCGCCGACCAATCCGTGGACCACGCGGTGGGCGTGCTCGTCGAGGCCAAGCCGGGAGCGTGGGTCGCGCGGGGCCAACCCCTGGCGAGACTGCGGGTGCGGCCGGGCAGCGCGGCAGGTGCGATCGCCGAGCGCGTGCGTGGCGCGTTCTCGGTCGGCTCCCATCCCCCGGCGTCGCGCGATCTCGTGCTGCGTCGCGTCTCGAACGCAAACTCGACCACGGCGTGACGTACCGAGTAGATTCGCCGGCGAGGAGACTACCGAGATGATTCGAAGGCTGGCGACGGTGGGAGCGAGCATGGGCGTGCTTTTGACTTCGTCTCTTTCCCACGCGCAGGCGCGAACCGGGTTCGGCGAGCGAGGAGAGTTCATCGTCAGCGCGGATCGTCTGATGCCGCTCTTTTCGTTCACGCACGTGTCCCAAGACCAGCCGCTGGTGCCCGGCACCAAGACCGTGACCACCTACAACGAAGCGGCGATCTCCCTCCTATGGGGGTCGAGCTCGCCGGACAACGGCAGCGCGCCGCCGCAAACGTCGTTCTTCACCGTGCCGCGGGTGGGGTTCGACTACGTGATCGCGCCGAACGTGACGGTGGGCGGCGACTTGGTCATCTTCTTCACGCTCGCCGGCAACAACGGCATCGATACCACCCCCAATGGAGGGGCGACCTCGACGGCCAGCACGGGCACCCCGTCGTCCTTCATTTTCGGCATCGCCCCGCGTGGGGGCTACATTTTGCGGCTGACGGATCTCTTCAGCCTATGGCTGCGCGGAGGCGTTTCGTACTACGTGGCGACCTCGAAAACGAGCGTGACCGGCCCTACGGTGACGACCTCCGCGAATCAGTTCGCGCTCGACCTCGACCCCCAGCTCGTCATCACGCCGATTCCGCACCTGGGCGTCACGCTGGGTCTCACGGCGGATCTTCCCGTGGCTGGCGGCCATTCGGTCGACACGCAACTCAACAACGGCTCGGTGAGCACTTCGGAGTCGTCGTCGGTCCTCTTCTTCGGGATAACGACCGGGCTGCTCGCGTACTTCTGAAATGCGCTTCCATGGCGCCGAAGAGCGGCCCTGACGTTCGCGGTACCGAACCGGGCCCGCGTTACTTGAGCTTCGCTCCAGGCGGAGCGTCGGCATCCACCGTAGCGAGCACCAGTTTCTCGCTCGGACCGGTGGCCACGAGCATTCCGTGCGAGACGAGCCCTTTGCCGAACTCGCGCGGAGCGAGGTTCGCGACCACGACGACCCTTCGTCCGACGAGCTGCTCCGGCTGAAACGACAGCGCGAGCCCCGCCACGATGGCGCGCGGCTCTGCTTCGCCGATATCCACGGCGAGCTTGAGTAGCTTGTCCTTCTTCGGGACCCGCTCGCAAGCCTTCACCAATCCGACCCGCAAGTCGACGAGCGAGAACTGTTCGTACGTCACAACGGGCGCAGCCGCCGCCACCTCCGTCGTGGACGTGGACGTGGACGTGGACGTGGACGTGGAGGTGGACGTGGACGTGGACGTCTTCGTGGCCCCGGACGTGGCCGCCGTAAGAACCGTGACCTCCCCCGTCCCCGCCGCCTCCGCAATCCGCGGCGTGAGCGCCTCCACCAGCGCCCCCGCCCGAGTCTCGTCGAGCGTTGGAAAGAGCGGCGCACCCGGGGCCAGCGCCTCGCCCGCCTGCCTGATTTCCAAACCGGGCGCCAGCCAATCCTCGCCCACAGTCGGCGCGAGCGGACCGAGTCCGAGCTGCCTTCGCATCTCGTCGCTCTTGCTCGGGAGCACCGGCCACACGAGCTCCGAGAGCCCGCCGAGCACGGAGAGAAGCGTATTGAGGATCGTGTCGACGCGCGCGCGATTTCCCTTCTTGTCTTCCGCCCATGGAGCCGCTCGGTCGACATATTGATTGGCCAGCGACGAGATCGCCCAGATTCGCTCGAGCGCCCGATGGGGCTCGATTGCGTCCCACGCGTCCAGCACCTCGACCCAATGCCCTTCGACCGCCGCGAAGAGCTCGTTCTCCAATGCGGTCCACTCGCCGGGGTGCGGGACGAGGCCCCCCGTCATCTTGGTACAGAGGCCGAGCGTGCGCGCCAGCAGATTGCCGAGGTTCTTGCCGAGGTCGGCGTTGTACCGCTCGACCATCGCCCCGAGGTCGAAGTCACCATCCTGCCCGAGGGCAATCGCTCGCAGGAGTTGGTATCGGAGGACGTCGGCACCGGAGTTTTCGCCGTGGATCGCGTCGCCGAACGCGCGTGCGATCGCGAGCGGGTCGACCGCGTTTCGCAGCGATTTACCCATCTTTTGCCCGCCGAACGTCAAAAATCCGTGCGCAAAGACCGTGTCGGGCAGTCGCAGTCCGGCGCTCATCAAGACCGCCGGCCAGATCACCGCGTGAAAGCGGAGGATGTCCTTTCCGACGAGATGAATGACCGTCCCCTCGTTCCAGAATTTCTTGTGGTCGTCGCTGTCTTGGAGCGCCGTCCAATAATTCGCGAGCGCGTCGAACCAGACGTACATCACGTGCTTCGGATTTCCCGGAACTGGGATTCCCCAGGTGAACGTGGTGCGCGAGACGGACAAGTCTTTGAGCCCGCTCTCGATGAAGCTGATGACCTCGTTGCGGCGGCTCTCCGGCTCGATGAAACCGGGGTTTTCGCGATAGTGATCGAGCAGCTTGTTCGCGTATTTCGACAGTCGAAAGAAGTACGTTTCTTCTTTCAGCCACTCGACGGCTCTGTTGTGAAGCGGACAGATGTTGCCCGGCAGGAGTTCCTTCTCCGTTTTGTATCCCTCGCAGCCGTAGCAATACCAGCCTTCGTACGTGCCTTCGTATAGGTCGCCGCGGCTTTCGAGTATCCGCCAGAGGTCTTGCACCGAGCGCACGTGGCGCTCCTGGGTCGTTCGGATGAAGTCGTCCGGACGCACTTCGAGCTTCGGCCACGCCGCTTCGAAGCGGTCGCTCATCGTCTTGACGAAGTGCGCCGGCGACAGGCCGCGCGCCTGCGCTTCGCGCTCCATCTTCTGTCCGTGCTCGTCGGTCCCGGTCAGCATCCGCGTCTCGTGGCCGCGCAGCAGGTGATAACGGCGGAGTGCGTCGGCGACGATGGTCGTGTACGCGGTGCCGAGATGCGGCACGTCGTTCACGTAGTAGATGGGCGTGGTGATGTAGAAACGAGACATCGGACGGGGACGACTTAGTACAGGGCCCCGCAAATGAGTGTCCAGCCGGTGGTGAGGCGCCCCGCCGGCAAGGCGCGAGGAGGGCGCATAGCGAACCTATGTAACCGACGAGCAACGAAGCCGCCGGGGACGCATCGCCAGCGGATGGGCACTTATTTACGGGGACCTGTACTTAGCACACGGGCCCCGCCCGTGAGGTCACCCCGAGCGGCGTCGCGCTCGGTGCCGCGCCACCCAAGGCGAAAGCGAAGCTCCCTGCCCCGGCCCCCGATCCGACCCCAGTGCGCGCGCGGCCGACGTCTCCATTCGCGCCGCGGCGACGGCGATCGCCGCCGCCACCGCCTCGCGCCTCTCGGGGCCCATCGGCGGCGGTTCGAGCAGCGCGTCTCGGTGGCGTTCGATGAACCCCGTGTCGTATCGCCCCGCGGCAAACTCCGGGTGGGCCATCACCCGCTGGTGGAACGCGAGGTTCGTGCGGATCCCGGTGACGACGTACTCGGAGAGTGCCCGCTTCATCCGAGCGATGGCCTGCGGCCGGGTCGGCGCCCAGACGCTCACCTTGGAAATGAGGGGATCGTAGTAGTTCGATATCGTCGAGCCGGGGTAGGCGCCGCCGTCGTCTCTCACCCCAGGGCCCGCCGGGACGACCAGCGTGTCGATGGTTCCGGGCGAGGGCAAGAAGCCGGTCGACGGGTCTTCGGCGTAGACGCGGCACTCGATGGCGGCTCCGCGGAGGGCGAGATCCTCCTGCCCGAAGCCGAGCGGCTCGCCTTGGGCGATGCGCACCATCTCGCGCACGAGGTCCAATCCCGTGACGAGCTCGGTCACGGGGTGCTCGACCTGAAGTCGCGTGTTCATCTCGAGAAAATAGAAGCTCCCATCTTCGTCGAGCAGAAACTCGAAGGTGCCCGCGCTGAAGTAGCCGACGCTCGTCGCGCCGCGCACCGCGATGGCCCCCATGCGCGCGGCGAGCTCTCGGGACACGGCGGGCCCCGGCGTTTCTTCGATGACCTTCTGGTGGCGGCGCTGAATCGAGCAGTCACGCTCGAAGACGTGCAGCATCTGGCCGTGCTGGTCGCCGAGAACCTGAATCTCGACGTGGCGCGGGCGCACGATCGCCTTCTCGATATAGACGACGTCGTCGCCGAAGAACTTCTTGGCTTCGCTGCGGGCTCGTTCCCACGCGCTCGCGAGCTCGCCCGCGCCGGCGACGAGGCGCATCCCCTTGCCCCCACCGCCCGCGGCCGCCTTGAGCATGACCGGATACCCGAGGCGCGCCGCGGCGACCGCTGCCTCTTCGCTCGTGTCGCACCGAGCCCCGGGGACGATGGGCACTCCGGCTTCCTGCATCTTGTCGCGGGCGGCCGTCTTGCTGCCCATCGCGCGCATCGCGCCGGCGGGCGGTCCGATGAACGTTATCCCGGCCCGCTCGCACGCGTCGGGCAGCGCGGGGTTCTCGCTCAGAAACCCGTAGCCCGGGTGAATGGCGTCGCTCCCGCTTCTCTTGGCGACGTCGACGACGGCGTCGATCCGGAGGTAGCTTTCGGCGGCTGGAGCCGGTCCGATGGGGTACGCCTCGTCGGCCATGCGCACGTGGAGAGCGGTGCGATCCGCGTCGGAGTAGACCGCCACTGGAGCGATGCCCATCTCGCGCAGCGTGCGCATGATTCGGACGGCGATTTCACCGCGATTGGCGACGAGAACCTTTCGAAATGCTTTCATTCGGGGCAACGCGACGTGTACTGCGCCTCTCAAGAGGGATGAACAACGACTTCCAAGGTACGAGCCCGATGCCCGACGACCGCTCCTTATCGTTCGACTTCAGCCCGCCGAAGCCGCCCGCCGACCAAGAGCCGCGCCCGCTCAGCGTCGCCGAGCTCGACCGAGCGATCAAGGGCGCCGTCGACGACGTCTTCGCGAATGCCGTCTGGGTCGAGGGCGAAGTGGGCGACTCGCGACCGGCGCCGAGCGGCCACCTCTACTTCTGTTTGAAGGACGAGCGAGAGGAGGCCACGGTCGACGTCGTCATCTACCGCTCGGCGGTCACCCCTCGCATGCGGACGCTCTGCGTCGACGGGGCGCGGGTGCGCTTGCGAGGAAAACCGACGTTCTGGGCGCCGCGCGGGCGACTTCAATTCATCGCCGACCGAGCCCAGGCGGTCGGGCGGGGCGCGCTTCTCGAGGCGCTCGAGAAGCTGAACGCGAAGCTCGCGGCCGAGGGCCTGTTCGCCCCCGACCGAAAGCGCCCGCTGCCGCCCGAACCGCGGATCATCGGAGTCGTGACGAGTTCGACCGGCGCCGTGATCCACGACATCTGTCGGGTCGCGTTCCGGCGAGGCGGCGCTCGCATCCTTCTAGCGCCTGCTCAGGTGCAGGGGGCGGGCGCCGCGGAGTCGATCTGCCGAGCGCTTTCGCAACTTCAGCGCGTGCGCGACGTGGACGTCATCGTCGTGGGGCGCGGAGGCGGCTCGGCGGACGATCTGGGCGCCTTCAACGAAGAGGCGGTCGTCCGTGCGATCGCCGCATGCCGGGTCCCGGTCGTCAGCGCGGTAGGACACGACGTCGACGTCACGCTCGTGGACTTTGCCGCCGATGCACGCGCCGCCACTCCTTCGCAGGCCGCCGAACTCGTCGTGCCGGACCGAGCCGCACGGCTGGAGCTGCTGCGGCGGACGACGCTTCACCTGGTCCGGGCCGTCCGCGCGCGGCTTTCGGAGGGGCACGTGGCCTTCGCACGGGTGGGGCGCCGTTTGGGCGACCCTCGCCTCGCGATCGCCTCGCACCAGCAGACGCTCGACGACCGCGTCGCGCGACTGGCGTCGTGTGCTCGGGGGTCGCTCGCCCGCCGGCGCGATGCCGCTGCGCGCGTCCAGCACCGACTCGCCTACCTTCATCCACGCGCGGTCATCGGACGCGAGCGCGCGGAGCTTGCGAAGCTGAGCAATCGGCTCGGGGGCGTGTGGAGCGCGGCGATCGAGCGCCGAGCGGGGTCGGTGCGTCAGGCCACAGCACGCCTCGACGCCCTCAGCCCGTTGAAAGTGCTCGCGCGGGGTTACTCGATTGCCACGCGCGACGACGGGAGAGCCATCACCGGTCTCGACGACCTCGACGAAGGCGAACCGATCCACGTGCGCGTCAGAGACGGAGTCGTGCACGCGAGTGTCACCGCGACCGAGCCGATCGCCGAGGCGGCCGTCGCCGCGGAGCCGACCGAGTGATCGCACGGCGCTTTGCCGTCGTGGGTGACCCGGTGTCGCACTCGCGAAGTCCGGCGATGCACGCCGCGGCCTACCGCGCCCTCGGTCTTCCGCATACGTACGAGGCACTGCGGGCGACGGGGAGCGAACTCCCGGGTGTCGTCGACGCGCTGCGCGAGGGCCGGTTCGATGGCCTGAACGTCACGGTACCCCACAAAGAGCGGGTCCTCGGGCTCGTCGACGAGCTCGACGCCAGCGCAAGAATCGTCGGAGCGGCCAACACCCTCGTCCGATCGCCGGGGGGGCGCGCGACGGCGTACAACACCGACGCGCCGGCCCTCGCCGCGGAGCTCGATCGGCTGCGCGGGGCGCACCCCCTCTCGGCCCGGTGGGACACCGGGCGCGCTCTCGTCCTTGGCTCCGGCGGGGCTGCTCGAGCGGCGGTCGCGGCATTCGCAAAGCTGGGAGCGCGTGAAATCGTCGTACGGGCGCGCGCCTTCGACGACGCCTCCCGGCGCGACCGGTTCGCGGGCGCCGCGCCGGCAGCCATCATCGCTCAGCCCTGGGCCGCCTCGCCGGCCAGCGAGGAGGAAACGATTGCCGTCGTGCAGGCGACGAGCGCGGGCATGAACGGAGCCGACCCCGGCGCCGCGGTCGCCGGCGTCGTCGCGTGGGCATCGCTTCCCGCGAACGCCGTCGCCATCGACGTGGTTTACGCTCCGCGGGACACTCCATTCCTGCGCGCCGCGCGCGCGCGGGGCCTCGGCTCGGACGACGGTCTCGGGATGCTTGCGCGGCAGGGGGCGCTCGCGTTCGAGCTCTGGCTCGGGGTCGGCGCGCCACTCGCGATCATGCGCGCCGCGCTCGAGTAACCTCTGCGGCCGGAGGTCAGTTCGCGATCCGCTCGCTGACGGCACGGCCATCGGGCGCCCGTCCCGAAATCAGCAAGGAGTCGACGCCGAAGGGCCACCGGAGCTGAACGAAGACGCTGGTCAGCGTCGCCGGGGCCCGGTCGATCGTGGTTCGAGCGTTCGCCGTGCAGTTGGCTCCGACCGCGGTCGACTCGATGAAGACCGTACGTTTCGGCAGGGCGCTCAGCGTCAGGACGACAGTGCCGCCGGAGTCGGTGCGCGCTTCTACGCGCTGGGAAGCCACGCCATACGCCGCCTGCTCCAGAGCGAGGAGAGGTTCGGTCGCGAGCGGACCCCGCTCGAGCATCCGCCAGTACGCGAATACCGGCGTGTCCCCGGCGGGTCGGCATGCCCCGTCGAGCCGAATGCCGTAGTGGACCTGATTCCGGTTCTCGCTCTTTGCGACGAAGAACACGCTCGCAAGCGTACGGTCGCCCGTATCGGCCAAGCCGTGCGCACACGCGATCGATTCGACGAGCACGAAAAGGACGAGCGCAAACGCGGCGAACGCGAACGAGCGGAGCGGCTGGAGCCGCGGCACTCCGTCAAGATGCGCGCCGTCCGTGACGGTCGCATCGCACGCGAAGGTCGGATTCGTGAACGTTCGCTCAGTCCACGAAGAATCGGTCGGGCGCAGTGTCGAAACACTCACGGGTCTGTGCCCCTGGCGACACTAGTACGTCACGCGCTATTCTGGCCGATAGTGGACCTATCGGAGCGCGTTCGCGCCTTTTTCGACGAACCCTACGAGGGGGGCGACTCCGAAAGCTCGGAATCGCTACCCGAGCTCCTCCGGGTACACGACTCCATCTCCAAGCTGTACGCGGCGTTCGCTGCCCGTCCCCGGCGCGCGCCGGCGGCGGCCGCCCTGCTGACCGAGCTTTGGTCGGAGTACGAGCGACTCGTCCGCCGCGTAGGGGAAGAAACCCTGGCGCGCGCGCTCCGCCCGTCCGAGCCGGCGCAAGCGAACGACCCCTCCGAATCTTCGACGTCTTCGCTTCTCACGACACGGCCTGCCGTGAGCGAGCACGACGTCCGCCAGTTTGCGGCTCGGTACCGCGAACGCGCGCCTGCTCCGCAAGTATCCGTCGCCGTCGTTCTGCACGCCCTGCTGGATCGGATCGGCCCGCCGCCGGCCGATTTGGGCCCCGAGGAACGCGAGCTCGAGACCGATCGCCTGGAGCAGGGCACGTCGGAGGACACGATCCGCGAAGTGCGCTTGCTCCCCAACGACGTGCAGCGGGCGTACCTGCGCTTGGTCACGGCCCGACTGAACGCGGTCCGTGCGGCCGTCGGGAGCGACCTTCTCATGCGCGAGCGGGTCGGGCGCCTCCTCGGCATCATCCGGGACTACACGCGCGAGCACCGCCCCGGCGCTGTCTACGGGCTCAGCCGCGACCACGAGCCGAAAGGGGGGTCCTGGGCCGCCGATTCGCACCACCTGTGGAGTCGACTGGCTCGCGACGACGACGACGCGCCGATCTCGAGGAGCGCTCCGGTCCAGGCAAGGCGCAGCGTCGAAACCGACGAGGACGACGAAGAGCGCGACAGTCCGGGTCCGGAGCCCGAGTGGCCGCTCTGGCCATTCGTGCGGGAACGGTCCGTCCTGATGGTGGGCGGCGCGCCGCGCGAAAGCGCGCGGGCGCGCGTCGAGCGCGCGTTCGCCATGCGCGAGCTCGTGTGGTCGGCCGACGAGCCGCGCAAGGCGCAGAGCGCCGAAGCACGGATCACGTCGGGCGGGTACGACCTGGTCCTCGTCCTCTTGCGATTCGTTTCGCACTCCACCAACGAGAAGCTCCTCCACGCGTGCGCCGGACGCGACGTCGCCTACGTGCCCGTCGAACACGGCTACGGCGTCGCGTCGATCCGGCGCAGCATCGACAGGTTTCTGTCGCCCCGAGTCGCGACCCGAGCGGCGTCGCGGTAGCGGCCGGGATCGCCGCGCCGTCAGCGCTTGCGCCGCGCTTCGATGTCGAGGAAGTAGCTGACGAGATCGCGCTCGGTCTGGCCGAGCGCCAAGAAGCGATACACGCGCCCGATCGGCCAGCATCGCGTCGCGGGCGGGACGAACATCGCCCAATAGCCTGGTTCCGTCGGGGCGATGTCGACCCAGTCGCCTCCGAGCGAGCGCGCGAGAATCTCGCTCAGAAGCGCCCCGTGACGCTGAAGCTCGGAGATCACTTTCGGGTCTTCGAGCGTGGCCCCCGCATATCGCTGCGAAAGGTGGCGCTGCATTGCGTCGATTGCGAGGACGTTGCACCGCAGCGTCGTCCCGTACCAGAGGCGGAAGTCACGGGCGAGCGAGCGGGCGAGCCGCGTCATCGCGGTGCGCGCCTGAATCGGCGTAGTCGGCCAGTCGCCGACGGCGAGCACGTCTTCGGTCGCACCCATCGGGAGCGCCAGCGATTCGACGATCTCGGCCTCGTAGCGGGCGCGTGCGCTCCGATCCGTGGGCCGCGCGTCGCCGACGTCCACCGGCGGGGGCATCGTAGCGACCGGCGGGAGCGACGCGCCCCGCGTATTCGCTTCCGGGGGGGGAACCTCCAGCGGAGGAATGGCGTGCGCGGCAGAAGGAACTTTGGGGTACGGGGGCCGCGCGTCCAGAGTCGGCGGATCGGCGTCGCGCTTGGCGTACGGGGGGGGTCGCGCGTCGAGAGCGGGCGGCTCGGCGTCGCGCGGCGAGACCGGAGGCGGCGCCTGCGAGCGCGTCGTTGCAGAAGTTGCGTCCAGGATTTCGAGCGCGAGCACCCGTTCGCTGTCGCGTGCCGTCACGTCCTCCGCGAGCCGGCGCGCAAAGTGGCGAGCGTAGGCGTTTTCGCCGGCCGCGAGCCACGAACGCGCGGCTCCGAGCTCCGCCTCGTGAAAGGTTCCATCTTCGGCCGCGATCGCCGAGAGGGCCTGCGCGACGGCGACCGGTGATTCGTCGCCAGAGGCGAGGGCGGCCCGTGCACGCAGATATCGAAGAGCGGGGCTGCTGCCGCGCGCACGCTCGAGCTCCCCAATTCGCTCCGCAACTCCGCGCGTATCGCCGGCAGCGAGCTGCTGGTCGATCGACCAAAGCTCGGGATCTGCGAGCGGACCCGTGGAGCGCGTCTCCACCGCGGCGAGCCCCGTCTCGAGGCGAGCGAGGTGGGCGCGGAGCTGCGGGCTGGCGTCCGGGGTCGCCCGCTCGCGCACGCGGGCGAGGAGGGCGTCTCGCACGAGCCGGTCCCGCTGCGGGTCGAGGTCGACGCGCCGCGGATGGGACGTGAGATCGGCCAGCGCCGCCGCAAAACCAGCAGTTTCCTCGATGACGACGCGGCGATGGGTGCGCTCGCCGGGGCGGCGTTCGCGAACGGCGCTGGCGGTCGACAAGTGAAGAAGCGTGCTCCCCGTCACCTCGCTGAGCGCGGCGGCGAGGTGAAGGGCCTGAAGAATCGCGGCGGCTCCGCGGCGGTGAACGGCAGCCGCAAGCCCCTGCAAGTCCAGCCAAGCCCCTTCGTACGTGTTCGTTGCCGCTCGGTAGTGCGCACCGTCGAAGAGCTCGCACGCGCCGAGCTCCGGGAACACCCCGGCGAGAGCCGGACTGCGCGCGAACGAAGTAGCGACCTCGAGCGAGAGCGCGCGAGCGGTTTCGCCGGCGAGCTCCGGCGTGATGCCCGCCTTCGCCAGGCGGGCGAGGGCGTCGCGAGCCGTGGTGATGTACCCCGTCTCCCGGACGGTCACAGGGTCGGTCGCGTGAAGGACGATGTCGGTCCCGTCGAAGAGAACGTTCTCGGTTGCGAGGAGTCCGTCATCGCACCGGACGAGCACTCGTTCGCCGAGGCGCAAGGTCGTGGAAACTCGTAATACGTTGGCAGATACGGCCATCGGAACGCGGGGGGCGGCAGCTTGGCAGTGGCTGGGCGTGGCTGGGCGTGGCTGGCAAGGAGGCGCGAAGGAGACGCGAAACTCGGCCCCTAGCCTACCGTTTTTCGGACGGCCGAGCGGCACTTCGTTTGCGAGGGGGCCATGGCGACGCGAGGCGCGTCAGCGCCAGTGCGGGAGAGCAATACCTGGCGATGCCGCCGGAAGTCTCCGCTTGCGTGTGCCGAAACTTGTGCAAAGTTTACGTTGAGGGAAGGTATGTCCGGAGAAGAGCGGCGAAAGTATCGGCGAATCCGCGCCCCGCTCTACTGCCGGCCAGCCGGCATGGAGTTCTTGGCCCGGAAGCGGCAGCCCATCGATATCAGCTTGGGGGGCGTGCGGATCTTCAGCGACGATCGGCTGAAGGTGGGGGAGCTACTCAAGTTGGAATTCTTTCTCGACGCCGCGGCGCCCGTTACCTACACGGCGCAAGTCGTCTGGATCGAGCCGCTGCCGGAAGCCGCCCAGGCCCGCTTCGACGTGGGACTGAAGTTTCTTCAGCTCGAACCGGAGGCGCTGAAAATGCTCGTGGGCGTACTCGGCCCGATCGAGGAAGAAAGCGTCCCCGGCTGAGCCGGAGGGGCAACCGAGAACGAACTCCGGCCAAAAAGGCCATCGCGCTTGCACTCGCCCATGCATATGGCAAGGCTCGTTTTGGGGTTTCTCGCGCTCGTGGCAAGTCGGAAGTAGTGGGAAGAAGAGTTGGCCAAGGAAAGATCGTGATATCCGCTGGCATTGGCTTGTGTTGGAGGGGGAAAGGTCCCGCGAGGCTGGACAAGCTCATCCCGCATGCTATTCGGTGGGATCCTCGGGAAGACCGGATTCTCATTCCCCAGCGATCTCGGCACGAAGCGAACCCTATCTCACGACTTACATAAGCCTCCATGAGCAAGCACACCGTGCAGCACGTAAACATCATTGGGGATTGCGTGATCCTCATGGTTGCGTCTGCCGTGGCCACGAAGGCGCCCGGCGCCTGGCACTGGATGGTGCTGCCGGCCATGGCGATGGGGGCGATGCTGGTGTGGACGCTGGGGGGACGTGTCCTTCACCACTACGACGTATGGAACGGGCGCGGAATCGCCGGCGACGTGGCGATGACGATGTTGCTCCTGGCCGCGATGTTGGTGGTGATGGGAGGCCTGCGCTGGGTCGTGGGGCCCTACGCGCGCGGCAGCGACCTCACACGCTTCATGGTCGTCGCGGTGCCTGCCATTCTCTGGCTGAGGTTGACCACGAGCTGGTTACGACGGCGCGAAGTGCCGACCGAGCACATCCTCATCGTGGGAACCGGTCCTCTCGGCCGGCACACGGGCCTCGAGATCAGCGACCGAAAAGATCATCGCCGTGTCTTCGGTTACCTGCGCTTTGGGGAAGAGCCGGTCCACCACCGGCTTCCCGCCGACGTGATGGGCGTTGCGGCCGATCTGGAAGACCTCCTGAAGAAACACGTCGTCAGCGAGGTATATCTGGCGAGCAATCGCGACCCACACCGCGCAGAGATGCAGGCGGCGATAGGCGTTCTCGAGCGCTTCGGGATTCCGTTTGCGCTGCCCGCCTGCGGTTTCCGTTTCGGGCGCGCTCGCCCGGAGCACGAACGGGCAGTCGCGGACGGGTACGTGCACTACCTGAGCGTGCGGTACAAGCCGCTCCAGCAGGCCGTCAAACGCGCGTTCGACATCCTGGCGTCGTCCGTAGCGCTCGCGCTTCTCTCCCCGCTGATGATCGTGGTCGCGCTGGCGATCAAGGTCTCCTCGCGCGGACCCCTTCTCTTCAAACAGGAGCGGGTGTGTCTCCACGGGCGGAGCTTCCACATGCTGAAGTTTCGCTCCATGGTCGCCAACGCCGAAGAGCTCAAGGCCAAGCTGGCGGCCCAGAACGAGCAGGTGGGACCCGTCTTCAAGATGCAGCGCGATCCGCGCATCACCGCGGTCGGTCGGTTCATCCGAAAATACAGCATCGACGAGCTCCCTCAGCTCATAAACGTGCTCCGAGGCGAGATGAGCATCGTCGGTCCGCGTCCGCCCCTTCCCGCGGAGGTCGCGAAGTACGAGGCCTGGCAGCGAAGGCGACTTTCCGTGCGCCCGGGGCTAACGTGCGTTTGGCAGGTGAGCGGGCGTAACGAGATCTCGTTCGAAGAGTGGATGTACCTCGACATGCAGTACATCGACCACTGGAGCCTGGCGCAGGACTTTCAGCTGATCCTCAAGACCGTCCCGGTCGTCCTCACGGGGCGAGGTGCGAGCTAGCGAGCCTGGCCCACGGGGAGCACCTCCGCCAAGTCGCCCGGCGTCTTCGAACGCGAACTTTGAACGTCGGCATCGGCCTCCGACCCGAAGGCAATGTGGAGGAGAGACCCATCCGTGGAGACCAAGCGAGTGGAGACCAAGCGAGTGGAGAGTAAGCGCCTCGTGGTCCTCGTCGAAGACCACCCCACCCAGCGAGAGGCCATTCGTCGCTGCCTCGTCGAAAAGAACTTCCAAGTCCAGCTTGCGACCGACTACCACAGCGCCATCAAGGTCCTCGCCGACTGCGTCCCCGATTTACTCTGCCTCGACATGACGCTGCCGCGCGAGTCGGGGCTCGAATTGTGTGAGTACGTTCGAAGCGACCAACGCCTGCGGTTCGTGCCCGTCCTCGTGATTAGCGATCGCAGCTCGCCCGAAGACATGGCAAACGCCGAAGAGGCGGGAGCGAATGCCTTCTTGAAAAAACCGTTCACACGGGACAGGCTGATTAAGTACGTCTGCGTGCTGCTGGATGGTCCGCACGCAAGCAGCCCGAGCGTACGGCGCCTGCGACGCGACTCCTAGAGAAGCCCGGCGCTTTTCGCCGATGGCTTCGCGATCCCGGCGTCGAGCGTGCTCGCGTGCGGGAAGTACGCTCCGCGCGCTCGCCACCGGGCTCGCTCGCCCTCGACGAAAATCGCGCGGGCTTCTCGCCAGCGTCCATCACGGCGGCGTCGTAGGCTCGTTTCGACGATCGCCTCGAGCGCACGGTGCGACTCCGCGAGCGCTTGCGGAAGCCTGGTGATTTTCGGCGAGACCGAGCGAGGCCGGTGGCGAGCGCGCGGAGCGTACTTCCCGTACGCGAGCACGCTCGACGCCGGGATCGCGAAGGTATCGGCGAAAAGCACCAGGCTTCCCGTACGCGAGCACGCTCGACGCCGGGATCGCGAAGGTATCGGCGAAAAGCACCAGGCTTCTGAAGCCTGCGCGAAACTTCGGTGCCGTAAGGCTAGTCTCAAGTCACGCGTTGCGCGGCCCGGATGTCGCTTCCACCATCTTTCCACCCAGCCGTCTGCACTTGGTTCGAACGCACGTTCGACGGGCCGACCCTCGCGCAGTCGCGTGGCTGGGCTGAGATTCTCGCCGGTCGCGACACGTTGATCGCGGCGCCGACGGGGTCCGGCAAGACGCTCGCGGCATTCTTGGCAAGCCTCGACTCACTCACCCGCCGCGCCGAGGCGGGGGAGCTCGGCGAGGGCGTGGACGTCCTCTACGTCTCGCCCCTCAAGGCGCTGAGCAGCGACGTGCAGAAGAATCTCGATGCCCCCCTGGCCGGCATCGCCGGCGCGGTCCGCGACCGCGGGCTGGACCTGCCGGCCATCCGGAGCGCGCTTCGTACCGGAGACACGACCGCCGCCGCGCGGGCCGCCATCGTGCGCGCACCGCCGCACATCCTCATTTCGACGCCCGAGTCGCTTTACCTCATGCTCACCGCGGCGCGCACGCGCCCTCTCTTGAAGCGCGTTCGCACCGTGATCGTCGACGAGCTCCACGCGCTCATGCGCGACAAGCGCGGAAGCCACCTTGCGCTTTCGCTCGCCCGCCTCGACGCGCTTGCGGATCGGCGCCCGCAGCGCATCGGCCTCTCGGCGACCGTCCACCCGATCGACGCTGCCGCGCGCTTCCTCGCCGGCCCCGATCGTCCCTGCTCGGTCGTCGATGTCGGGCATCGACGCGACTTGGACGTCGCCATCGAGATGCTCGGAACCGAGCTCCAGTCGGTCGCCACGAACGAGCAGTGGGGCGAGATGTACGATCGGCTGGCCGCGCTCATCCGCGAGCACCGAACGACCCTGGTCTTCGTCAACACGCGGCGGACCGCGGAGCGCGTCGCGCACCACCTCGCGGAGCGGCTCGGCGAAGACCGCGTCTCGGCGCACCACGGCAGCCTGGCGAAGGAGCGGCGGCTCCGCATCGAACAACGGCTCAAGTCGGGCGAAATGCAAGCGATCGTGGCCACCGCATCGCTTGAACTCGGAATCGACGTCGGGTCGGTCGATCTCGTCTGCCAGATCGGATCGCCCCGGGCCGTGACCACGTTTCTCCAGCGCATCGGCCGTTCCGGACACGCCCTGGGTCGGACGTCGCTCGGACGGCTGTTCCCCACGACGCGCGACGAGCTGGTCGAATGCGCCGCGCTGGTGCGCGCCGTCCAGGCGGGGACGCTCGACCGCGTGGAGCCCCCCGAAGCGCCGCTGGACATCCTCGCCCAGCAGATCGTGGCCGAGTGCTCGACCCGCGAATGGCTCGAGGACGATCTCTACGCGCTGGTGTGCAGCGCGGCCCCCTTCGCGCGCCTTGCCCGCTCGGAGTTCGACGACCTGGTCGCCGGGTTGTCCGAAGGGCTCGCGCCGCGCCTCGGCCGCGGCGGGGCACTCCTCCACCGCGATCGGATCCACGGCGTCCTTCGAGGGAGGCGTGCGGCGCGAATCGTCGCGCTGACCAACGGCGGCGCCATTCCCGACGTCGCCGACTACCGCGTCGTGCTCGACCCCGACGAAACGCTCGTGGGGACGGTCAACGAAGACTGGGCGATCGAGAGCATGGCCGGAGACGTGTTCGTCCTCGGGTCGTGCTCGTGGCGGATTCGTCGCGTCGAATCGCGCAGCGGGATCCTTCGCGTCGAGGACGCGCAGGGCCAACCGCCCACGCTGCCCTTTTGGCTCGGGGAGGCGCCGTCCCGCTCGTGGGAACTGTCGCTCGAAGTGAGCCGGCTGCGCGAGGACATCGCCCGAGCGCTCGACGAAAAGCGGGACCCGCGGGTCTGGCTCGCCCGGGAGTGTGCCCTGCCGGCCGCCGGCGCCGCGCAGATCGCGGCCTACGTGGGGGCCGAGCGGGACGCGCTCGGCGTCGTGCCCACGATGGCCGACGTCGTCTTCGAGCGCTTCTTCGACGAGGGCGGGGGAATGCAGCTCGTGATTCACGCCCCATTCGGCGCGCGGGTCAACCGAGCCTTCGGCTTGGCCCTACGAAAACGCTTTTGCGTCTCCTTCGACTTCGAGCTGCAGGCTGCCGCGACCGACGACGCGATCGTCCTGTCGATCGGGGCGAGCCAGAGCTTTCCGCTTTCGGACATGTTCCGGTTCGTTCCGAGCCAAAAGCTCCAGCGCATCCTCGAACAGGCGATCCTGGCGGCCCCGATGTTCGGAACGCGCTGGCGATGGAACGCGTCGCGTGCGCTCGCCGTTCTCCGTTACGAAGGCGGGCGAAAGGTGCCGCCATTTCTCCAGCGCATGCGCGCCGACGGCCTGCTTGCCGCCGTTTTTCCGGCGCAGGTCGCCTGTCAGGAGAACGTCACGGGGCCGATCGAAATTCCCGACCACCCGATCGTACGCCAAACGATGCGCGATTGCCTGCACGAGGCCATGGACGCCGAGCGGCTCACCCAACTTCTCGAGCGGATGGAGAGCGGCGAGATTCGGCTCCACGCGCGGGACACGACCGAACCTTCGGCGTTTGCGCACGAAGTGCTGAATGCAAAGCCCTATGCATTTCTCGACGATGCGCCGCTCGAAGAGCGACGAACCCGGGCGCTCTCGCTTCGCCGCACGCTCCCCGAGCACCAGCGGGATCTCGGGGCGCTCGATGACCAGGCCATCGCGCGCGCGATCGCGGACGCGCGGCCCGAGCCGCGGGACGCCGAGGAGTTGCACGATTTCCTGCTGAGCGTGGTGGCGACGCCGATCGACGAGGAATGGCGCAAATGGCTCGACGACCTGGCGCGGGCGGGACGCGCCGCGGTGGTCGAAGCGCCGTGCGGCCCGATGGGGTTCGCGGCGGAGAGCCTGGGCGCGATCGAGGCGCTCTATCCCCGCGCCCGCGTGACACCGAGAGTCGAGCTTCCGGGCCACCTGCAGGGTCCGCCCCCGTCGAGGGACCGCGCCGCGCACGCGGTCGTGCGAGGGCACGCGGAAATCGTCGGGCCGTTCACGCCCGCGTCCCTCGCCCGGCGGCTCGGGCTGGAGCCGCTCGACGTCGCGGGCGCCGTGGGCCGGCTCGAAAGCGAAGGGGCGCTCCTTCGCGGCCGATTCACCCCGGGCGCCGCGGACGACGAGTTCTGCGACCGGCGACTGCTCGCCCGTATCCATCGGCTCACGCTCGACCGGCTGCGAAGCGAAATCGCCCCGGTCAGCGCCCAGGACTTCCTGCGCTACCTCTTCGAGCGGCATCACCTGACGGCCCGGTCGCGCGTCGGCGGGCGGGCGGGCCTGCGCGACGCCATCGGAATGCTCCAGGGGTTCGAAATTGCGGCGGCAGCCTGGGAGCGCCATGTGCTTCCCGCCCGCGTTGCGGGATACCGGGCCGAATGGCTCGACGAGCTTTGCCTCGCGGGCGAAGTGTCGTGGGCGAGGCTGTCGCCTCGGAAATCCAACTCCGTCGGAATCGGGTCGACCTCGCGGGTCACCCCCATCACGCTCGCGTTTCGGCGAGACCTCGGCTGGCTTCTCGAGGGCGTCCGGGGACCTCTCGATCCAGAGCCGCCCACCGCGACCGGAACCGTGGCCGCTCTGGAAGCGCTGCGCCGGAGAGGCGCGCTCTTCTTCGACGATGTCGGGGCGGCCGCGGGCCTGTCGCCCGACGAGTTGCGCGACGCGCTTTGGGACCTCGTCGGACGCGGTCTCGTAACCAACGATGGCTGGCGGCCCCTCCGCGAGCTGATGGCCTCGAGCCGCACGGCCCGCCTGCGAGCCCGCGGCCAGCAAGGCCGATGGTCCCTCGTCGAACAGGTGACCGGTCCGAGCGCCCCCGATGAACTGGCCGACCTTGTGGCGGCACAGCTTCTGTCTCGTTACGGCGTGGCGCTCCGCGAGCTGGTCGCCCGAGAGAGTTTCACCGTGCCCTGGCGGGACGTGATGCGCGCGCTGCGGCGCGCCGAGGCGCGCGGAACTCTACGCGGAGGCCGGTTCGTGGCCGGTTTCGTCGGCGAACAGTACGCGCTACCCGAAGCGGTGGACGCGCTCCGGAACGTTCGGCGCCGCGAACGAACGGGCGAAGTGGTGCGCCTGCAGGCTTGCGACCCACTCAACCTCGTCGGCATCGTCACTCCGGGGCGACGGATCCCGTCTCACGCCGGTCCCTGGTTGGTCTTTCGCGATGGAGCATTCGTCGCCCCAGACAATCCCCCGGCGGACGATCTCGCTTCCGCGCGCGCGCTGACCGTGGGATGAAGGGCGAGCCATGACAGACGAGACGCGCGTCGAAGAGTCGAAGTTCGATCTGGGCGCAAGTGCCCCGGTTGTCGACGCGGGCGAGCTGCCTTGGGGATACGGGGAAAACCGCGTGACGGCGGTCGTCCGGGATCCGGAGTCGGCCTACCTGTACTGGGAGATCACGGACGAAGCGGTCGCGGCCGCTCGCGGCCGCCTCGGACCGGCCGGAGCGGGCGGATGGTGCAACCTGCGCGTGTACGACACGACGGGGCGCGACTTCGACGGGACGAACGCGAACGATTACTTCGACATTCGAATCGATCGGAACGACCGCGAGTATTTCCTCATGATTCGGCGCCCGACGTCCACGATGCACGTCGAGATCGGGGTCAAAAGCGTCGAAGGGTATTTCCAGCCCATCACGCGCTCGGGGCGCGCCGACTTTCCACGGGACGACCCGTCGCCCAACACCACGCTCGAGTGGATGACGGTGACCTCCGACGACGCTCCCCCCGCGGCCGAACCGTACCACTCGCGCTTTGGCGGACCCGAGCCGCCGCTGCCCGCGCGTGAGGGCGGCGGCTACGTCGACGTGTGGCGCGCCGCCTACGCGCCCTCGATGCAGAAGGAAGCGGAGGCGCCGACGCGCGAACACGCGTCGTGGAGCGGAGCGACGGTGCACCGCCACCGGAGCGCGCACATCGAGCGCTGGTGGCATCTGGACGAGTGGCGGGCCGAGTGGCGGGGCGGCCTGCGGTTCGCGCGCTGGGTGGGCCCGGCGGGCGAGCACGGAACGATGACTTGGCACGAGGGCCCGTTCCCGATGGATCTTTCGGATCCCGAGCGCATCGCGTTCGAGCTCCTCGGTGAAGAGCCTGTACACCTGCAGGCCGAAGGAACCGAGTTCACGGTCTACGGGCCGTGGCGCGTCGTGATTCGCGGCTTCGAGACCGAGCCGCGACGGCGCGTGCTGTCGACGTGGTCGATGCGTTGGGTCCGGGCCACGACGCCGATGATCGAGCGCTGGGGACATGTCATCGAGCACGAGTTGGTCAGCGGCTACGAGACCGAGCACGTCGTTCTTGGAGCCTCGGAGCAGCAGATCTTGCTCGAACGCGGGGCGAGCGAGCGATGGCGTCTGGGAGGCTCCGAGCGAATGTGGGCCGGGGCGAGCGAATGGGTCGCGCGGGGGGCGTCCGAAACGCTGTTCTTGGCCGCTTCGCAACTCGGTTGGGGCGGTGCGAGCGCCCTCTTGTATCGCGGCGCCAGCGAACGGATCGGGGCGAGCGAGCGATGGCGCTTGGGCGCGTCCGAGTGGCTACGGCAGGGCGCGAGCGAGTGGATGGGGGCCAGCGAATGGCTGGGAGGGAGCGAACGGCTCGGAGGGAGCGAACGGCCCGGCGCGAGTCCGCTCGGCGGCGGGAGCGAGTCTTTTGGTCACAACGAGCGTTGGGGCGGTCGTCTTTGACAGGATCGAGGAGGTGAGCTCGTGGCGCACGGATACCTGACGATCGTCCTTCACGCACACTTGCCATTCGTGCGCCACCCCGAGGGGTCCTCCTACATGGAGGAGGAGTGGTTCTTCGAGGCGATCACCGAGACGTACGTGCCGCTACTGCTCGCGTTCGAGCGGTTGAATCAGGACGACGTCGATTTTCGCCTCACGATGTCGTTCAGCCCGTCGCTCCTCTCGATGATGACCGACGACCTTCTGAAGGAACGCTACGCGAAGAAGATCGACAAGCTCATCGAGCTCGCTGAAAAAGAGGTGGATCGCACCTGGCGCGAGGACCGGACGTTTCACGAACTCGCGAAGACGTACCGACATCGCTTCTACGAAATCCGAGATTGCTGGCGTCGCTACGACGGCGACCTCGTGAAGGGCTTCCGTGCGCTCCAAGACGCGGGACGGCTCGAGCTCATCGTCTGCACCGCGACGCACCCCTTTTTCCCGCTGCTCGATCGCAACTGGGCCGCGTTCCGCGCGCAAGTGCACACGGCGGCGAGCGTTTACGAGCGCCTTTTCGGGCGGCGCGCGCAGGGCATGTGGCTCGGCGAGTGCGGCTACGTTCCCGGCGTGGACGAGTTGATGCGCGAGGAGGGGATCCGCTTCTTTTTCGTCGATACGCACGGGATCTTGTTCGCCGAACCTCGGCCACTCTACGGCGTGCACGCGCCGGTGTACTGCCGATCCGGGGTCGCCGCGTTCGGCCGCGACATCGAAAGCTCGAAGCAGGTGTGGAGCGCGCAAGAGGGTTATCCAGGCGACGCGGCCTATCGCGATTTTTACCGCGACATCGGCTTCGACCTCCCCCACGACTACATTGCGCCCTACATTCACTCGGAAGGAATCCGCACCTTCACCGGCGTCAAATACTACGCGGTGACGCACCGGTCGATGGAGGGCAAGCGGCCCTACGATCCGCACGCGGCCTACTTGCGCGCGGCGGAGCATGCCGGCAATTTCATGTTCAACCGCGAGCGGCAGATCGAACACCTGCGCGCGAACATGGATCGGCGGCCGATCGTCGTCGCGCCCTACGACGCCGAACTATTCGGACACTGGTGGTACGAGGGGCCGATGTTCTTGGAGCTCCTCTTCCGCAAGCTGCACTACGATCAGGGCGCCGTCGCGCCGATGACGCCGAGCGGCTACCTCCGCGAGTATCCCACCAATCAAGTGTCCACTCCGTCGCTCTCGTCGTGGGGAGAAAAGGGCTACGGAGACTATTGGTGCAACGGCAGCAATGCCTGGGTATACCGGCATCTGCACAAGATGGCGGAGCGCATGGTCGAGCTGGCGCGCCGCTTCCCGCAGGCGCACGGCGCTCGCCGGCGCGCGCTCGATCAGGCCGCGCGCGAAGTGATGCTCGCGCAAGCGAGCGACTGGGCGTTCATCATGAAGACCGGAACGACCGTGCCCTACGCGAAGAAGAGGACCGTGGACCACGTGACGCGCTTCACGCGCATCTACGACGCGCTCCTGAGCGAGTCGATCGACGAAAAGTGGCTCGCAGAAGTGGAGCGCAGAGACAACTTGTTCCCGGAAGTGGACTACCGGGTCTACGCGACCTAGCCGCGGGAGTGCGCCAATCCGGCATGGGAGAGAACCGAAAGGGACGCCGGGGACGCGAGGGGCAGAGAGCGCGTCAATCGATCTTCTCTCGGGGGTGTAGGGCAATTCAGCGAAAGCAAGCTTCGCAAAGCCCAGTCGAGCGTGGTTCTCACTCCAAGTGCGCCGAGAAAATCTGGTGCCACGCGAGTGTGACCGCGAGCACCGCCTGCATGTCGTCCGCGCCCTCGACCCCGGACCCGAGCGCCGCGTCGCTCCATCGGAACGCACCGCGGAACTCCAACCACGGGCCGCTGGCGCGCGCCAGAAGGGGTAGCTCCAACCCGAGGCCGACTTCGAGCCCGCGACGCGACGCGAACCCGCTGCCCGCGGGCTGCTCGAACATCGCGCCGAGGTCGAGTCCAATCGAGTCCAACGCCAAATCGAACCACGCGCTCCGTGTTTCGTGTCCTCGAAGCCATCGATAGAGAAAGAGGGGCCGGAGCTCGAGGCCCGCCACGAACACCGTTCGCGGTTCGGACGCAGAACCCAAGACGCCCGCGTCCTCGAACGAGGCGTAGACCCCCACGCTCTCGAGATAGCGCAGGCGTAGCTCACCGAGCGCGCGAAGTCCGCGCGGCGCGACGACCCCTCCCACGCCACCCACAACGTCCACGTCTCCGTCGATGCGCCCGTAGCTCGGGTCCACCGGGCCGTCGCTCGCGCGGGCGTCTGCGGCCCAGACTGCGAACGCCAATGCGACGCCCGCGCGCCGCGTGCGATCATAGACCGAGCGCATGCGTGACCGGCTCGCGCAGCTCGGGTGCAAGGATGAGCCTCACGCGCGACAGCACCTGCCCGGCGAGCCGGCCGAGGAGGAACGATACCTCGTGCAGCGGACGCGCCGGGCCCTTCGCATAGACGACCATCAGCGGCGGCGAATCGAAGCCGAAGGGTTCGACGCTCGCGACGTCGAGACCGACGTAGGCTTCGGGATCTAGGCCTTTTGCGCGAGCGACCCCCTGCGCGATGGAAAGCGCACGCTGCCTCCCGGAAACCGTGGAATGCTCGCCGAAGAGCTCGAGCGTCTTGAAAAGCGCTCGGCCGCGAATTCGTCGGGCGAGGTCGGCGAGCGGCGGATCGGCGGCTCGCTCCCAGGCGTGCATCGTTCCCCAGAGCACGCCGTCGTCGAGTTCGAGGTAGTCACCGAGCGCGATTGGCTCACCGCGCGCTGCGGACGCCACCGCCCTCGGAACCGCGTCGAGCGACGTGCCGTCGCGAAGCATTGCCATGGCGCGGGTGAAGGTCGTGCGAATCATCCACTCGGCCGAGCGCGTGGCCTTGTGCAGATAGACCTGCTGGAACATGAAAAGGCGCGCCGTGATGAACGCCTCGATGGCCGGAAGCCCTTTGGCGCCGTCGATCGCGAGCGCAGGAGCGCCGCCCATGCCTGGACCTCCCGCCGGCGTGAAGCGCAAGCTCCGGAGGAGCCAATCGAGATCGAATACGCCGTAGCGGACCCCCGTCGCGTGGGCGTCGCGCAATAAGTAGTCGCATCGGTCGACGTCGAGCTCCCCGCTCACCGCCTTGGCAAGAAACGGCAGCTCGTGGCGGCCGTGGACCAAGTCGACCACGCGCGAAGGCAGGGTGCGATCGACGGCGGCCAGCACCCTGTGCACGCCCGTCGACGGGTCCAGCACGATGCGCTCCGTCCACGTTTCGTGCGGCGGGGTGTCGGGAATCACGTCTTCGAAGAGGTGCGAGAGCGGACCGTGACCCACGTCGTGCAGCAGGGCCGAGGCGAGCGCCTCGGACGCGCGATCCTCGGTGACACGCTGTGCCTCGGGGAGCGTTCCGTGAATCCCGCGCAGCCGGGCGACGAGCAGCTTCATGACGAAGGCGGCGCCGATGGCGTGGGCGAAGCGCGAGTGTTCGGCGCCCGGAAACGCCAGAGACGTGACCCCGAGCTGCCGGACTCGCCTCAGCCGCTGCACTTCCGGTGTGTCGATCAGATCTTCCACGATGCGCTCTTCGTGGCCCTCGAAGGCCACGAGACCATGCACCGGGTCGCGCAAGATCATGCGCCCTCTACGATGCGCGTCTCGACACCCCCGTCGTCGGAATAGACGCGGACGGCCACAGGCCCCGGGGCGAGATCGAGTTCCGCCTGGAGAAGCGCAGGGCGAACCGCGCGTGACCCGGGCCCGCGCTCCGAGTGCCAGGCGACCCGGAAGGGGGCGCTTGGGTCGTGGGAGGGATCGATCGCCCATGCCAACGGCTCGCGCGGCTCGAGCAGCTCCACGCGGACCGCTTGGCCGCGCCGCTCGAGCGCCGCTCGGATGGGCGATGCCTCGTCTCGCCCTCTCGTTTCGCCCGGGCATGACTGCATCACCAGCGGGACCCCGGCGCGAAGCAATCGGGCGCGCGCGGTCGCGATGGCGAGCGGCGAAGCGTCGCCCAGGACGAATCGCCTACCGAGCGCGTGCGCGCTCTCTCCCGTGGTGCCGCTTCCAGCGAACAGGTCGACGACGAGCCCGCCGGGCGGCGAGGCGCACGCGATGACGCGATCGAGCAATGCCCGAGGTTTTTGCGTCGGAAACCCCGTGCGCTCGCCGTCGCGCGCATGGCGGAGCGCGGGTACGTCGGTCCAGAGCGCGTCGACGCGCCGCTCGCGGCACCACGTGCCGTCGGCGCTCTGCACGAGAAAGTATTTCACGTACACTTTTCCGCTCGGCGTGCGGTGGATGCGCCCCTCGCGTTCGAGCCGCTGAATCGACTCGTCGGTGTAGTCACCGCGCGGCGCGCTCGTGAAGAGGCGGCCCTCGTCGTCGCGACGGACCGCGTTCGCGGACACCGGCTCGAGTCGCGTCGGCGGCGCGAGCCTGGCCTCGGGACCGCCGTAGACGATCAGCGTATCGAGCGTGCGTCCGAACTGGTGGCTCGCCGCCTGACGTCCGAGGTTCGGAGCGCGGCGCCACACGATCTCGTTCTTGAATGCGTCGCGCCCGAGGATCTCGTCGAGAAGCAAGCGGACGAGGTACGACGCCCGCCAATCCACGTGCACCCAGATCGTGCCCTCCGCCGTCAGGAGACCCGCGAGCGCTTCGAGCCGCGGGGCCATCATCTCGAGATAAGACCCGAGCCCCCCACCCCACCGGTCGTCGTACGCTCGCGCGCGCACGACGCGACCATCGGCGGGCCCGTCGAGGCGTGCTTCGTGGACGTAGGCCGCCTCCGACGCAAATGGCGGATCGACGTACACGAGATCGACCCGGCCCTTGAGCTCCGTGCGGCCGATCGCCCCGGCCACCTCGAGCGCATCGCCTGCGATGAGCCGCCCCGACGGCGTCGTGGAGTCGCTCCGCGCAAGGCTCGAATCGAGCGCGCCGGCGCCGACGACCTCGGTGGTCACGAGGGCGGGCGGGCGAGACCCTCCGGACTCCGGTCCCTCCGGGTTTTCCAGGCCCGGCGCCCACCGCCGGCCGGGCCACGAGAGCCATGCGTCCGTTTGGACGTAACGCACAGGCCTTGGGCGGGGAATGGAGATCACGGCGTTCCGAGTCTTTCACGCCCTTGGCTCTGACTTGCAAGCGTCTTTGGAAATATCGTACGGGCGGCGCTACGCTCCGAACCTTGGCCTCGTCGATAGCGCCCCCCCTAGAAGCGCCGCCGCATCTGGCGGACATTCTGCGAGCGCTCCCTCAGGGGGAGCTCGACGGTCTCATTGCGCGACTCGGCATCCGGATCGATCCCGCCAAGCGCATCGACGTCTCGTCTCAGGTCGCGCGCGCTCTCGTCTCGCTCCCGGAGCTTCGCGACCCTTCCCGGCTACATCCGGCCTCGCTTGAATTGCTCCACCGCGTGGCCGAAGCGGGCGGCAAGCTGGTCGTCTCGTCGGTGCCCCCGCCGCTCGAACCGCTTCTCGCCCGCGGGTTGATGTTCGCGCGGACCGTAGCCGGGGGGGTCGAGCTGATCCTGCCGGCCGCATACCTCGTCCAGCTCAAGACGTGGGAGGGCGAAGACCCGAGGAGCTTGCGAGCGCTCCTGCCGCAAACCCAGTTCGAGACCATGAGCGCCATCGCCGCCCACTACCTCGGACGCCCGGCAACGCCCCCCATCGCGCTGTCGCTCGAGCCGGCCTGGGACGTCGTCGGGAACCCACAGCGCCTGGCGGAGGAGATCGCTCGATTGTCGCCGACCGAGCGGCGCGTGCTCGAAGGGGTCGAAGCCGACGGCGGAGAGGTGGACACCGAGGAGCTCCTCGAACTCGAGCGCGAGCCCTTGCGCCTGCGCACCGCAACGGGTGCCACGCCTTCGCGCCGGGGCGTCGGATTCTCGCTCGAACGGCGCGCGCTCCTCATCCCCATCCATCCGAACCGGCACGTCGTTCCCACCGAAGTGAGCGCGATCATCGGCGCGACCCATCACAGCGAGCGCGCGACGAGACGCGAGCAGGTGCGGGCGTTCGTCATCTCCGGCGATCACGCGCCGCGGCGCGCCCGCTTTTCCCTCGATCCCACCCCGCTTGCCATGGCCCTCGCGGTCGCCGCCCGGGAGTCGCCCGGCCGACCGGTCGAGGGCCGCTCGCCGTCGGGAACTTTCGCGGACCTCCGCTCGGGAGTGGGCACGCCGAAGTCACTCGTACAGAAGCTCGCGACGCGCTTCGGCCGCGACCCGACGCAAGTCGGGCTCGTCTTCGCGCTCTCGCGCGCGATCGGCCTGTGGGACGCGTCGGCTACGAATTCGTCGGCCCCTCCCGGCAGCTTCACGTTGCAGGAGCTCACCCGCCATTTGTTCGTGACCTGGCAGCGCGGAGGGGCGTGGGACGAAGCCCGGGCAGAGCCGGAGGTGTTGCGCCTCGCCCCGGACGCGCGCGACTCCAGTCCGGCCGGCGTCGTGCGCGAAATGGTCCTCGAAGCTCTCCGCGAGCTCGGCGAGGGCCGGTGGGTGCCGTGGTCGTCGGTCGCCGGATGGCTCCGGAGCGACGGTCGGGTCCCCGGATTGGCGCGGCTTCTCCGGCGCTGGGCCGATCGCGGGGGACTCGAGGCGGTAGAGCCGATGGAGGTGGCCCGTCGAATCGTGTACGAGAGTCTCCCGGCGCTGGGCATCCTCGATTTGGGCGAGGACGACGGTCTGACCCGCGATCGACTCGTCGATGCCCCCGACGGCTCGCCTGCGCCGTTGCGCCTCACCGCCCGCGGACGGGCTTTGCTCGCCGACAAGATCCCCTCGGGCGACGCCGCCCCTTCGCAGTTTCTCGACACCCACGTGCTTCGCCTCGGTCCCCAGGCCAGCGTCTATGCCATCCTGGCCGTGGCACCGTTCGTCGAAGTGGGGCGTGCGGCGGAAGCCCTCGACCTCATCGTCGCGCCGCAAACCCTCGCACGCGCCCTTTCCGCGGGGCTCGACGCCGACGTGCTGCGGGCGCGCATCGAAGCGCTTGCGACCCTGCCCGAGTCGCTGTCGCGCACCCTCGCGCAAGCGAGCATCGTCGTCGGTCGCGCGACTTGGTCTGCGGCGGCTGGTTTTCTCTGGGTCGAGGACGGCAACGTGCGTGAGATGCTGCGCACCCGACGGCCGACCCAAGAGCTCTTCGTCGATCCGTCGCCGCCTGGAGGGCTCTTGGTGGTGCCGGGGATCGACCTCGACCGACTCGCCCGCCGCTGCCGGACGATCGGCGTCGAGATCGTCGCCGACGGTCAGGTCGTTCGGGCGCGAACGGTGCCGCCGCCGCCGTCGTCGAAGTCCCCCAACAGCCCCCGATCGTCGCCCCCACCGCGTTCGACTCCGTCGCGGGGAACGGCCAAAGACGAGAAGTGAAGCTTTGACGGGGGGGCCGAGCGCGAGGCGAGACGCTCCTACCGGCCCGCGCTCGCGCGCTCCGCGGCCCACGTCTCGACGGACACGCGCTCGGTTTGCCCGACCACGCGGCCGCCACTCAAGAACACCTCTACCGGGAGCTGCCTCCCGTTGTAGCGGCTGGCCATCGTGTATCCGTACGCGCCGGCGTCGAGAATCGCGACCGCAGCCGGCGGGTCGCTGGGCAGCGAATGCTCGCCGAAGTCATCGCTACTTTCGCACACTGGCCCGGCGACCCGCCACTCGACGCTCGTAGCGGCCGGGCTTGCGCCGATCGGCACGATTCGATGGCGCGCCTGATACAGCGCGGGCCGGATAAGGTCGTTCATTCCCGCGTCGATCATCAGCCAGCGGGAGGCACCGGCGACTTTGGGCTGAACGACCCGGGCGAGCAAGATCCCGTATCCAGCCACCAGCGCTCGCCCGGGCTCCACATACAGGGAAAGGTCGTCGAGCCGGCTTGCCCGAAGTTCGGCCAGCGCGGCGCGGACGAAATCGGCGGGCTGCACTCGGGTCGTGGATTTCGCGGCGGACAGCCCCTCGTAGTCGAAGCCGATACCGCCGCCCGTGTCGACGAACGAGAGCGAAGTCAGGCTCCCAGCGTCCCGCAGCCCACGCACGATGTGCAAGAGGACGCGCGCGCCCTCGACGTAGGGCTCGAGAGACATGAACTGAGACCCGACGTGGGTCGCCATGCCCACGAGCTCGAGGTGTGGCGACGCTTCGATGACGCGCACCGAAGGCGGCACGTCCTCTCGCCTCACGCCAAACTTGGCGCGATCGTGGCCGGTAGCCACGTGGGCGTGGGTCGCGCCCGCGAGGTCGACGCTCGGATTGACGCGGACGCTCACCCGCGCCTTTCGCCCGGCGGCGCGAGCGCGCGCCTCGACCCGCGCTATCTCCTCGACGCTCTCGATCTGCACCGCGGCAATACCGGAGCCGATGGCGCGGTCGATCTCGCGATCTTGTTTGGCAACGCCCGCGAACACGATTCGGTCGGGAGCGACGCCGCAGGCGAGCGCCACGAGAAGCTCTGCTTCGCTGACGACGTCCGCCCCGCAGCCTTCGCGCGCCAGCGTTCGCACGACCGCCCCTGCCGTGTTTGCTTTCACGGCATACGCGACGACATGCGGCGCGCCGCCGAACCCGGCGTGGAGGGCGCGTGCTTCGGCCGCGATGCCGTCGAGATCGTAAACGTAGGCGGGCGTACCGACTCGTTCGGCGAGCGGCGCGAGGTCGACCCCGGCAAAGGAAGCGAGCGGACCCGAATCGCGGGGAAGGCGCATGGACCGGCCAGTCTAAAAAAAGCGGGCCTGCCCGCCAAGCGGCGCTCCGATCGGGCAAGATCGTCCGCACGGCGAAAAAAACTCACGGCAGAGAGAGATCGATCGACTATCCTCTCCCCCGCTCATGTCGGCAATGCGTCGGGCCAAAGTCGTGTGCACGCTCGGGCCGGCGTGCGATTCCCTCGACGGCTTGCGCCGCCTCATCAGTGCGGGGATGGACGTCGCGCGCCTCAACTTCTCCCACGGAACCCACGAGGAGCACGGCGCACGACTCGCACGGCTGCGCGAGGCCTCCGACTTGGAGCGCAAGTCCGTGGCGGCGCTCCAAGACCTCTGTGGCCCGAAGATTCGTACGGGCAGCTTCCCGCGCAAGTTCGACTTGCCCACTGCGGCCGAGGTGATCCTCGTCGAGGGCGACTCGTCCGACGACGAGCGGGTCGTCGCGATTCAGTACGAGGGCCTCGCGGCGGACGTGCGCGTAGGCGATCGCATCATGTTCGACGACGGGCGGCTGGTTCTCTTCGTCCACGGGGTGGAGGGGCACCGCGTCAAGGCGCGGGTCGAGCAGGGGGGAGGCATGCGCGACCACGTCGGCGTGCACCTGCCCAGCAAGACGATGCGGATCTCGGCCCTCACGGAAAAGGACAAACAAGACCTCGTCTTCGGACTTTCGAGCGGCGTCGACTACATCGCGATGAGCTTCGTCCGTCGTGCGGAAGACATCCTTCAGATCCGCGAAATCTGCCAGGCGTGGGGCGCGCCCACGCCGGTCATCGCGAAAATCGAAACGCCGGACGCGGTCGAAAACCTCGAGAGCGTCGTGGCGGCGAGCGACGGCGTGATGGTCGCGCGCGGCGACCTCGGGGTGGAGTTCCCGCCCGAGCGCGTGCCGGTCATCCAGCGGCAAATCCTCGGAGTGGCCAGGCGCGTGCGCAGGCCGGTCATCGTCGCCACCGAAATGCTCCAGTCGATGACCAAGTCGACACGGCCGACGCGGGCGGAAGCCAGCGACGTCGCCAACGCGGTGTACTCCGGCGCGGACTCGGTGATGCTGTCGGGCGAGACGGCCACGGGGGACCATCCGCAGCTTGCGTGTTCGATGATGAGCCGAATCGCGCACGAAGCGGAGAACAGCCCGTTCTTCGAGCAGGCACCCTACGGTTCGCGCGCGACGAGCGTCGCCGAGGCGATCGCACGTGGAGCGTGCAGCACGGCGCGCGAGATTGGCGCGAAGTACATCGTCGCGTTCACCGAGAGCGGCTTCAGCGCGATGAACGTCAGCCTCGCGCGACCGGGCGTACCGATCGTCGCGTATTCGCCGAATGCCAAGACCCGACGCCGAATGGCGCTCTACTGGGGCGTGGTTCCGCGCGAAATGCCGACCGCTCAGCACGACACCGACCAGCTGGTCAATTGGTGCACGGGCGATCTTCTCGCCGCGGGCTTCGGTTCGCCCGGCGAGCGGGTGGTCATCGTGTTCGGCGCACCCATCGGCGTGAGCGGAAGCACGAATTCGATCCGCGTCCACGTCCTCGGCTAGACGCTCGACTGGTCCGTCCCGGTTCGGGGCGGCGCCTTGATCCGCGTTTACTCTTCTTTACCCCCGTGGGTGGATGGACTCGTGCCGCCTGCGCGCTGTCCATGCGGAGGTAGAAAGAGACCATGAACCGATATGCTCGCAACGTTGTGAGGTGTGCTTCGATCATCAGCGCGGTCGCGGTCGTTCCCGTGGGCGCGGCCTTTGCCCAAGACGCAGCGACCGCTCAGCAGGATCACCCGCGCGCCCATCGCGCCGGGCTGTTTGCGGCGGCGCTCCAACTGAACTCGCTCACCGCCAACCAGCGGACGGCAATCGAAGGGCTGAAGGCGCAGCGGCGCGCTTCGACCGGGCCCGTGCGGGCTGCAAACGCACAAGTGCTCACCATCCTGGCGCAGGAGGTCGAGCAAGGCTCGGTCGACCCGCAGGCCCTCGCACCCGCACTGAGCGTGGAACACAACGCGGCCGCGGCGGAGAGCGCGGCCGAGGAGACCGCAATGAAGCAGCTCCACGCGCTTCTCACACCCGCGCAACGCGGCCAGCTCGTCGACGCCGTCGAGGCTTCGGCAGGCCAGGCTCCGGGCGACCGCCAAGGCGCGGACCATGCTCACCGGATGGAAGCGTGGGGAGCGAGGCTGGGCCTCACGCCCGAACAGAAGGCGAAGATCGCGGCAAATCTGGCATCCGAGCCGGCCGACCAGAAAGGAGGTGCGGCCGACGGCGGAAATCGCGCACAGGGAGGGGCACGCAGGCAGGCGTTGGAGTCCTTTCGGGGCGATTCGTTCGATGCGGCCGCGTTGGTTCGCGTCGAACACCGCGGCGACCGGGTCGAGAAGATCGCCCGGGCCATGGTCCCTGTCCTGACGCCGGCGCAGCGTGCGACTTGGGCAAGCGGACTTCGGTCGCGCGCGGCTCACGAATCGCGGAGCTGACGCGTGTCGCCCGGAGATGGGCGCGTGATATGATGAGATGGGGATGGCTGCGTCGAACGACGACGACGAGGCGCGGTGGTCGGATCGCCGCGATTCGCCGCGCCACGCGATCACCCTCCGGGTCGATTACAAGCGGATGAACACGTTTTTCGCCGACTACGCGAAGAACATCTCCAAGGGGGGGACGTTCATCCGTACGAGCAAGCCCTTGGACATCGGCACCGAGTTCGTATTCGTCCTCTCGATTCCCGGGCAGTCCGAACAGCTTCAGCTTCGCGGCGAGGTGATGTGGACCGTCGAGGAAAGCCGGGCGAACGAAGAGCGGCCCGCGGGAATGGGGATTCGATTTCGATTCGCCGAGGAGTCCGAGAAACGTAAGCTCGACCAGTTCGTCAGCGCGCTGATGTCGGAGAAGCTCGGCGGAGTGGTTGCTGCCAAACTGCTGGGCCGGGGATAGCTCCGGCCCACCACGCTTTACGGGCAAGGGACGGCGACCTACGTTGGTGGCCATGGTCGCCGTAGCCGGCGCCTACGATCTGGAAGAAGAGATCGAGCGCCTCAAAAAGCAGCGGAACGCCGTCCTTCTCGCTCACTATTACCAGGAGAGCGAGATCCAGGATGTGGCCGATTTAATCGGCGACTCGCTGCAGCTCGCGCAAGCGGCCGCGAAAACCAAGGCCGACGTCATCTGCTTTGCCGGCGTGCATTTCATGGCAGAAACGGCCAAAATTCTGAATCCGGGGCGCATCGTGGTCCTCCCCGACCTCGAAGCCGGCTGCTCGCTCGCGAGCGGGTGTCCGGCGGATCGGTTCGGGGCGTGGATCGCCAAACACCGCGCTCAGTCGCCCGACTCGGTGGTGATCAGCTACATCAACTGCACGGCCGAGGTTAAGGCCCTCTCCGACATCATCGTCACTTCGTCCAACGCCGAAAAGATCGTCCGAAGCGTCCCTCCAGAGACGACGATCCTCTTCGCGCCCGACAAGAACCTCGGCCGATACCTCGAAAAAAAAACCGGACGCAAAATGGTGCTCTGGCAAGGCTCATGCGTCGTGCATGAGACATTCAGCCTGCGAAAGCTGGTCGGCCTCAAGGAGCGCAACCCGAGCGCCCTGGTCATTGCGCATCCGGAATGCGAAGAGGCGCTGCTCGCCATGGCGGACTACATCGGGTCCACGACCGCTCTGCTCAAGTACGCGGTCGCGAGCCCCGCGAAGGAGTTCATCGTAGTCACCGAGAGCGGGATCCTTCACCAGATGCGCAAGGCAGCGCCGACGAAGACATTCATCGCCGCACCGCCCGAAGCCAACTGCGCCTGCAACGAGTGCCCCTTCATGCGCAAGAACACCTTGGAAAAGGTCTTCCTATCCCTTCGCGATCTCCAGCCGCGCATAGAAATGCCCTCCGAGCTAATCGAGCGAGCCCGAAAGCCGATAGAGCGGATGCTAGCCCTAAGCGTCTGACAAGCGCGGAAGCGCCGAAGGCGCTGACGCACAAACCCGAGCGCCAAAGGCGCGACCCAACCAGAAGCGCCGTACCAAGAGAGAGTAGAAGCGCGGCGATTTTCCGCCGAGACCAAGCGAGCCCGGTGGCGAGCGCGCGGAGCGTACGACCGTACGCGAGCACGCTCGACGCCGGGATCGCGCCGGTATCGGCGAAAAGCGCCGTGCTTCTACCTAGCGTTTGGGTTTGAATGGCGATTCGAACCGGAGGCGCGGCGCGGGGGCTGGCTTCGGAGTGTTCTCTTCCTCTTCCACAGCGCCACTTCTCGTGTTGCGCGGCGTGTTTGCGCCGCCGGTCGCGTCGGTGAGGATAAGCTCGTCGTCGACGACCACGTGAATCCCCTCCTCGGTCGAAGGCGCCGGAGGCACCGACCACGCGCCATCGTCGAGCGGGGCTCGCTCGCCGGTCCGGTTCGAGTCACCGTCCGACGTCTGGGTCTCGGAAGGCGGAGGCTGCGGAAGAAGCTGTAGCCCGGGTGAAGTGCCGGTTGGCTCCCCCTTCACCTCGACCTTTTGATCGAGCCTCGGCGAAGACTCCGCAGGGAGCCGCGGAGACGACTCCCGTGGCTGGACGACGACCAAGCCCACTTTGGTCACCATCGCGTCGAGCACGGAGACGAGGACTTCGTTGGCACCTTTGGCGACGATCTTGTCCCATCCGAGCGCCGCGACGATCCCTTTCGGGGTCCCGTCGCCCGTCTCGTGGATCCGGTGAATCCACTGACTCAGCTCTTCTTTGGAGAGCCCATCGGCGAGGACGTCCGTTCCTTTGATGGCCCCGCCTTTGGCGGTGATCGTGTCGAGGAACCATCGAGCATCGAACAAGTAGAGCTCGTAAGCCGTGGACAGCGCCTTGTGCAGCGCCTGCTTCGTCATTTTGCCGGCGCGCCAAAACGCCCATAGGTCCGCGAGGGGCACCCATCGCACCAGCGTTTCCGCCGTCAGCCCGTCCTCGAACGCCGAGGGGTCGACGTCGCCGGCGACGAGCGCATCGTGGACGACGCTCTGGACTTTTTCGTCCGAGTCGCGCAGCGCGGCCTTGATGCCGCGAATACCCCAGGCGGCGATGATCGGGCCGCGCACCTCGTTCGGCAGGTACTTGAAGATTCGATCGGTGCACACCTTCTCGTCGTGCGGAAAGAAGGTCGCAATCATTTCCTGCGAAGTGCGCACCCGCCCCTCGGGCGTGCGCCTGTGCTCCTCGAGCGCCAAGCAGAACTTGGGAACGGCGGCGCTCAAGTCGTTTCGTGCCTTGTCCACGGAAGAAACCTCCCTGGGACCGCGCGTCCGCGCGGAACCGACAGCATGCTACCAGGACGGCGGCCCCGCGCCGAGTCCTGCACGGAATTGCAGCATCGCCTCAGAGTTCGGTGAGCAGCGCGGTGAGCACGTAGTCAAGGGCGAAGATGGCGACGATGCTGGCAACGACGGCTTTGGCGGTCGCTTCGCCCACGCCTCGTGCCCCGCCCGACGCATAGAACCCCTTCTTGCAGCAGATGATGCTCAGCACGAATCCGAAGGCGACGCTCTTCGTGGCCATCATGCGAAGATCGCTCACCCGTACGAATTGCTGAACGCGGTCGAAGAAGATACCAGGGTCGATCCCCTGCCACACGACGGCCACGAGATAGGCGCCGATCTGACCCGCGACGGCAAAGCACGTCGCCAGGAGCGGCATCATCAGCGTCGTGGCCAGAACGCGCGGAGCAACGAGGTACTGAACGGGGCTGACGCCCATGGTGGTTATCGCATCGATCTGCTCGGTGACGCGCATGTTCCCGAGCTCGCTCGCCATCGTGCTCCCGGCGCGCGCCGTGACCACGACGGCCGCCAGGACGGGCGCCAGCTCCCGCGCGAGCGCGAGGGCCACCACGCCGCCGACCATTCCTTCCGCCGAGAACTGACGAAAGCCGACGATGGTGCTCAGGGTGAACGCCATCCCGGTGAAGAGGCCGACGAGCGCGACGATGAACGTCGAGCCCGCGCCGATGAAGTCGAGCGCCACGAGGAGCTGTCCCGGTCGGAAGGGCGGCCGCACGGCCCACGAAACAGTGCGGATGCCCAGCAGCACGGTCGAACCGAGATCATCGAAAAACGAAACGATCGGCGAAGCCGCGAGATCGACGAACGAGGCCAACCGTGCGAGGACCGATGCGCCCTTTGAGGTCATGCCCGGGGGCTCGTTCGGCTGCCCCGACGCGGCGCTCGCTTGGCGGGTGTGCTCCGGCTGGCCCACGTTCAACCACTCTTACCCCGCGAAGCGCGCAATCGCCGCTGAAAACGTCGGCATCCTCCGCGATCCTTCCCCCCGACGTCTTGCCGACCGCGTCCACGTCCGCCAAGGGCGTGGATGGGCCGCAACCGATGCGGGGACAATTTGACTCGACGAATCCGCAGGCGGTATCGTCGCTCGACTGGCGGGCGCGGGCCCGTATTCGCGGACCCGCTTTGCTAGCGCGCATCGAGACACACGAGAGCACATAGCCAGCGTCCCGAGTCGAGAGAGCGCGGTTCCCATTTGCATGGCGCCTGCCGCTATACTGGCCGCCGAGAGTTGCGACGAAGCCACGCGCCGCCAAAGGCGCTTGGCCATCCGAGTAAAGTAGAAAGGAGCGTCGGGGAATGTTGGTGGTCCTAGTTGCGGAGCAGGCGGCGCAAGCTGCGAGCGGGGGCGGCGGTCTGATGGGCGCCTTCAAAGAGCGCCCCACGTTCTTGGTCGCCAACTTGGTCGTGAGCGCCGTGGTCATCGCGATGGTCATCGAGCGCGTGGCCTTCCAACTCTCGAAGTACAGCGTGAACTCCAAAGAGTTTTTTGCGCAGATCAAGAAGCTCGTCACGGCGGGAAACATCGACCGCGCCATCAAGCTCTGCGACGCCGGGGACTATCCGACCCTTCAGCTCGTGAAGGCCGGGCTCACCCACGCCAACAAGGGACCGGACGAAATCGACGCGGCGATGAGCGAGAAGATGAGCGAACTGCGGCCCGCAGTCGAAAAGCGCATCGGGTCGCTTTGGTCGCTGGCCAACATCGCGACCCTCATCGGTCTAATCGGAACCGTAACCGGTCTTATCTTGACCTTCGCGGCCGTCGCCGATCCGCGTCTCTCGGCGGCGCAGCGCCAGGCGCAACTGTCGCTCGGCATCTCCGAGGCCATGTACAATACGGCGTTTGGACTCGGAATCGCCGTGACCTGCATGATTGCCCACCTCTTTCTCCACCAGCGCGCCAAGAACATCCAGCACGACTTGGACGCGACGCAAGAGCGCGTGTTCAATCTGCTCACTATCCAGGCGCGCCCCGGCAGCTACTGAGCGCGACTGGAGACCGGCATGCCGGAAAAGACGAAACTCAGCGCTGCACAGCGCAGCCGGATACGTCGCAAGGCGATGCCGGTGGAGCTCGACCCGGCTGAAGAGGGCGGCGAGCTCAACATCGTTCCGTTTCTCGACATCGTCACCAACGTGCTCATGTTCGTGCTGGCGACGATCAGCGTGACGTTCACCACGATGATCGATTCACAGCCGCCGAAGTCCGGCGGCCCGAGCTCGAGGCCGCCGACGAAGCCGACTCTGTCGCTCAACATCATCGTCGTCGACAAGGGCTTCATCGTATCGGCGTTCGGTACGCGTATCGGCGAGGGCTGTCAGGGGCCGGGCTCGGGCGTCGCCGTCGGCCTGAAGTCCGCCGACGGACGACAGGACTACGACTACGGGATGCTGACCCAGTGCGCGAAGCGCCTGAAGAATCAAGTGCCCGAGGCGGCCGACGAAACGGCGGCAACGCTGACGGCGAACAAAGATGTCCCCTATCAGGTGATCATCGGAACGATCGACGCGATTCGCCGCTCCGACGACGGTCAGGAGCTCTTTCCGGACATCAATTTCGGAGTGCCGAAATAGTCATGAACGAGATACCGGTCGGGTCTCCGCAGCAGGTCGCGACGCCCCCGCGTCCGCCGCCCGCAAGTCTCGCCGTGTACAAACGCGAGCTCCGAAAGGCGATCGCGCGCAATCGTGTCGAGCCCGAAATCAACTTTCTGAACATCACGGCGATGATGGATATGATGACCATCATCCTCGTGTTCTTGCTGAAGACGCTGAGCGCATCGACGGCCTCCCTCCCCCAGTCCAACGACTTGACGCTTCCGAAGAGTGTCCTTTCCACTTCACCGGACTCGGAGCCCGAGGGCCTGCCGGTCCTCGTCTCCAAGTCGCAGGTGATCGTCGGAGAAACCGTGGTGTGCCCGGTGCCGCCCGACGCCGCGCAATATGGAATCGAGGCGAAGTACAAGCGAGGCTCGCGTAACGATTATTTCATCGTGCCGCTCGGCGGAGCGCTCCAATCATGGCGCGACTCGGACAAGCGGATCCGGATGGCAACGGGAAAAGATCCCACCCACAGCGAAGCGATTTTGATCGCCGATATTTCCACTCCGTACCGGCTGTTGACCGAAGTGATGTACACGCTCGGGCAGACCGAGTTCTCGAAGTTTCACATGATGGTCCTGCAAGGCGCCAAGAAGCCGCAGTGACTGCAAGGGAACTCGCTCGCCGCAGACCGACGCGGCGACAATGGGGGCGACTCGGTGCCATCCGAGCTCGAACGCGGGATCGCCGCGCTTCAGAGGCCGAGCAGTACGGTGGTTCGAGTCGGTGACGTGTAAAACCGGCGCATCGACACGTTCATGACCAGGCCGACGCCGATGAGCATGGTCATGACACTCGAGCCGCCGTAGGAGAAGAGCGGCAGCGTCACGCCGACGACCGGAAGCAGACCTGTCGCCATTCCGAGATTGAAGACGGCATGCCAGAACACGATGCTCGCCACGCCCACGGCGAGCACGGCGCCGAAGCGGTCTTTTGCGGACGACGCCACCCGCAAGCACCAGAGCACGACGAACGCGTAGAGGGCAACGAGCGCCATGCTGCCGACGAACCCCCACTCCTCCGCGAAGACAGGGAATGGAAAGTCGCTGTGCTGTTCGTGCAAGAAGAGAAACTGATTCTGCGACCCCTTCATGAATCCTTGCCCGAGCCACCCGCCATTGCCGACCGCGATGCGCGCCTGGCGTGGATCCCAGTTGTACCCGAGGATGTTCTCGTTCGGGTTGAGCCACGCGTTGATGCGCTCGTTCTGGTAGCCGCGCAGGCCGTAGCTCCAAAAAACCGGAGCGAGAACGGCGGCGCCCACGCCGAGCCAAATGAGGCTCCGCGTCTGGATGTGCGTGAGCGTGCAGATCGAAACGAAGACGAGGATGAGAATGAGGGCGGTCCCGAGATCGGGCTGGAGCAGGACCAAGGCCGTGGGTATCGCGGCGATGATGGTCGGCATGACGAGCTCCTTGAGCGTCCGCCCCTCGCTCTTCGGGTCATCGTGCAGATACTTGGCGAGCGCGATCACGAGGAAGAGCTTCATGAACTCGCTCGGCTGAAAGCTGTAGGAGCCGATGTAGATCCACCGAGAACTGCCGCGAATTTCTCGGCCCAAGATGAAGACGAGCAAGAGCAGCACGACGCCGCCCGCGTATAGCCCGTATCCCAGACGCTCGTAGTGACGGTAGTCCACCGCCGCCGCGACAGTTGCCAGAATGCCGCCGCCCACCAGCCAGTAGATCTGCTGGATGTAGTCCTCGGCGTGGGTCCCGCGGGCGACGCTCGTGGCCGAGTAGAGATTGATCACCCCGATGACCGCGAGCGCCGCGATGCTGATGAAGAGCGGCCAATCAAAATGGTCTCGGACGCGGCCGAGTGCTCCCAAGCTGCCTGTCCGAAGCCTCACGGCGCTCCTCCCCGTCCGCCCGAAGCCCCACCGCCCGCGGGCCGGGACGGTTTCGACGCGGTCGGCTGGGGCGCCTTCCCGGACGGCGTGCGCCCTAGCCGAGCCGCCTTCAGTCGCTCGTACTCGTGTACGATCTGCATCGCCACGGGCACGGCCACCTCGGGCCCGGAACCGCCATGTTCCACCAGGACAGAGACGACAATCTCCGGCGAGCGCGCGGGAGCGATCGCAGAAAACCACGCGTGGTTCTGCGAAAGAAACCACGCCATCTTTGGCTCGGCGTCCTTCTTCGCGACGTACCCGGTTTGGGCCGTTCCGGTCTTTCCCGCGACGTCGAGCGACGGATCGCGCGCGGGGTACGCGGTGCCGTTGGCGTCGTTGACGACGTCGTAGAGTGCGTCGGTCACCCGCCGCAGGTTGTCGGGCGCAACCGGGATCTGTCGCCGGATTCGCGGTGGAAACTCTTGCACGACGGTGCCGTCGCTCGTCTCCACCGCGCGGACCACCTGCGGCTGATAGAGCGTTCCGCCGTTCGCGAGCGCCGCGTACGCCATCGCGAGCTGCAGCGGGGTGACTGTGACATCGCCCTCGCCGATCGCCATGTTGAGCGTGAAGCCGACGCGGAACTGGCCTCGATACCGCAGCGCATACCAAGAGCGCGTGGGTATTCGTCCCGGGGCCTCGGGATTGATCCCGAGCCCGGTCTTTTGGCCCAATCCGAACGCTTGCGCGATGCGCGCGATCCGGTCCATGCCGACGGTCTCGGCGAGGTGAAAGAAGTACACGTTGCAGGAGCGCGCAATCGCGTCCCGCAGCCGCACGTGACCGTGCACGTGACTGCACCGGAAAATACGGCGCCCGAAGGTGACGTATCCTTCGCACCGTTCGGCGTGCTCCGGCTCGATGAGGTGTTCCTCGAGCGCGGCCAGGGCGCTGAACGGCTTCATCGTCGAACCGGGCTGGAAAGCGCCGCTCATCGTCTTGTCGACCATCGGTCGCAGCGGATCGACGTAGAGGCGGTTGAACGTCTCGCGCACCCGCGCGCGGCCCGCCCCACCGGAGAGGTCGTTCGGGTCGAAATCCGGTTTCGAGTAGAACGAGAGGAGCCGGCCCGTGCGCACGTCCACCGCGACCACTGCTCCCGCGGCGTGCGGCCGCATCGCCCTCTCGATCGCTTGCTGCAGCTCCACGTCGATGGATAGCCGCAAGTCGCGACCGGGGATAGGCTCGAGAGCCGCGGGAGGGTCGACGAGGCGCTCGGCCTCTGGACCACTCCGATAGCGACCGCGTGCATCCACCACGCGCTTTTCCCACCCGCGCTGCCCGCGGAGATACGACTCCCAGGCGTGCTCGATTCCTGTGGCTCCGACCGAGTCGCCGGCTTCGTAGCCGAGCGGGTTTTGGCGCTGCTGCTCTTCGCGCGTCAGCTCTTCGAAGCCGTGCGGGCGGTACTTCGCGAGCGCTTCGGCATCGATCTCGGCGACGTAACCGAGCATGTGCGCGCCCAGATCCTTGTACGGATAGAAGCGGACGGGCACGCTCACGACGTCGACGCCGGCCAGATCGTCCGTGTGCTGCTTGAGCTCCGCCACGACGTCGCGCGGCACGTCTTCGCGGACCAGGATGGGCGTCTTCCAGCAGGGGGATTTGTCTTCGTCGCTGCCGCACGCTGCACGAATGCGCGCCTCGAAGGCGCGCCGCTCTTCCGGATTGAGCCGAAGGATGTCGGCAAGCTTCGGCCAGGAGTCGGGATCGCGAGGCACGAGCTGACCCCCGCGGTAGCGCAGCGGCCGCGCGCTCGGCATCACGCGGCCCGGAACGACCTCGACGTCGTACGATGGACGGCTGGAGGCCAGCACCTTGCCGTTGGCGTCGCGCACCACGCCGCGCGTCGTCGGCATGACCACGCGCCGGATGATGTTCTCGTGGGCGATGGCGGCGTACTCGGTGCTACCCAATACCTGAAGCTGGAAAAGACGCGACGCCACCGCGAGAAAGGCCAGCACGGCGAACAGTGCCAGCCACTTGTAGCGCTTTCGGAATTCGCCGAATTCCGAGCGCGGGACGAGCAGGTCGCTCACGACGGCGCGCCTCGGGCCGTCTCGGTCCTGGGCGAGCTCGCCGTCACGGCATGAATGGCCTGTGAGATTCGAAAGGCCAGGGGCGCGACGGCCGCCGTGCCGATGGCGTGCGGGAGGGCGAGCGGATAGAGCGATCGCGGGACCCACGGATCGCGACCGAAAATCGCGAGGAGCACGAGGACCATCGTGCTCTGCACGATCGCGAACGCGCCGACCAGCAGTACTTGCATCCACGTCGTCTGGGTCGCCAGCCGAACGCCGGCGGCGCGCGCCAGCACGAAGATCGCGACGTACGTGAACGTGTAGAGGCCCACGGGAGCGATTCCCAGGACGTCGGTCACATAGCCGAGGATGAAGGCGACGATGGCTCCGCGTGCAAATGAATATTCGTGCACGCCCATGAACAGAATCAGCGGCAAGACGAGCGCGGGGATCGGACGGCCCACGTGAACGCGCGCCACGTCGGCGAGCAGTGCGTATCCGAGAAGGACGCTCGCCGGCAGCGACCAGTCCGGCCGGAACGTCGACAACACCCGCACAGGCGCATGAAACCCGCGCATGGGGCGGACCGAACGAGCCACGTCCACGACCAGCGCCAGCGCCCACGCCACGGCCGCGGCCCAGGGACGGACACCATCGATCACGCGGAAGACGTTGGCCTGAAGCACGAGCAGCATCAGGCCCACCGTGAGAAAGGCGACGTTTCGCACTACGGCCTCCCACGAGGCCCGAGCGCCGAGGCCCCGCCAAGTGGGCCTGGGGGCGAGCTCTGCTCATCGGGCGCCGTCGAGAGCACGAGCACTGCGTCGAGGCGCGAGAAGTCGACTGTCGGCGCCGCGTCGACGTCTTGATCGCGGCCGAGCTCGCGCTTGATGACTTTGGTCACGCGAGCCACCGGAATGCCGCGCGGAAACCAGCGGCCCTTACCGCTCGTCACCAAAAGGTCCCCGATTTCCACTTCGTCTCGCGAGTCCACCATCTCGACCTTGCACCCGTATCTCGCCGGATCTCCCGTGCCGCGGACGAAGCCGCGCGCGTGCGTCCTCTCGTCTTCCACGTCGACGCCGAACGCCGCGTCGACCGCGAGCTGTACGTCGACCGCGTCTTGCGCGACGTGCAGCACCGCGCCCACCACCCCGTCCGGCGACACGACGGGCATGTGCGCGCGCACGTCGCGCGCCCCGATGTCGAGGACGATGCGTGTCACCCGAAAGAACTCGGTAAAGTCTTTGCCGACGACCTGTGCGCTGACCGTCTCGCCGGCGGTGGTGTCCTTGAGCTGCAAGAGCCTGCGGAGCTGCCGGTTCTCGACTTGTGCCTGCTCGAGCGCGCGTAGCTGTTCGCGGAGCCGGGCGTTGTCATAGGTGAGCCGCTCGGCGTCCCGCTTCACGTCGACGAGGTAGACGTAATCGTTCCACACGTCGCTGACGCCGCGCGCCACGATCGCAGCGCCCACCTGGACGGGGGCGGAGACGCGCGACACGGCCCGGTCCATCGGGCCCTGGTTCTCTGGCGACTTCATGTTCGCCTTGAGCACGAAGAACGGGACGGCCAGAAGCACGGCCACGATCGCGAAGTCGCGATAGCGCTTGAAAGCGGGGGTCACGGAAGGCTCCTACATCGTCCTTGATCGACCGCGCCTCTGGCGGACCTGGAGCACGTGCCGTCGGAGTCGGCGCCTCGAGCGCTCCGCCCCTACGAGATCGTGACCTCTTTCAGCAGCTCCATATGATCGAGCGCTTTGCCGCTGCCAAGCACGACCGCGCTGATCGGATCGTCGCTCACCATGACGGGGAGCCCTGTTTCTTCGCGGAGCAATACGTCGAGGTTGCGCAGCAGCGCGCCGCCGCCCGTGAGGACGATCCCCTTGTCGACGATGTCGGCGGCGAGCTCGGGTGGCGTCTTCTCGAGGGCCATGAGCACGGCTTCGACGATGGCATGGATCGGCTCGGCCATCGCCTCGCGAATCTCGTCGCTGTTGACGATGACGGTCTTGGGGACCCCGGCGACGAGGTCTCGCCCTTTGACTTCGGTCGTGAGCTGCTTCTCGACGGGATAGGCGTTGCCAATCTGGATCTTGATTCGCTCGGCCGTCTGCTCGCCGATCGCGAGGTTGTATTTTCGCTTCAAATAGGCGGCTATCGCGTCATCCATCTTGTCGCCGCCGACCCGGACGCTCTGCGAGTAGACGATGCCTGCGAGCGAAATGACGGCGACCTCGGTGGTGCCCCCGCCGATGTCGACGATCATGTTGCCGCTCGGCTCGGTGATCGGGAGACCGGCTCCAATCGCGGCAGCCATCGGCTCTTCGATCAAGTAGACCTCCCGAGCGCCCGCGCTCTCGGCGCTCTCTTTGACCGCGCGCTTTTCCACTTCGGTGATTCCGAAGGGGACGCAGATGATGATCCGCGGTTTGACGAGCGTCCTACGGCTGTGGGCGCGCGCGATGAAGTATCGGAGCATCGCCTCGGTGATCTCGAAGTCGGCGATGACGCCGTCGCGAAGGGGCCGAACTGCCCGGATGTTGCCCGGCGTGCGCCCCAGCATCTCTTTTGCTTCCCTTCCAACCGCCAACACCTTCGTTCCGCCGTGGGCGTCTTTCTGCACCGCAACGACGGACGGCTCGCACGAGACGATGCCCTTGCCTTTGACGTAAATGAGCGTGTTTGCCGTGCCGAGATCGATCGCCAGATCGTTCGAGAACAGGCCGTGAAGCCAGTCGAAGATCATTGCGCGCTCCTGACTGTGCGGACCGCATCTCGTCCGACGTGCCAACCGCCATCGCGAGCGATGACGTGGCGCAGTTGTGCGAACGACGCGGGCACGCCCGCTTCTACCACAGGAAGAGGTCGTGTCTACGGTCTGGAGCGCCTGGGCTGCGCAGATGCGCAGAGACGCGCTCAGCCTTTGGAGATCTTGCCCTCTTTATGAGGGAAGTGTTTGCGGCACACGGGACAGAACTTCTTGATCTCGAACTTTTCGGACATGGTCCGCTTGTTCTTGGTCGTCGTGTAGTTCGCACGCGAACAATTGCCGCAGGTCATCTTGATGATGTCACGCATGGGAGCCTCGCCCGCAAACTGGCCGCGGGGGCCAACAAATGCCGTACCGAGCCGAAAACGTCAAGCGCAGGCGCTCCTCAATCGTCGTCATCGCCGCCGTAGTTGAACCGGTTTCCGCGTGGCTCGTCGCGTTCAACACGCTTCTTCTTCGGACCGCCGCCGTCCTCGAACGAGCGCTTTCGCTTCTCTTCGTGGGCGCCGGGCTTTCGGTGCGCAGGACCGCTCGGACCGCCCCCACCCGCAAAGGCGGGAGGAAACGGAGCGGAAAACCCTCCTCCTTCGGGGCGCGTGGGGCGCTCCCCTTTCGGGTGCGCCAGATTGACGATCAAGCGCCTCGCCCGAAGGTCGGCCGATCGCAGCTGGTCGGCGGCGGACTTCGCGGCTTCGGCGCTCGCCATCGTGACGAAGCCGAAGCCTCGCTTGCGCCCGTCGGCATCCATCGGTAGGTGGACACGGACGACCCCGTCGGGGACGACGCTGTTGACGAGCGTCTGAACCTCTTCTTGGGTGGCGTCGTACGGTAGGTTGCCCACATAGAGCGTTCGGTCGGGCTGCGGTGGGCCTCCTCCACCCGGCCCGCGACCTGCGCCTGGGGGGCCTCCGACACGAGGACCGCCCGGCGGCCCCATCGCGTCCCGACGGGGGGGCTCAGCCTGGAAAGGACGAACGGAGATCGACTTGCCGGCCTGCATCGAGCCGTCGAGGGCGTCGCGTGCGGCCTGGGCTTCTTGTGGCGTCCCGAGCGTTACGAAACCAAAGCCGCGCGGGCGGCCAGTCATGCGATCCTTGGGCAAGCTAACGCTCAGGACCTTGCCGCCGGTGGCCTCGAAGAGCTGCTTCAGAACGTCTTCCGAGATGCTGTCGGGCAGACCTGCCACGAACAGCTTCGCTTCCTCATTCGCCATGCGAGAACTCACAACCTCCAATTCTGAAAACCTCGTGGGTAACGCCAACGCTCGGCCCGGCCGAGCGGCAATCTTAGAGCCACCTTCGGGGATATCTAGCACGTTTCGGCAGGCAGGTCTTTCTATCCCCAGGTGCCAGCCACCGGTGCACAGCGTCGGCTCCGCCGTGGCGGCGATCCTCCCGTTGAGCGCACTTGCTCCCACTCGTGCCGACTGGGAGTGTGACCGCTCGTCCGCGATCTCCAGCGTGGCGCGTGACGGCCCCGTCCCCGCCGTCAATCGTCGCACGGAAGAGAAAACCAGAACATGGCTCCCTCACCCGGCTCGGAGTTCACCCCCACGTGCCCGCCATGAGCTTCGGCCAAGCGGCGGACAATTGCCAGCCCCAGCCCGATGCCCGGCCCACGAACGCCATGTCCGCGGACGAGCGGATCGAACAAGCGCGGCTGCTCCTTCGCCGAGATCCCCGGTCCCCTGTCCTGCACTTCGAATCGGACTTCTTTCCCGAAGTCGAGCGCTCGAACCTCGATTCGCCGTACGTCGCCGTTGACCCCGTACTTGATGGCGTTGTGAAGAAGGTTCGACACGAGACTGGCGAGCACGCCCGGACTGCAGCGCACATCGCGGCTCGGAGCGCCCTCCAGCAGGAGCTCGACGTTGGCGTCCTGGGCTATCGGCTCGAACTCCCAGGTGACCTCGCGAATGATTTCGTCGACCCGCGAGTGGACACCGGGCGGGGGTTTTGCACCCGCCCGCGCGAATTCGAGCAGGTCGGAGACGAAGCCGCGTACCCGCTTCAGCGTGGTCGACGCGCGGGTAATCGCGGCCGTCGCACGAGCGTCATCCGACGCGGCGGCCCGACGCAAGGCGAGATCGAGCCCGAGACCGACCGTCGTCAACGGGCTGAGTAAGTCGTGCGCGACGCGACCCGCGAACGCCTCGAGTTCCTCGGCCTTGTCCTCGAGGGTTTGTCGGCTTCGCTCCGCAAGGCTCTCGGCTCGGCGCACCGAGCGGTACGTGAGCGCGATGGTCACCACGGCGGCCACGGCGCTCACGATGCCCAACACGATGGCCGACGGCAGAAGCGTACGGGAGACTCTCATCGCGTCGCCGGACGAGGCCTTCGCAACGTCGGCCCAAAAGTCGGTGGCGCGCGCCAGGTCGGTGCCGACCTGACCGACGGCGATGTCGAGGTCGCGAAGGACTCCCGTGTCGTTGCTGCCCGCGCCGGCAGACATGGCACGGGCGCGATCGACGACGGCGTGAAAGTGGTCGAGCGAGGCCAGAAGCGCTTTGCGGGGAGGCGCCTCACCGGGTTCGCGCGGGACGGCGAGGTAGCCCTCGCGACTCTGGATGGCGTCGCGACGCAGTTCGTCCATCCTCGCCGCCAGCACGCCCGGATCCCCGGGTCCTCCGAGCACCCATTCGTCGGCCAGCGCGTGCTGCTGCTGGACGTCGGCGCGGATGGTCTGGAGCGCCACGATGCTGCGGGCCGAGCGGTTGGCAATGATGTCGCTCGTGGAAGCCAGGACGGAAGCGGCGTAGGAGAGCAGGATCGCCAGGGCGCCCGTCCCGACGAAGAGGACCGCGACCGCCACGACGAGCAATCGCAGAGCTTGCCGCTTCGCGACGTCCCGGTTCATGCCATTGGGTAGCGCGCGCAGCCGCACGACGCCCACCCCCGTCGGCCGAGGGGCGGTCCTTTTCCTACGAGCCGGCTCTCGTGTCCGCGAACCGCCCCGCTCACGCCGGCGAGAGGTCCGGCCGCGCGAAGCGTCACGGCTCTCGATAGAACCTCGGAACCCGTCGCGAGACGCTGGTCAGCACCTCCCACGGAATCGAACCCGCTTGCCCGGCGATCTCGTCGGCGCGGATGACGTCGCGTCCGAGCGCGCCCTCCTGGGCTCCGAGAACGACGACCTCGTCTTGCATACTGGCGCCATCGATCCCGGTCACGTCGACCATCGTCATGTCCATCGAGACCGCACCGACGATCGGCGCGCGCTTTCCTCGCACCAGAACATGCCCGCAGTTGCCGAGATGGCGGGAGAGTCCGTCGGCATAGCCCATCGGAAGCGTGGCGATGCGCGACCGCCGCGTTGCGGTCCACGTCGCCCCGTAACCGACGGACGCGCCCGGATCGATGTCGCGCAGCGAGATGATCTCGGTGCGCACGCGCATCACGGGCCTGAGCTCGTTCGTCAAGGAAGCGCCCTCGACGCGCGGAGCGACGCCGAAGAGCGCGAGCCCCGGTCGAACCGCGTCGAGCCGCGCCTGTCCCCGGAGGAGGGCCGCGCTGTTCGCCGCGTGACGCACCTCGGCCCGCACACCAGCGCGAGCGAGGATGGCCGTCGCTTCTTCGAAGCGCATCATCTGTTCGCAGGTCGCGTCGTTCGTCGGAGCGTCCGCACACGCGAGATGCGTCATCAGGCCGCACACACGCACTTCCGGGTAGTCGGGGAGGCGACCGGCAAGCTCGGGCAGATCCTGCAGAGTGACGCCCAGGCGCGACATCCCGGTGTCGACCTTCAGGTGGACAGCGAGCGGCCCGGTCGCGTCTCCGGTCCGAACCAAGCGGGCGAATGCCGCCACCTGGCCGAGGTCGTGGACGACGGGAGTAAGCCCGCGTGCAATCACTTCGTCGTGGGCGTTGCCGTAGTGGCCGCCCATCACGAGGATTGGCGCGGTGATTCCTGCTTCGCGCAGCTCGACCGCTTCCTCGAGCAGAGCCACGCAAAAGCCGTCGACCCGCGCGCGCTCGAGCGTCCGTGCCACGCCTGGAGCCCCGTGCCCGTAGGCGTCGGCCTTGAGCACGGCCCACACGCGCGCACCGGCCGCTCGCTTCTCGACGACGCGCAGGTTGTGGCGCAACGCCGCGAGATTGACTTCCGCGCGGGTCGGTCGAACGGCGTCGGCGGGAGCAGCCCGTCGGGGTCGGAGCACGCGGGGAACGAGGGGCTGCGACATGAAAGCGAAAACGCCCGGTGAGGCGCGACGATTCCCTTCATGAAATAGCACCGAGCGAAAAAATGGGCCAAGAGCGGGCATCGCTCCGGCTAAGCAATGTGGGCGCGGCGCTCGGCCACGACCCCCTGCTCGTGCGCAAACTGCATCCGGTAGAGGCGCGCGTACACGCCCGCCTTCGCGAGGAGTTCGTCGTGTGTGCCGATCTCGACGACCTTGCCCTTGTGAAAAACCACGATCCGGTTCGCGGCCCGAATCGTGGAGAGGCGGTGCGCGATGACGAGCGAAGTTCGGCCTCGTACGACCTCTTCGAGCGCACGCTGGAGCCGCGCCTCGGTGTCCGAGTCCACGCTCGCGGTCGCCTCGTCGAGGATGAGTAACGGTGCGTCTCGATACATCGCGCGAGCGAACGCAAGAAGCTGGCGCTCGCCCGCGCTGAAATTCTGCCCCCGCTCGTCGACCCGCGCGTCCAGTCCGCCCTCGCGCTGGGCGAACACTTCGTAGGCGCCGATCTGCTTCAGGGCTGACTCGGCGCGCGCGCGATCGGGCGCGACGTCGGCCACCCCGATGTTGGTCAGAATCGTGCCCGAGAATAGAAACACGTCTTGCGGGACGACCGAGAAGAGCCGCCGGAGTTCCTGTGGGTCGTAGCTTCGAACGTCCTTGCCGAGAACGCGGACGATCCCCGCTTGCGGCTCGTAGAGACGCAAGAGCAGGCTGGCGACGGTCGTCTTTCCGGCACCCGTCGCGCCCACGAGGGCGATGCGCTCGCCCCGGCGGGCGCTGAACGTTACCTCCCGTAGGACGGGCACTCCCGGCTTGTATTCGAAGTCCACGCGCTCGAGGGCGACGCCCTCGTCGGACGCACCCGCAGGCCCGCAGTCTTCCGCAGGCAGCATCTCGGGCGCCGTGTCTTTCTCGTCGAGCAGCTCGAAGATGCGCTCGGCACCGGCCATCGCGCTCTGCAGAAGCGTGTAGCGCTGCGAGAGCAGGCTGACGGGCTCGAAAAACTGGCGGATGTACTGCGTGAAGGTGACGAGGAGGGCGAACGTAATGGTGTGGTCGCCAAGACGCCGAATTCCCGAAAACCAGAGAATGCTCGCGATACAAAGCGTGCTTACCATCTCGATCGACGCGTCGAGCAGGGCCTCGTAGTAGACCGCCCGCTTGTTCGCGTCGCGATAGCCCACGTTGACCCCGTCGAACTCCTCGGCCATCGCGCGCTCCCGCACGAAAGCCTGCACGACTGCGATCCCGCTCACCTGCTCGTTCAGAAAGGCGTTCAGCCGCGCGGTGCGCGCACGGACGTCGCGGTACGCCGCCCGCGATCGCGTTCGGACGAAGTTGACGATGAGTCCGACCAGCGGAAGGGCAAGAAAGGACACGATCGAGAGCCGCCAGTCGAGCGCGAGCATCATCGCAACGACGCCGACGAGAGACAGGACGTCGCCCATGGCGTTGAACCCTCCGGAGGCAAAGAGCTCGTTCACCGCGTCGACGTCGTTGGTCGCGCGGGTCACAAGCCGGCCCACCGGCGTCCGATCGTAGTAGCGAAGGCGCAGCTTTTGGAAGAATCGGAAGATGACGCTCCGCAGATCCGCCATGGCGCGCGCGCCGGCGATCTGCATCGTGTACATTTGCACGTAGGTCAGGGACTGCAGCACGACGAGCAGCCCGGCAAGGGCCAGCCCGTCGCGAAAAAGGCCGGTCGCGTCGCTCGCCCCGGCCCGTCGCACCACGTCGCCGAGAATCAGTGGGCGGGCCAGATTGATCGCCGCGATGAAGACGAGCGTGACGAGCGAGGCCACCACGTAGCGGGCATGCGGGCGAACGAAAGGCCACATTCGCCTTAGGAGACGCCCGTCGTATGCCTTCCCGATCGCCCCCTCCTCGTGGAACTTCTGGAGGGCTTGCTCGGCGCGCGTCGCCGGCTTGCGGGACCTTCGGTCGGTCACGACGCAGCCGCTCGCGCCGACACGCGCTCGGGATCGACCGGAGGCACGTCGAGCTCCTCGAGCTCCCGCGCCATCTTCTGTTCCTCGGCGAATGCCGCGTAGATCCCGCCGGCGACCAGGAGATCCTCGTGACGACCGTGTTCGACGACGCGGCCCTCGTCGAGGACGATGATGCGGTCACAGCGCGACGCGGCCGCGATCCGGTGGGTGACGAGCAACACCGTTCGACGCGACGCCTGCCGTTCGATGGCCTCCAAGATGGCCGATTCGGTCTTGGTGTCGACCGCCGAGAGCGGATCGTCCAGGATGAGAATCTTCGGCTCCCAGAGGAGCGCGCGCGCCAGGGCGATGCGCTGCTTTTGTCCCCCCGAAACCTGGACGCCGCGCTCGCCGACGACGGTGTCGAACCCCTCGGGTAGCGAGAGTGCTTCCTCGAGCACTTGCGCCTCGCGCGCCGCGTCACGAATCTTCGCAAGCGCTTCGGGCGACTCGGGATCGTCGAGCGCGAACCCGATATTTCTGGCGACAGTGGTCGAAAAAAGAAAGGCGTCCTGCTGCGCGTACCCAATCGCCGATCGCACCGACGCGAGCGGCAGCTCGCAAACGTCGATCCCATCGATTCGGACAGTGCCGGCGGGGGTAGGCAGCAGTCGCGCGAGGAGCATGGCGAGCGTCGTCTTTCCCGATCCGGTCCGTCCGACGATCGCAAGCGACTCGCCGGGCGCGACCTTGAAGCTCACGTCGCCAAGCACTTCGCGCGCGCCGTAGGAGAAGCCCAGGTGCTCGACGGAAAGCGAACCGCCGACGTGCCTCGGAGCCTTGCGCGTACCATCGACGACCTCGGGCACGGCATCGAACACGTCCCGTAGGCGCGAGAAGCCGGCTCGTCCTCGCTGCACGACGCTGACCGAGAAGCCGACTGCGATCATCGGCCAAGTCATCCGGGCAAACGCACTCCAGAACGCGAAGAATGCTCCCGGCGTGAGGCCGCCGTGGTCGGGACCGCGGAGCAAGAGCGATGACCCATACCAGAAAAATACGAGGTAGCCCGCGGAGGCGACGGCGCCGATCGTCGGTGCGAGCGACCCGCGAAGCCGAGCTAGGGACAGGCTCGCATCGAGGTAATCGCGATTGGCTTTTTCGAAGCGCTCGCGCTCGCGCTGCTCGAGGGCGAAGCTACGGACGACTCGAACCCCGGCGAGGTTCGCCTGAAGGACGTCGCTCATGCGGCCGAGCGACGCCTGGTTCTCGCGCATGCGCGTGTACAGGCCCCGCGAAATCCAGCGGGTAAAAAGGGTGATCACGGGCAGATTCGCGAGACAAGCAATCGTGAGCTTCGGGCTGACGTGAAGCATCACCTGCAGGGCGCTCGGGAACACGAAGAAGAGCCCGATTAGGTTGAGCATCCCGAAGCCGAAGAGCATCCGGACCTGCTGCAGGTCGTTGGTCGACCGGCTCATGATCTCGCCGGCGGACATTTTTCGATAGAACGCCGCCCCGAGCTGGTGGAGCTTGGCCAGAAGCTCCAGACGGAGCTCGTACTCCGCGTCCCGGCCCGCGTTGAAAATGAACCATCGGCTCGCCACGCGGGCGACGAACGCGGCGACGGCCAGCGCCAGCATCGTGGCCGCCGGTTTCCATGCCTCTAGCGGGTGGGGCCCGAACACGAGGTCGATCGCCGCTTCGGACCGCAAATCAATGCGGTTTCTCGCAAGTTCGAACGTCGCCAGCATCAGACTGCCGATGACGTACTGCGGCAAGTGGCGCCGCAACTGCGTCCGGAGTGTGGTTGGGTAGCGCGCCGGCGCGACTGGGGCGTTGGTCACCTGTGGTCCGTCGGAGATCGATGCCGGAAGGGGGGCCTCCGTTCTCATGATCGGACCGGCATCCTCTTCCGGTGGGAGGTCGACATGAGTGGTCGATTGCGCCCTTCTGCGCACCTCGCGAGGTCCCTCACGTCGACTCGGACCGCGAGAAGCCCCAGCATGACGCGGGCCCTTCCCTTCGCGTCGAGCTCTTGCACCACGCCGACTTTGCCGCAAAACGGGCCGCCTAGCACGCGGACCTGCGAGCCCTTCTCGATCGACCTGCCCGGGTCGGCGCCTCGGGTCCGGCGAAGCCGGATGCCGGCGCGTGCGGGGGCCTTGGAGCTCGCCCGCTGCCCGCGCGGCGAGCCCGCGCCGTCGGGGTCGCGCGCGTCCGGTTCGGCGGCCGGCTCCGGTTCTCGGTCGCTTTGCTCCGGTTCTTGGCCGTGCCCCGCGCGGGCGAGCGCCGTGCCTTCGTCGCGCGCCCGAGCCCTGCGCTTCGCCCCGGGGCGCTCGTCGTCCCCCCGGGACGCGTCGCGCTTGTCGCGACGCCGAGATGCGGCTCGCTCCCGCGGTACCGGCGCGTGCCGACCCGGCGGCTGCGCCAGCACGGCCAGCACCGAGCCGAGAGCGACCACGGCATCCTCGAGCTGCTCGTCGAGCAGGACGGCGTGAGCAACCGCAACTTCGCGCGGGATGCTCCAGCCGAGCCAGAGCGCACGCTGCTCGCGCTCGGAGCGATCCAGCAGCGCGCGCAACTGATCGGTGGAGGCGCGCGGTGCGGGTGCTCGCGCTTCGTCGCCCGCGACGCCGATGGCGAACTGCTCGGGCAGCGCCTCGAACGCGGTCGTCAGTTCGAGGGCACGGACCGGATCGGCGATGCGCGCGCGGGCCGCGGTCGCGTCGGCCGGTGGCAGAGTGACGGCGACTTCCACGTGCTGCTCGTCGACCAAGACGGCAATGTTCGCGCGCGCCTCCTCACCGCCACCTTTGTCGCTCTCGGCGAGGACGACTCGGGTCGAACGGGCGGAGGCAGACTGGGCCGCCGGCTCCGTTCCCGTCGGCGTGTTGGCGTCGCTGGCGCTCACGTCGTAGCCGAGCTCCGCCAACCGCGCCGCGGTCGCCCGAGCCCATGCTTTGATGCGCTGCCGAGCGTCGTTGCCCGCCGGGCGCGCGAAGACGCTCGCGAGAAAAGGCTCCCGGGGGGTGGACGGGAAGGGCGGGGACGGCGCGCTGGGAGGAGAAGGAGGAGCTGGCACGGGCGTCGGATGGCGTGCACGCGCACGCGGGCGCCGCGGGCGCGCGAACCCAGACGTTTGCGCGAGCGTTCGCGCGTTGTCAATCGGCCTCCCATTCGCCTGGGTTTTGGTGACTCAACGTCCCTCGAACGGGTACCGCGGGTACCGACGAGCCCCCACACGTGCTACGCCCCCCCGACGCGTCGCAACCACTTGAGGAGCGCCTTGCCCCGCACCACAAAGCGTGACACCGCAAAAGTCGAAGGCAAGAAGCCGCCCCGGGCTTCGAAGGGGCACCAGGCTTCGCCGACCTCCGCGCCCCCACCTTCTCATTCAGCCGCGAGGCGGGAGGCAGCGGGCGCACCCGAATCTTCTCCGGAAGAGGAGCTGACCGAGTCGAAGCAAGATTCCGAGCCCGATGCGGAAGGCGAAGAGCTCCTGAGCCAAGACGCGAGCACAGGGCTCGCCGACGTCATCGATGGCCCGGCGATCGACGGGGAGGAAGAGGGCGAGGCACCTCACCCGTCGCTGCGCGAAGCCGCGCCCGCCGCTGGAGAGGCGTCAATCGAGCGCTTCGACGCCCTGTCGATGTACTTGCGCGAGGTCCAGCGCCATCCGCTCCTTCCGCCTGAAGAAACGCAGGCGCTCGCGGTCAAGTTCGTTTCGACGCAAGACGCGGCGGCGGCGGCCCGCCTGGTGACCGCGAACCTGCGTTTGGTCGTGAAGATCGCCTACGAATACCGCCGCGCCTACAAGAACATCATGGACCTCATCCAGGAGGGGAACATCGGCCTCATGCAGGCCGTCAAGCGCTACGACCCGTATCGAGGCGTCAAGCTGTCCTCGTACGCGGCCTGGTGGATCCGCGCGTACATCTTGAGGTTCATCCTCAACAACTGGCGGCTCGTAAAGCTCGGAACGACCCAAGCGCAGCGCAAGCTCTTCTTCAACTTGCGCAAGAAGCGCGCTGAGCTGCAGGCGCTGGGGGTCGATCCGACGAACGCCGAAATCGCCAAGCAGCTCAACGTCCCGGAGAACGAAGTGGACGAGATGGAAGTGCGCCTGCAAGCGAGCGAGAAATCGCTCGACGCGCCGGTCGGCGACGCGGAGGGGCGATCGATCGCCCGGGTCGACATGATGCCCAGCCTCGTCGAGGGCCCCGAGGCGATCATGGCCGACGGCGAACTTCAGGCGCTGCTGAAGGACAAACTCGGGAGCTTCCGCAAAACGCTCGAGGGGAAAGACAAGGAGCTTGCCATCTTCGACGAGCGGTTGGTCGCGGACGACCCGCTGACGCTTCAAGAGCTGGGCGACCGATTCGGGATCTCGCGCGAACGGGTCCGGCAGCTCGAGCAGCGGCTCACCGGCAGACTGCGCGAATTCCTGAGCGACGAGATGGGCGACGCGGTCGGGGTGGCGTGACCCGTCGATGCGCGAGGTAGGCGCTCGCGGATCGCTCTTCGTCGTCGCAACGCCCATCGGCAACCTAGGCGATATGACCGAGCGAGCGCTCGAAACGTTGCGCGCGTGCGACCGCGTGCTTGCGGAGGACACGCGCCGCACGCGACAACTGCTCACGCACTTCGGAGTCCCCGGCAAGCGCCTCGACCGCCTGGACGCGCACGCGAGCGAGCGGGACCTGACGCGCGTCATCGAACTCCTCGGGGCCGGCGAGAACGTGGCGCTCGTGACGGACGCGGGAACCCCCGGGGTGAGCGACCCGGCGGAGGCCCTGGTCGAGGCGGCGATCGGCGCTGGAGTGAGGGTCGTCCCGATCCCCGGCGCGAGCGCGGTCCTCGCCGCACTCGTCGCCAGCGGACTGGCGGCGGACGGGCGCTTCCGATTCGTCGGCTTTCTGCCCCGCGAGGGTCCGGCGCGGCGCGCGACGATCGCGGTCGTGTGCGAAACGCCCGAGGCGGTCGTGCTCTTCGAATCGCCGAATCGAACAGGCGCGACCTTGCGCGATCTCGCCGACGCGACGCCCGCCCGAAACGCGTGCGTCGCCCGAGAGCTCACGAAGGTGCACGAGGAGTTCGTGCGCGGTACGCTGGAAGCGCTCGCGGGCGACTCGAGAGAATGGGTGGGTGAGATTGCCATCGTGCTCGGGGCACACGCCCCCGAAGAGCGGGACGCCCGGCTCGACGACGCGACGGTCGACGTTCGAATCGACGAGGGCCTGGCGCGCGGCGAGCACCCGCGCGCGATCGCCGAGCGGCTCTCAGCCTGGAGCGGGCGGCCGAAGCGAGACCTCTATGCGCGCGTCGTCGCGAGGAGGAAGCGCTAAGATACCCACCCGTTGAGGTTTCACGATCATGGAATCCCTCGGTCTATGGGCACTGATTGCGGGTGGACTGGTCGGTTGCGGCTCTTCGCCCGAGGCGAGGGGCGCCGCCGCGCAAGCGCTGAGTTGCAAGACCAGCACCGAGGGGACGACCAACTGCGGCCCGACTGGCGAAGACTGCTGCACGAGCCCCTCGGTGCCGGGCGGAGCGTACGACCGGACCTACCCCTACGCTGCAAGCGTCGACGCCGGCGCAGCCGATCCCGCGCAAGTGAGCGCGTTCCGCTTGGACAAGTACTTGGTGACGGTGGGCCGGTTTCGGCAGTTCGTCGCGGCGAGCGCGGCGGGATGGGCCCCGCAGCCGGGCTCCGGCAAGCACACGCACTTGAACGGGGGCAAGGGTCTAGCGGTGACCTCGGGGGGCTACGAGCCGGGATGGCTTCAGGAAGACGGGGCGTATCTCGCGACGACCACGGCCGATTGGCAAAACAACCTGGGTTGCGACCCGTCGTTCGCCACGTGGACGGATGCGGCCGGACCAAACGAGACGCTGCCGATCAATTGCATCGACTGGTACGAGGCTTACGCATTTTGCATTTGGGACGGTGGCTTTCTCCCGAGCGAGGCGGAGTTCGCGTTCGCCGCGGCGGGCGGCAGCGAGCAGCGCGTGTACCCCTGGGGATCGACGGATCCGGGAACGGCGAACGCGTACGCGATCACCAATTGCTATTACCCGAACGGCCCGACCGGCCCCGGATTGCAA
>Ga0265316_10000086_pt1 | contig 98760 bp, 79 predicted proteins | sample 4522metaG_FD_202092 | JGI IMG/M metagenome (GOLD analysis project Ga0265316, IMG submission 202092) | Rhizosphere microbial communities from Carex aquatilis grown in University of Washington, Seatle, WA, United States - 4-5-22 metaG | ecosystem: Host-associated > Plants > Roots > Rhizosphere >... | reverse complement strand
TCGACGTTGTAAGGCGATACGTGGAACTCAAGCGCGCTGGCACCGGGAGCTTCAAAGGACTTTGCCCATTTCACGCGGAGAAAACTCCGTCGTTCCATGTCCATGAGCAGCGCCAGTTTTTTCATTGCTTCGGGTGCGGCGAGAAAGGGGACGTCTTCTCCTTTCTCGTCAAGATCGAGCAGCGCTCGTTCATGGAAGTTCTGCGCGACCTGGCCCACCAGGCCGGGGTGGACATCCCCGAGCAGACGCTTACTCCAGCCGAGCGCAAGGCCGCCGACGAGAACGAGTCCGATCGGGAGCGCATGCTGCGCGCGATGGAAGAGGCGACCCGTTTTTTCGAAGCGCAACTTGCCGGACCCGCGGGGACTGCGGCGCGCGGGTACCTGGAAAAGCGCGGCATCTCGAAAGCAACCGGCGAGCGTTTTCGCTTGGGCTATGCACCAGCTGGCTGGGATGCCATGCAGAAGCATCTCGCGTCCCGGCAGGTGCCGACCGAACTCGCCGAGCGACTCGGCTTGGTCGGCAGCAACGAGCGCGGCCGCTACGACTTCTTCCGGGATCGCGTTATGCTGCCAGTGCTCGACCGGCAGAAGCGCCCCATCGGATACTCCTCGCGCCTGCTCGATCCCGATGCCAAGGAGCGCAAATACGTCAATTCGCCCGATTCGCCGCTCTTTCACAAGAAGGAAAACCTCTACGGGCTGCACGTTGCCGTGGACGCCATTCGTCGTGGTGGAACGGCCATTCTCGTGGAGGGCAACTTCGACGTGTTGACTTTGCACGAGGCCGGCATCGAAGAGGCGGTGGCACCCATGGGCACCGCCCTCACCGTAGAGCAAATCAAACTCCTGGCCAGGATGGCCAAGCGTATTGTGGTGGTGTTCGACGGCGACAGCGCGGGAACGCGCGCCGCAGAGAAGGCCGTACCGTTGGCCGTGGAAGCCGGGCTGTTCTTCGCGGAAGCCGATTCGGATGGTCGCGTGGCTGAGATGCCCGCCGGGGTCGACCCCGATGAATTCGTCCGCGCCCAAGGCGCCGATGCCTTCCGGGCCCTGGTCGCGCAGGCGCGGCCCATGCTCGACCATCTCATCCAGCGCGCCGCCGACGATGCCACCATTCCGGGCAAGGCCTCCACGGCCAAGCGGGTGGCCGACGTGCTGGCCAAGGTCAGGAATCCGCTCGTCCGCGATCTGTATGTGCGCGACCTTGCGGCCAAGCTGGGTGTACCTGTTGCCCAGGTGCTGCGCATGGTGCGCGAGGCCGGAAGCCACGCGCCTCGAAACGAAGTCGCGGCGGAAGTGGCTCCGGCCGAAGCCGGCCAAGCACGCCGGACACCCCAAGCGGACGAACTCGATGCGCTGGCTCTGCTGGTTGCGCAGCCGAAGTTGGCCAACTGTGAGGAGGCGCAGCAGATCTACGATCTTTTGCGCGATCCCGGCATCCGAGAGATCTACGGAGCCGCGCTCGAAACCCTGCGCGCTGGAGGTCGAGCGGATGTTCCCGCTTGGCTCGACGGCGGGCCGGCGGATATTCGTGACCACGTGAGCGCGGCTCTGATGGATGGGCGCTGGGCTTCCATCGATGTCGTGGACGATGCCATGCGTGCCATGCGCGCGTTGGTTCTCAAATTGGAACGCTCGCGCGTTGATGCGGAGCTGGCGCTGGCGCAGCGCCAGTACCGCGAGGCGCTGGCCAGCGGAAACGAAGAAGAGGCACGAGCCATCTCCATGCGGGAGATGGAATTGATAAGGACCAAGTTAGGGTTAGCCAACCAGAGCAAAGGCATGACGACATGATCGAGGATGCCGAAGACCGAATGACCGAAGACAACCAGGACGACGACGAGCTGGAAGAAGTGAGCAAGCAGCTCGCGGCCAAGAAGGGCTCGGCCAACAAGGAGAGCGAGCGCAAGAAGCGCGAGCTCATCACCATGGGCAAGGCCAAGGGCTTTCTGACCTACGACGAAGTCAACGATCACATGCCGGAGAGCATCGTCTCGTCGGATCAGATCGACGACTGGTTGTCGACCTTGGGCGGTGAAGGCATCGAAATCGTCGATGCCTCGACGCAGGTCAAGGTCGAGGACAAGGCGCCGGCCGCCGAAGCCGAGGCCGAAGAGGAAGCAGAAGCCGAGCCAGCGCCGCGGCCAGCGGAAGCCGAGGAAGAAGAGGAGGACGACGGCTACTCCAAAACCAACGATCCCGTGCGCATGTACTTACGCAAGATGGGCTCGGTGTCGCTGCTCACCCGCGAAGGCGAGGTCGAGATCGCCAAGCGCATCGAGGACGGCGAGCGCCGCGTGCTGCAAGTCGTGCTCGATTCGCCGGTCGCCATCGAGGAAATCCTCGATTTGGGCGATAAACTGCGCAAACAGAAGGTTCGCGTCAAGGAGGTGGTCAAGGACGCCGACGACGACGACGAGGAGTTCGACGAGGCCTTCCATGTCGAGCGCGTCTGCAAGATCATCGACAAAGTCCGCAAGGTCTACAAGGATCTGGAAAAGTTCGACGAGAAGACGGTCAAGCGCGGCCAGTCCGAAAGCAGCAAGCGCAAGGCGAAGACGCAGATCGCGGGGCTGAAGCAAGATCTGCTCGATGCCCTGCAGGAACTGCGGCTCAACAAGAAGCAGATCGATCGCATCGTGGCGCGGCTCAAGGGCCTGGTTTCGCGCATCGAATCCGCCCGGCGCGAGATCGGCGAGATCGAGCATCGAGTCGGCATGAGCGAGCGCGAGCTCAAGAAGACTCTGCGCGAGGCACGCGGATCGACGCTGCGCCAACGAACCGTCACCAAGCGCCTGGGCTTGCGCGTGGAGGAGCTCGAGGAGACTTCCGAGAACATCGCCAACGCGCGCAAGAAGGTGAAGAAGATCGAGGAAGAAGCCGGCCTCGACGAGTCCAGCCTGCGCAATACCGTGCGCGAGATCGAGGACGGCGAGCGGCAGGCCGAGCAGGCCAAGGCCGAACTGGTCGAGGCCAACCTGCGTTTGGTCGTTTCTATCGCCAAGAAGTACACCAACCGCGGTCTGCAATTTCTGGATCTGATCCAGGAAGGCAACATCGGTCTCATGAAGGCGGTGGACAAGTTCGAGTACCGCCGCGGCTATAAGTTCTCGACCTACGCCACCTGGTGGATCCGTCAGGCCATCACCAGGGCCATCGCCGATCAGGCGCGGACGATCAGGATTCCGGTTCACATGATTGAGACGATCAACAAGCTCATCCGCACCAGCCGCTATCTGGTGCAAGAGCTGGGACGCGAGGCGACGCCCGAAGAAATCGCCGAAAAGATGGAACTGCCGCTCGACAAGGTGCGCAAGGTCCTTAAGATCGCCAAGGAGCCCATCTCGCTCGAAACCCCCATCGGCGAGGAGGAAGACTCGCATCTCGGCGATTTCATCGAGGACAAGAGTATCGTCTCGCCCGCCGACGCGGTCATCTCGATGAATCTGGCCGAGCAAACCCGTAAGGTGCTGGCCACCCTGACCCCGCGCGAGGAGAAAGTCCTGCGCATGCGCTTCGGCATCGGCGAGAAGTCGGACCACACCTTGGAAGAGGTCGGTCAGGACTTCGAGGTCACGCGCGAGCGCATCCGGCAGATCGAGGCCAAGGCGCTGCGCAAGCTGCGCCACCCGTCGCGCAGCAAGCGGCTCAAGAGCTTCATGGAGAGCTAAACCGAGAGCGCCCTTGCTAGCAGATCGGCAAGAAAGCCGACCTCTTCGGGGCCGAGGTCGTTGCTTGGCAGACGAGGTAGCTGGAGCATGGGCAGACCTGGGTCGCTAGCCAGGCCGGTGACGATGCGGTCGGCGTCGCGTCGGCGCGCAGCCAGGACGGTCACACCGGCCAGGAGACCCGCCAACTCCGGCGGCGGTGGACCATCAGCGTTCGCCGCCAGCACCTTGTCTAGCGCGGGATCGGTCGCCTCGGCCGGTGGCATGGCGTTGACCACCAATGGACCAAGCGGCATACGCAAATCGCGAATGTCACTCGCCAAGGTCGAGGTTTCGCGCGCCGGAAGCTCCTCGGGCAGGGTCACTAGGACGACCGCGGTTTGTTTCTCGTCGGAGAGCAGGGCGCGGGCTTGGGCCGCGTCGCGCGCCAGGGGCCCCTTGGGCATGGCGCTCTTGACCGCGTCGGGAACGCGCAACATCGCGGTTGCGTGCCCCGAGGCGGGCCCGTCGAGCAGGATCAGGTCGTATTTCGCGCGGCCGTTTTCACGTTCGGTGGTGTGCCACCATGCCTTGCCCAACATGGTCCAGTAGTCGAGGCCGGGAAATGCGCCGAGAAAGCTGCGCATGGGCTTGTTCTCGAACACCGCCCGGTACAGAGGCTCGTACTTGAGCAGCATGACCCCGTATTCGTGAAGCGACTGCTTGGGGGTCATGTTGACGGCCGAGAGCCGCTCGTCGATGGGCGTGACCACAGGACCGATGGTCGTCTTGGCGCCGAGCAGGCGGGCCAGCCGCTCTGGCGCGTTGGTCTGGGCCAGCAAAACACGCTTGCCCAGCCGCGTGGCCACCCGCGCGAGCGCGGCGGCCACGGTGGTGCGGCCCACGCCGCCCTTGCCTGCGAGAACGAGGAATCGTTGGTCGAGCAGGTGTTTCATGCCGGCCACACGATCCGGCGGAGAAAAGTCGTGAAGGCACTTGCGAGTAACATCGAAGCCGGAGTCTATAATGCGTCGATGTTACGCAAACGAGCAACGTCCGCGAGCAGCCTCACGTCCGATTCTGACTTCGGGCTTAGCGTGGCGCGCGACTCGGCCGCCAAAGTCGTGCTAAGGCGAGGAAGAGCCCGGCCCCTATGGTTCGGCCACCCCTGGGTGTACGCCAATGCCGTGGACTGTCTCGAAGGCAAGGCCGATCCGGGATGCGTGGTATCGCTGCTTGACCATGACGGTCGCTTCATCGGCCGCGGCATCTACAACTCGCGCTCGCAGATTCCGGTGCGCCTGCTCACGCGCACGGACGAGCCCATCGACGCCGCATTCTTTTCGCGGAGGTTGCTCGCGGCCCAGGCATTGCGTGTGGCGCTCGCGCTCCCCAACGCTGAAAACACGGCCTATCGCTTGGTGAACAGCGAGGGCGACAGTTTGCCTGGTTTGGTTGTCGATGGTTTTGGCGATGCGGCCGTCTTTCAAATCAGCACCCTGGGCATGGCCCTGTGGCGCGAGGAAATCACCACGGCTATCGACGAGGTGCTTGCGCCGAAGACCATCTACGAAGTCGCGGTGGGCAGCTTCGCCGAGGTCGAAGGCTTCGCGTCCGAGACGCGCGTGGTGTGTGGCGAGTCGCGTGCGCAGGTGCCGTGTCTCGAAGACGGCATCCGCCTGGAAGCCGAGCCGCTGCAAGGGCAAAAGACCGGCCTTTTTCTCGACCAGCGCCCAAGCCGCATCCGCGTGGGGCAGATCGTGCGCGCCATGCCGAAGAAGTTTGCCCGCGTGCTCGACTGCTATGCGTATGCTGGCGGCTTCGGATTGCAAGCCGCGCGCGCCGGGGCAGGAGAGATCACCGCGGTCGACAGCTCGGCCCGAGCCGTGGCGCGCATCGAGGCCCACGCCCAGGCCAACGGCGCCGAGATTCGCGCCGTCGAATCCGATACCTTCCGTTTCCTGGAAACCGCCACGCCGCGCTCCTATGACCTCGTCGTGGTGGATCCGCCCAAATTCGCCCGCGCGCGAAAGGATCTGGAGGCCGCCATCAAGGGCTACGAGCGTCTGAACGCGCTCGCTCTCACCGCGTGCGCGCCGGGCGCCGTGCTCGTCACGTGTTCATGCTCGCAAAACGTCGGCATGGTCGAGTTCGAGCGCATCCTGGCCGCGGGTGCCAGGCAGGCCAACCGCGAGGTCCGCATCATCGAGTGCCACGGCCCCGGTCCCGATCATCCTTTGCCCCCCGGCTTCAGCGAAGGCCAGTATTTGAAAGTCCTGTTCGTCTACGTGGCGTAGAAGGGAGAGCAGTGGTCCTACTTGCCCGGGACCACGCCTGTAGGCGAAGTTTGTAGGACCACGATGTAGTAGACCAGCATGGCCACGATCATGGCCAGCGAGACCCACTCGAAGGGGATGCGGCCGAAGAGCAGGGCACGCTTGCCAAAGAAACGGCCGCGCGAGCGGCGATTGATTTGTGCCTGGACGTTCTCTAGAAAGCTGACTGGCGCGGTCCGTTTGAGAGCGCCCAGGCGCCCCACGGTGCGCCGGAAACGCTCCAGGGACACGCGGCACTGCATGCACGTGGCCAGGTGTTCGTCGACGTGGGCACGTTCGGCTGGGCCCAGGTCGCCCTCGAGATAGGAGGAGAAGGCTTCGGTGGCTCGCTGGTGGCTGTCGGGCGCGGTCACTTGAGTTTCCCTTCGAGTAGATCTTTGAGCGCCATGCGCGCGCGGTGAAGGCGCGACTTTACCGTTCCCTCCGGGAGCCCGGTGATCTCCACGATTTCGTCGTAGGAGAGATCTTCGACGTCGCGAAGAACCACGAGCAGGCGCTGTTCTTCGTCCAGATTGGCGATGGCTTCTTGCATGATCTTTTCGGTTTCGGCGGCCTCCAGCACCACATCCGGGGCGTCGAAGTGCGCCTGAACCGGCGCCTTGCCCTCATCGGCCATTTCCGTCGCATCGGATCCGTCGCGCAGTTCCTGCCCGCTGGTCCGCCGGCGGGAGAGGTACTTGATGCGATTCTTGGAGTGGTTGGCGGCGATGCGCAGGATCCACGTCGAAAGCTTGGCCTCGCCGCGGTAGCTTTCGATGCTCTTGAACACGGTGACGAAGACCTCTTGGGCGATGTCTTCGGCTTCGCTGGGCGAGCCCACCAGACGCAGAATCAGGTTGTAGACGCGGTCGCTGTAGCTGCGCACGACTTCGTTGAAGGCGTCTTCATCGCGCTTGACCAGGCGGCTCAGCAGCAGTCGTTCCCCAATGCTCATCTCGTACCCCTGCCCTTGGCGAAACCTGCGCATGGGGCGGGCGCGGGCGGGCTCGGCGGCGATGACCGCTCCGGCTGCTTTCGGCAGTGAAGCCTCCACGCCTCTACTGACACCGCGGCGGCCAAATAGTTCCTAAGGAGTAGCAAGCAGTGAAGAGTGTAGCCCGATCACATGCTCGGAACGAAGAGGCGAGCACTGATCCCGAAGATGGTGGTCTTCTTTGCGCCGGACACGTCTTGGCGCAGGCCCAGGTCGAGGGCGCCGATGTCCGCCGACAGAAGCGAAAAGCCCCCCGAGACGTAGCTGTTCTTGCTGAAGCCATCGCGGCCTCCGCCAGCGCGAATGGCGGCCGAATTGGAGAACGACATCTCTCCGCCGCCCATGTAGTACATGGCTTGGTCGCGCGTGCTGTCGGCGTAGACCTTCTCCAGCACGGTGTCGAAGACGAAGAGCAGGCTGGGCATGGGCAGCACGGCGACGCCTCCACCGAAGGCTCGCGGAGCCCAAGTGGTTTCGCGGTCCAGGAGGTTGTAACCCACGGCGCCAATAGACAATTGGGGGATCGGGCGCACAGTCAGCCCGGCGTCGAAGGTGAATCCCTTATGGGTGGTGCCTGTCTCGTCGGTGAAGTAATTGTACTTCGCGCTGCCGCCGAAGAAGATCTTGTCCAGCAGCGGGAACGAGAGCGATCCACCGAAGAGGTGGCCGATCCGGGTCACGCCGTCGGCCGGGGAATCGCGATGGTAGGTGTAGTAAAGTGCGCCGCCGACGTTGAAGCCCGAGGTGGAATCTACCGCTGAGATGCGCGCATCTTGCGAGTTGGCCGCGCTGCCGTACTGGTAGCTGCCCTCGACCAGGTAGGCGCGCAGGAGCGATATCCCAGAGGGATTGAGTTGCGGACCCGCATCGCCCGTCGCGATGGCGCGCATGGCGCCGCCCGTGCCCAAGGGGCGCGGGCTTGGAAAAAGTATTCCATCCGCGAACGCCGGCGCGGCGAAGGCAACAGCGCAAGTTACACAAATGAACCAAGTGGCGAGGATCCTCGAAACCATGGGGTGATAATAGGGCGTAGGCGATCGCAAGCCAAAAAGCTCTCACGTCGCTGTTGCTGGTGCACGGAGAATCAGCACCAGCCGCGACTGGCCAGGCTGACGAATCCGTCGCTGGCAACGACGACGTGGTCGAGGACGGTGATACCGCACAACTCGCCAACCTGCCTGAGCCGGGTGGTCAATTCCAAGTCCTGGCGCGATGGCGTCGGATCGCCGGATGGGTGGTTGTGGCAGAAGATGACCGAAGCTGCCGCCGCTCGAATGAGGACGCGGAACACGTCGCGCGGATGCACCTCGACCCCGGTCAGGGAACCGCGGGCGACGCAGGTTTCGAGCAAAACGCGATGGCGTACATCGAGGGCCAGCATCCAGAATTCCTCGACCGGCGAGGCTCCCAGTCGCGCCCGGTAGTGCGTCCAGACATCGGCCGCATGGCCGAGGAATCGGCCGCGTTCTGGGCGAGATCCGGTCACCCGCCGGCCCAGCTCGATGGCGGCTTGGATGACCGCCGCGCGCGCCGGGCCGACCCCCGGTAGGGCACACATTTCGGCCTCCGAGCTTTCCGCAAGGCCCCGCAAGTCCCCCGCGCGGGCCAGCAAATCATGAGCGATTTCCACGACATTCTGCCCCTGACGTCCAGAACCAAGGAGAATGGCCAAGAGCTCGGCATCGGACAGGCTGGAAGGACCACGAGAAAGGAGTCGTTCGCGTGGGCGATCTTCGGGAGCCAGGGCAAGCAGGGCAGGCATGCCAAAACGCAAAGCACGCGTCATGCCAGCCCTCGAATCCTTGTAATTGGGACAAAGGTCGTGCTACTTTAGAGGTGCGTTTTCGCCAGGCGAGCTTGGTACTTGCCCGAACGCGGTTGGGTCGATGGCTACACTGGCCGGCCCCAAGGTAGCCGTAGCATAGGGTTCGGTCAGGGCAAGCGAAGGCCGGCACCCAGAACGCAATCAATTCACGCTGAGAGAGTCCTGAGAGGAGTCGAGACTGAGTACCCCATTAGATGGCGAGCGGGCTGAAGAAGCCGCTGCCGGCGAGTTTTCGCGCACGGACGCTGACAAAAGCGCCCAGGAATCCGAGCCAGCGAGTGGTGATTCCGAGCCCACGCTCGTGATTCACCTTTCCGATGACGAGGGCGCGCCAGATCTTCCCGGCCGGTCGGTTGTGAAGCCGCCTGTCTATACCTCGGTGGTGGCGCCTGCCACGGCCGAACCCGTGCGCGAATATTCGTCGGCGCTGCGCGAAGCGTTTGCCCGCGCGCGGGCGATTCTGCACATTCGCGACCTGCGACCTGGTCAGGCTGAGGTCATCGAATCGGTCTTGGCCGGTCGCGACACCTTGGCCATTATGCCCACGGGCAGCGGCAAGTCGCTCACCTATCAGCTTCCCTCGCTGTGGTTGCCGGGACCGACCTTGGTGGTTTCGCCCTTGCTGGCGCTGATCGAAGATCAGGTCGGCAAGATGAAGGCTGCTTCGGTGCCGGTGGCGCGCATCGATTCCACCCGCACCGCCAAGGAGCGCGCGGCCGACCTGGAGGCTGTCCGCGAGGGCAAGATCAAACTTGTCCTTATTACGCCCGAGTCGGTCTGCTCGCCAGCCGTGCAGGAGTCGCTCGAAGGGGTGAAGTTCTCGCTCTTTTGTGTCGACGAAGCGCACTGCGTGTCGCAGTGGGGGCACGATTTCCGGCCTTCGTACCTGGGCCTGCGTCGAGCGGCCGAAGTGCTGGGGCGGCCGCCGATTTTGGGCCTGACCGCGACCGCGACGCCCGCCATCGCCGAAGACATCCTCGTGCAACTCGGCATGAAGGATTCGCATGTCTGCCGCGTTTCGTTCCATCGGCCGAACCTGGCCTTCGACGTGCGCAAGGTGGCGGGCGAGGCCGACAAGCTGCGCGTGCTGGGCAAGCTCATCCAGCGTCTGCGCCGCCCTGGCATCGTGTACTGCGCGACGGTGCGTGCGGTCGACGATCTCTACGTGGCCTTGCGCCACGGCAAGATCCCGGTCGAGCGCTACAACGGCAAGATGACGGGCGACGAGCGCGAAAAGTCGCAAGCCTCGTTCATGTCCTCGGGGCGCAAGGTGGTCATGATCGCCACCAACGCGTTTGGGCTCGGCGTCGACAAGCCCGACATCCGCTACATCATCCACTACCAGATGCCGGGCTCGCCTGAGTCCTACGTGCAGGAAGCGGGACGCGCCGGCCGCGATGGCAAGCCCGCGCGCTGCGTGCTGCTTTTCCAGCCCGACGACATCGCAATTCAGGAGCACTTCCTCAAGGAAGCGCACCCGACCAAGACCCAAGCTCGCGCGGTCGCGGAAGGGCTCTACGCGTGGAGCGACGAGGGCAAGGAAGTTTCGGTGCGCGACCTGGCGCTCTCGATGGCGTTGCCCGAGCGCCGGGTGCGCGTGGTTCTCTCTGTGCTGGAGGCCATGGGCGTCGCCAAGGAAGTGCGGGCCGCGCGCTGGTCAGGGGTTGAGCCGCGCCCCACCCGCCAGGAGATCGACAAAGCCTCTGCTGTGTTCGAGTCGCGCCGGATCTCGGACCGGCGCCGGTTAGCCGAGCTGCTCAAATACATGAACTTGCAGCGCTGCCGCGTGCAGATGCTGCGGGCGTATTTCGGCGAGGATCCGGGCCCGGAGTGCGGACTGTGCGATTCCTGCGCCGGGCTCGACAGCGAGGTCTTCGATCCTGGGGACGCGGATGAACGCCACGGCCTGCACGCGGCCACCGATTTCCACGGCCGGGCTCGCCGACGGCGACGTCGGGGTGCAGACAAGCCGGTTGCGCCGGGCAAAGCGGCGGCGCATGTCGAGCGGCAGCGGCAAACCTTCGCGACGGCGATTCCCGAGGTCATGCCCGCAACCGTGCCGCCACCCTGGGTTTCGCCGCCTGAGAGCGACGCCATCATCGACCCAACCGTATGGGATGGGGCGCCGGGTGCGGGTGTGCCGGCCGCGGGCGAGATCGTCCTCGAACCTGGCGAAAGCGACGCCTGGATTGGGGACACGGTGGATTCGGCCGAGGGTGCCGGCGATCCGGAAGCTTTCCTGGCTGGCTGGGCAGCTGCACGTGACGCCAACATTCGTCCCTTCGTGGAGTGGATCGTGCCGCCGCCGGTGTCGTTGCCGGTCATGCAGACCAATCGCAGCGGTGGCAGCCAGCCTCGGCCCAACCAAGGCGGCAACCATCCGCGTGCGCAACCACAGCAGCAGGGTGGGCAGCATGCTGGCGACGGGAACCGCAAACGTAAGCGCCGCCGTCGACACGGCCACCAACGAAGCGAACCGAGCGAAGTCAATCGCGGTCCTCGACTCCCCGGCGTCTACAACCCCGGCGGGGATTAGCCAGAAGTTCACACCCGAACCCGTTCTGTTTCCGAGTCGTCTGCGTTCTCCGTGTCTCCGTGGTGAAGAATTCTATTTCCCGCCAAAAATGCGGCGGAAGAGTGACTTCCTGGGCACGGGCTTCTTCTTGAGCGCGACCTTGACGGTCTGGTTCTTCTTGCCCGTGGCGATGAAGCGCTTGGTCGCGGGCAGGTAGCCCTTCTTCACAAAGGTCAGTTCGAAGGTGATGCCGGGCCGGAAGCGCAGGTTCATCGGCGCGCGGCCAAAGACCCGCCTGCCCAGACTCACGACCGCTCCTTCCGGCGTCGATACGACGTGCACCGAAACCGGCTCCGCGCTCGGCGCGCTGGGCGCCTTGGCGGACTTCTTCTTGACGCCCTTGACGCCTTCATCCTCATCGATGATCCGTTCGTGGTCGTCGGGTTCGGCGTTCCTAAGCAGGTTCTCTTCTTCCTCTTCGTTTTCCACGGCCGTATTGGCCGCGGGTGCCGGTGTTGCGGGCTTGGCCGCTTCTGCAATCATCTTGGCGCCAGCGTCGATAACGACCGACGGCTTGGCCTCTGGTTTCGCTGTTTCCTTGTTGGCAAGGGCTGTGGGTTTGGCAGGAGACTCATGGCCGCGTTTCGCGGGGGCTTGGGTGCCGCCGGGGAGGGCAAGCCACGCGCCCAAGGCCAGCGCGGCCACCACCAGAGCGAAGACAATGATGCGGGAGGGAATACGGCTGTGCTTCGGCGCGACCGACACATCGGCCCTGGTCTTCTCTTCCGATGCCGGCTTGGGCGCAGGAGGTCCCGATTTGGGGACAGGCGGGGGTTGGGGAACGGCGGCGATGGTGGGCTGCATGCCGCGCAGGACATCTTCGATGTCGATGACGTTCGACTCGTCGAAGACGACCTCCGCGCCCTCGCCAACGTCGAGTTCTTCGTTCTCGGCCGTTGGGGCGGCGGTCGCGTGCGAGATGGTCTGGCAGTGATCGCGCTGCTGAAGTTCCGCCAGCCAGCGCTTGAGTTCGGTCTGCCCGGCCGGCTTGTAGACGGTGCGCTGCACTTTCTCGATGTCGACGAGCATCTCGTCGGCGCTTTGGTAGCGATTGGCGGGCAAGGCCTGCATGGCGCGATGGATGATCTTGACCAACTCGCGGTTGAGACCCGGCTTCACCACCTCGGGCGGCGTGAACTTGCACTCGCGCACGCGCATGATGGATTCGAGATCGGTCGGCGCTTCGAAGGGACGCCGCTCGGTGAAAAACTGATACAGCATGGTGCCGAGGGCGAAGAGATCGGAGCGATTGTCGAGTACCCAGCCCGAGGCCTGCTCAGGCGACATGAAGGCGAGCTTGCCCTTGATCACGCCTTGGTTGGTGCGCTCGCGCCGGCCCATGGCCTTGGCGATGCCGAAATCGGTCAGCTTGACCTCGCCCTGTTCGCTGACGAGCACGTTCTGCGGGCTGACGTCGCGGTGGACGATGGCCAGCGGCTGGCCGTCGCGCGTGCGCGCGTGGGCGTAGGCCAGGGCGCGGCAGATTTCGGCAGCGATGTAGAGGACGATCTCAGGGGGCAGAGGAAATTTGGCGCTGGCGGCGCGTGCCTGGATCTGGCTTAGGTCCCAGCCGTCGACCAACTCCATGACCAGAAAGTAGCGGCCGCGCACGTGTCCGAGGTCGAGCACCTGGACGATGTTGCTGTGGTTGAGGCCCATGGCGACGTGAGCCTCGTCGATGAGCATGTTGCGGAATTGCGGATCTGCGACCAGCGGCGCCAGGATGCGTTTGAGCACGACCGGCCGCTCGAAGCCCTCCATGCCGTGCTGGGTGCCGACGAAGATCTCGGCCATGCCACCGTCGGCGATCTTGTGGGCGATATGGTATTTGCCGGCCTTCGGCATGCGGGCGCTATCTTACTTCTCGAACAGGCTGTTTGCGGAAACGATCTTGAGGTTGAAATGCGAAACGGGCAGGGGATAGGCCTCGATGATCTTGTCTTCCTGGACCACGTCCGCGGGCGTGTCCTTGGTGTCGTAGACCAAGGGGGTGGGTTTGCCGGCGGACAATGCCTCGGCCAGGGCCTTCAACCCATCACCGACCACGGCCACGGCCAGCTTCTTGGTCGAGAGGTGCTTGTGCACGGCCCGATCGACGTCTTCCTTGGTCATCTTGGGTAGGCGGGCCTTGAGTTCGGCGATGACGTCCTTGCCGTAGATGACGGCGTCGATCGCGTAGCCGAGCCGGCGCGATCCGTCCTGGGCCCACAGGTTGATGTAGTTGAGCAGAAACGCCCGGGTGGCCTCGAAACCCGCGGCCGGGACGCCTTCGCGAATGAACTTGTCGGTCTCGTAGATAGCCTCGCGGATGGCAAAGCCGGCGCTGGCTGGCGGAACTGGGCGCAGCCAGATCTCGAAGTGCTGCTGGCGGCGCGGCATGTTGGGTTGCGGAAAGGTCGACCAGCCGTCCTGGATGAAGTTCTCGACGTAGGTGTAGTCGCCGTAGTTCAGCCCGCGCTTCTGGCGCATGCTCAGCATCAAGATGCCGGTGAAGGTCCGGTGCTCACCGAGGTACGAGGCCGCGACGGCGAGCGGATAGAAATCGTCGTCGGCGCGGGTGACGTCGATGGCATGGCCGATGGAGATGGCGCTGCCGTGCGCGGGCTTTTCCACCAGGAGGAATTCCATGCCCTCGCGCGCGGGCGGAGGCGCGAGCTTGGCGCGGGGCTTGCCAACGGCTGGCAGACCAGCCAGACGGGCCGCGTAGGTATCGGGAAAGGCCTCGGGGTAGCCGCCGGCGACGCCCAGGATCAGGCGCTCACGCGTGAAGTGCTGCGCGTAGAAGCGTTTCACATCGTCGAGCGTGATGGCCGAAAGGCCAGCCACGGTGCCGGCCGTGGGGTAGCCGTAGGGATGTCCACGGTAGAGCATCGTCGCGAGGGCCTGCTTGCCCAGGTCTTCGTCGTCGTTGCCGCGCAGGGTCTTGGTGATGGAGTCGAGAGCGTCTTGCTTGAGTCGCGTGAAATCCTCGACGGAAAAACGCGGCGTCAGGATCTGCTCGGCGAGCAGCGAGGCGAATGCCTGCAAATTGTCGCGATGAACCGTGCCGGCGAACACAAAGGTGTCCTTGTCGCCGTAGTACTGGATGTCGGCGGCCATGGGATAGAGGGCATCCAGGACCTCGGACCAAGTCCGCTTGAGAGTCCCGCCTTCGCCCAGCATCGCGGCGGTGAGATTGGCCAGGCCTTCCTTGCCGGGTTCGTCGTCGGATGCGCCGGCCTGAAAGACAAGGCGAATGGTGATAAGAGGGCTCGACGGCGAGGGCAAGCGCACGACGCGGATCGGGGATGCTCCTTTGGCCTCGTCGGCACGGGCCGAGGTAGAAGCGGCTGCGACTGCGGTGGAAAGGAGCATGGGCAAAAACCTCCGGATAGTCGCGAACGATTTGGCGTGACGGCCTGGGGTCATTGCTCCCCGGGCTCCAGCACGACGACGGTTCGGTTTTGTGGGGTGAAGTACTTGGCGGCCACGCGTTTCACGTCGGCTACCGTGACCTGGGCCAGCAAAGCGAAGGTGTCGTCGATGGTTGATAGTTTGCCGGTGAGGGCGAGGAATTCGGAACCGACCAATGCGACCCTGTCGGCCGTGGAAAGATGGCCGGCGAAGGCGTAGCGCGTGCGCGACACGACCTCGGCCAGGGTCTTGTCGTCGGTTCCCTGCGCGGCGACGCGGGCGATTTCGTCGTAGATGGCCTTTTCCACATAGGGAACGTCGTTGCCTTGCTTGACCCTGGCCAGGATGTTGAACAGGTTGGGATCGACGTGGCGCTCGACCGAACCGTCGATGTGTTCGACCTTCTGTTCGTCGAGAACCAAGCGGCGAAAGAGCGGCGAGCGTTCGGCGAAAACCAACTCGGCCAGGACTTCGAGGGCCGCGCTGTCGATGTTCGTGGTCGAGAAGGCAGGCGCGTGATAGCCGATGAAGAGCATGGGTAGGCTGGCGCCTTTCCAGGGTACGGTGGCACGTTGCTCGCGCGTTTGCGGCGGCTCGACTGGGATCGTTGGTCGGGCGGGTCCGGTGCTCCAGGCGCCGTAGTGCTCCTCGATGAGCGGCAGGACCTTGTCGGCAGTGACGTCCCCGACGATGAGCAGGATGGTGTTGTCGGGCCGGTAGTAGCGGTCGAAGAACTGGCGCGAATACGCGAACTGGTTCGGCATGTCCTCGATGTCGCGCAGAAAGCCGATAGTCGTGTGCTTGTACGTGTGGTTTTGAAAGGCGTGGTCGTAGAGCGCCTCGACCATGGGCTGCAAAGGATCCGACGCGCCCTTGTTGTATTCGCCCAGCACCGCGCGGGCTTCCTTCTGGAATTCGGCCTCGGCGTATTCCAGGTGCTGGAAGCGGTCGGCCTCGATGGTGACGATGGTAGGCAGCGCCTGTGCGCCAGCCAGGATGTGGTACACGGTCATGTCGTCCGAGGTGAAGGCGTTCGAGTCCGCGCCCATGGCCTTGATCGCCGCGTTGTACTTTTCGGTTGGGAACTGGGCCGTTCCGCGGAACATCATGTGCTCGAAGAAATGCGCGAATCCCGACCTGCCCGGCTCGACTTCGTTGCGGCTGCCGGTGCGCACGATGGAATAGTAGGCGACTAGGCCGGGCGAATCGTACTCGACGACGAACACGCGCAGTCCACTCGGCAGCGTCTTCTCGGTGGTCGGAAAGGGAAATGCCTTGGCTTGAGCAGTCACGGGGGCACCTCTCGAGATGGGCTTGGATGCGGCGCACCCCTGCATAGTCAGGGCGAATGCGCACGTTACAATTGTGAACCTGTGTTTCATGTCACGCGACGGGACATGGAATAGCACGCTCAGGGCATTTTTGCGGTATCTTCAAGGACAAATGTCGCCATTCGGGAAAGTTGGTTTGGCCATTTTCTTCCTTTTCGGCGCCGGCTGTGAGGGCAGGACTTCGATGCGCGTCTCGCACGACGCCGGGGCCTCGAAGATGAACAGCGATGCGGGCCAAGCCGGACAGGCCCAGGCCGCGCAGTGCCCAGCGGGAACGTCCCCGCGTGTGGTCGCGACGGACACGCCCGTGAAACTCGATCTGCTCTTCATGATCGACGATTCGCCGTCCATGCAGGAAGAGCAGGCCAACCTGGCGCGGAATTTTCCCCGACTTATCGACGCGCTCAAGAAGCTTCCCGCTGGTTTCCCCGATCTGCATCTCGGTGTACTGTCGTCGGATATGGGGGCAGGGGCCGCGAATCTTGCCGGTGCGTGCGGCAACTCGCTTGGGGATCGCGGCGTACTGCAAGTCCGGAGCGGCTGCGGCCTGGACCCCAAGAACGGCCGCTACTTGAGCTCGCAGAACGGCGGCACGCAGAACAACTTCGACGGCGACATCTCCGATGTCTTCGCGTGCCTGGCCAGCCTGGGAACGAACGGCTGCGGATTCGAACACCAGCTTCAGTCCGTGCGCATGGCCCTGTCGGGATTCGTGGCCGACAATGCGGGCTTCCTGCGCAGCGATGCCCATCTGGCGGTGGTCTACATCACCGATGAGGATGACTGCTCGGCCCCGGCCAACAGCACCCTTTTCGAAAACGTGGTGAGTGGCCAGGACACCAGCCTGCGTTGTTCGCTCGCCGGACACCTTTGCGACGGCAAGGCGCCGCCAGCCGCGGTCTTTTCCACCCCGCTCGCTAATTGCAGCGCGGCCCCCGACGGTGGTGGAGAACTAATTCCAGTGCAGACTTTTGTCGACGAGATGAGACAACTTCGCACCCAGAGCGTGAGCGTGTCCGTCATCGGTGGCTGGCCGTCCGATGTGGCCAGCGCCAACTACGCCATCGGCTACGACACGGGGTCGTCCTATTCCGATCTTCTCACCTCCATGCCCATCTGCGAGTCGGCCAATGGCAAGGCGGTGGTGGAACTGCGCATGAAGCAGTTCGTGGACGCATTCGGGGCTGCCGGCCAGATCATGAGCATTTGCCAAGACGACTTCAGCAAGGCCATGGCGCAGATCGGGGATCTGATCGGCACCACGGTCGAGTGCCAGTAGTCGCCAGCATTGGCCTCCTGCGCGGGATCGTGCGAAGGTGCGGAGGCGATGTCATGGCAGTCTCAACTTCCACAAAACGGAATCGTCGATCTCATAGGCGACTCCGGTGAGGATCTCGACCGGTTTTTCGATCGGCGTGAATTCGAGATCCGTACCTGGCTGGAAGACCAGCACTTCTGGCATCGCTATCGCAAGACTTTGGTACTGCAGGTCTTGGACGGCTACGGGGTGGATCGCGGTCGTCAACTTGTGGACCTTGGTTGTGGCGCTGGCGTCGTGGCGACCTATCTTGGCCAACACGGCTACCTGATCGACTATGCCGATGTGCACACCGAGGCCCTTGAGGTTGCTCGCCAGCGCTTCGAGGCGGCCCTGGGACCGCGGGCGCCCTTGCCCCGCTTCATCCGCGTCGATATCACGCGCGGATTTCCAGTCGACGACTACCACGGCTATCTATTGCTCGACGTGCTGGAACACCTGCCCGACGATTTGGCTGTGATGCGGGCGCTGCGCGGCCGCATGCAGAACGCCTTCGCCAGGCGTGCTCAGACGGGCAGCAGTCGGGAGAGCCGCGATTTCGTGCTCATGACCGTGCCAGCTTTTCCCAGTCTGTGGTCGCCATGGGACGACCTGGAGAAGCACAAACGCCGCTACACGCTGGCCACCGCGCGCCGGCTGTGCGAAGAGGCTGGCTTTGAGGTGATCCGCGCGACGTGTTTCTTTTTTTCGCTGTTTTTTGCCGCGGCCGGGGTGAAGGCCATCCGGCTTGCGGGACGCACGCTCGGCGGTCGGCCAGATCCTGCACGGGCCATCACCGATCTGGCCGAGGCCAAAACCACGCCTTGGCTGAGCGGGCTCGTGCTGGGACTGCTCGCGCCCGAGCGGCGCTGGCTGCGACGCGGCAACCTGCCCCTCGGTACGTCGATCCTCCTGCTCGCACGTCCGCGGTAGCACTACGGCCCAGGCTTCTTTCCGACGCCGGCCCAGCTGACCTTTTGCACCCAGGTCAGCGAACGCGCGGTGATGCCAGCACTGTCGAACCAGCGCTCTACCTCGGCGCGCGGAACATAGGCCGCAGTCGGCGCGATGAGGTGGTCGTAGACGATGTTCTGGGTCTCGGCGAAACCGAGTTCACGCAGGTAGCGCATGTACTCGGCGTAGAATGGCTTGATGCCCAGCTTGTCGATGGGCTGGTACACGAGTTTGATACCGGCGAACAGCACCGAGGTCAGGCCGTACGACAGGGCGTTCACCACGTTCGACGGCAGGCGACTTGTGACGCCAATTCGAACGGGATCCACGGCATGGACGATCCAGCCGTTGTTCTCGCGGCCATACACCCAGCAGGCCACCGTGCCTCCTGGCTGCACGTGATCGGCAAGCACCGCAAAGGCGCTGGCCGGATCGGGCGTGTGGTGGAGGACGCCGATGGAAAAGGCCAGATCGAAATCGCGCACCACCGGCATGTGGAAGATATCGCCCTGGACCACGTGCGCGTGCTCGATGTCGCGGGTGTTGGCGAACGCTACATCCACGGCCTCGCTCAGGTCCACGCCGATGACTTCGCGTGCCCCGAACTGCGCGACCACGCGCAGGTGCCGGCCCTTGCCGCAGCCCATGTCGAGCACCAGCCGGTCGGCGAAGTCCGCCGGCTCTAGCGGCTGCATCCAGCGCAGGAATTGCCAGCGATAGCGCTGGTCGTCGATTTGGCTCCACAGTCTCCACGACTGGCCGAAGTTGCGCGCGGTGTGTGCCATGTCGGGAGGCAACTCGTGCGACAAGAGGCGCGGAACACCCCTGGCGATGGGGTAGTCGCGTGGACAGGCGGAGCAGAGAAGGCGCCCCTGCATGACGTGCGGGCCTTCGCGCTGGTCAGCCGTGAGCGAGAGATTCCCTCGACACAAGGGGCATCGCAGGTGGGGCAGAAGGCAGTCGCGCATGCTGGCCATGGTATCCGATCCGCGGCCAGTCGAGGCGGCAAGTCCCGAGCGTCGGTCGCGGTCAGCCGACTTGGCTGCCCAGCATGGCCCAGACCTGCGCCGTCAATTCATGCGTGGTGCGGAGGTCGGCGTCCGCGGCACTGATGAGGGCGAGTTGGCGGACGCTGACTGTTCGCTCGCTGGCCACCTCGAAGGTCAGTCGGCCAGGGGCGAAGACGTGGTCGGTACCCAAGATGCGCAGAACCAGAATGGGCGCGGATAGGTGCTTGGCCAGATAGAACGCGCCCTTTTTGAACGGGGCGAGGCGGCCATCCCGGCTGCGCGTGCCCTCGGGGAAGATCAGCAGATTGCCGCCTTGACGGAGGTGCCTGGCCACGCGGTCGACCCACGCTTGACCTTCGCTGAAGAGGTCGGGACCGAGGAATCCCGCTCCGCGCAGCAGCCAGCCGAAGATGGGCACGCGAAAGAAATCGGGCCGCACGATGGTGATCAGGCGAGGAAGAAGCGCGAGCATAAGTAGTGGATCGAGAAAGGACAGGTGATTGCAGACCACCACGGTGCCGCGTGTGAGGTGCAGGTTGCGCCGTTCGGGAATGTCCAAGTGCAAGCGCGGAATGGCCAGGCGAACCACGGCAAGGAATCCTCGCGAGTAGCTGCGTAGCGCCCAACCCAGGCCGCGTCGGCCGCGCAAAAGACCAGCGAGCAGGAAGACCACCCAGTAGCCAGCGAGGAAGGCGCCCGTGAAGTAGGTCCAGAGCAGGACTGTGATTGCGATGGAACGTAGGCGGGCAAGACTCACGATTGCTCACAGGATGGCGAGATGGACACGCAGCGAAGACCACGGCGGGTGGCTTCTTCGAGGATGCCTGACAGCGCGGCCACGCCCGCGGGCACGCGCTCGCCGCGCTCGGCGGAATCGTGGAGCAGGACAATGGCTCCGGGCTGAAGACCCTCGACCACGCGGCGCTGGACAGCTTCGGCCGTGGCGCTCGCGAGTCCGTCGCGACTGCGCACGCTCCATCCCACCAGGGTCAGTCCCAGGCGCTTCGCGGCGCTCGCGGTTCTTGGGCTTACATGACCGAGCGGCGGGCGAAAAAGCAAAGGTCGCTTGCCGATCACCGCCGCAACGGAGTCGCGCGCGCGTTCGATGTCCGCCACGATGCGGTCGGGATTGCGCAGCGACAGCAGCCGGTCGTGCCAGTCGCCGTGGATACCGATCTCGTGTCCAGCCTCCGCGATCTCGCGCAGGACATCCGGCGCCGCTCGAACCTTTTCGCCGAGTACGAAAAATGTCGCGCGGGCCTCGAAGCGGGCCAGGGTCGCCAGCACCTGCCGCGTCGATGCTGGCCCAGGACCGTCGTCGAAGGTCAGGGCGATCTCCTGGCGGGTGCCGTCCAAGCGCAGGATCATGGGTGCGAACATGGCCAGCTGAGGAATCATCACGCCGGCCATGAGCACGACGGCGTAGCCGCCGATCGCGAGCAAGGCTAGCCCGCGCGAGCCGAGGACAGCCAGAACTGCGGCCGTGGTTACCAGCACCAGCGTCGAAACCAAGAACAGCGACCGCCCGGCGGACATGCTAGGCCACCAGACGATCCCACAGCGGGCCGACGCGGCCGCGCTGGTACATGCGCCCTAACGGGGTCATCATGCGGTTGGTGGCGACCAGAGGGATTTTCACGGGACACCCGAAGGACGATCCGCCCGATTTTTCGCCATCAGGTCGCGCAAGGCTTCGCGTCCAGCCAGCGCTGCTACCACGCGCATCACGCCCGTGCTCACGCCAAGCAACCCCGGCGCGATGGCGTTCTGGCCGACTAGGAACAGCCGATCGAGGGGCGGACGCGACATCACCAGAAAATCCAGCCCGTCGCGCATCGAGTGCTTGATGCCGTAGGTACCGCCCTGCGGGGCGCCGACCCAATCGCGCAAGGTCAGCGGCGTCCAGGTGTCGATGATCTGCGCGTTTTGGATGGGGCCGATGGCCTCGGCCGCTTCGCTCAGCGCCAGGTGCGCCAGACGTGCCTTTTCCGCTCGGTAGGCGGGCCCACGCTGTCCAGTGCTCGTGTCGTGCCACGCTGCCCATTCGGTATAAAGGCTTTCGCGCAGAATGGTGAGACGGGTTCTGCCTGGCTGACCCGACGGGCGCAGTTGAGCATAGACGCCTTCCAACTTTTTGCGCGGAATTCCGTGCAGGCGAAAGACATTGTGGTCGGCGGCGGGGTGATCCTTCTCGTCCACCAGCGCCACCACGCACAGAACGCCGTGGGTTTCTTGCAGCCGTTCGAGTCCTTCGCGATAGCTTTCCGGATACGCCTCGCGTGGGATCATTTCTGCCAGGGACTTGGGATGAATGCCGGCCACCACGGTCTCGGCCGACAGGGCGGCGCCCGATTGCAGGCGGACGCCGGAGGCCCCGCCAGCCGCGACGTCGACGGCAACCACCGGATCTCCGACGATGAGCTTGACCCCGGCGGCGCGCGCGCGGTCTGCCAGGGCATCGGCCATAGCCGATCCGGTGCAGCCAAGCTCCCACGCCGACATCAACAACGACGCGGTCACGATGGAGAGGAACGAGGCGGGACAGTCGGACAGGTTGGTGCCAAGCAAGAATCCCTGAACCGCCAGGATGTCGACCAGACGCTCGGGCAAATTCTTGTCTGCGAGAAACTCGGCGGCGTTCTTCGTGATGGGTGGGATGGGCAGCGAGCGCGCAGGTTCGGTGCGCAGCCCGGCCGCGGCCGCGCGGCACATGGCCATGACCAAGGCAACCGCGGCCGGCGAATCGGCGAAGCGCCGGGACAGCGATGCTTCGAACTTTTCGACGGTATCCGGTAGGTCGAAAACTTCGTCGTCGAAGACGTAGCGATCGATAACGCCGTTGCCGCCCAGGCGGCGCAGCTTCAGGGCAGGGCGGATGTCGAGCAGATCGAGAAAGTCGCCCAGCACTTCCCCAGGCGCGGCGGCGCCGATGTAGTGCACGCCCACCGGACAATCGACGCCTTCGCGGGTGTAGCCGCGCAGGCAGCCGCCCGGCTTGGGCTCGCCCTCGACCAGCGTGACCTGGAATCCCAGACGTGCCAGCAGGATGGCGGTCGACAGCCCGCCGAATCCCGCGCCGATCACAACCACATCGCGACTCATGCGAAGACCTCAATGGCGGCGATTCGCGGGCCGAGTTCGAGCAGCAACACGCGTTTTCGCGGAAGCGGAATGGGTGACGCTGCCAATGGAAGATAACCTTCGATTACGGCGCGCGCTGCGATCGCCGTCGCTGTGGCGCCGACGCTGGCATGTTGGCCAAGCCGGTCGCGGAAGGTCACGAGCGGGAAAGGCGACATGGCCTCGGCCAGGTTGCCAAGCTGATCGGTGCCGTGGGACGCCGGCGTGCTGACCAAGATGGCATCGTAGCGGCCGGTAAATTCGTGCAAGAACTCCGTGCCGCCGCTCTCGCCCAGCCAGCGCAGGCGCGCGCCCGGCGCAGTGTCGTCGGGAACAAGGACAAAAGCCGCGCCACCGTCGGAGGCGAGCGGACTGGTAGCGGCCGCGGGGTCAAGAAGCGGCGAGAGTCGCGCCTCGTGCGCCTCCGCTGCCATGACCAGGGCGCTGGCTTTGCCCGAGGCGAGGCCGAGGGAAGCAGCGAGGATCGCCTGGACGAAAGAGCGATCCGCCGCGGAGAAGGTCAGGTTCGGGGCTGTGGCCCCGAGCAGCAGTGCCACGTGTCCCGCGGGCGCATTGTGAACCGAGCCGATGAAATCCGTGGGGCTTGAAAACTGCTCGTCGGTTTCGAATAGCTTGCGCAGGAAATCTTGCGTCTCCGCCAGCGGTCCCCAGGCCGTTCCCAGGGCGACGAATTCGGGCGCTGCGGATTGGCCGCTTGCCGCGTGCGCGGTTTGCGCGAGCGCAAGCACGAGGCGCGGCAGGCGCTTGAGCCGTCGCACGAAAGCCGCCTGCACAACCTTGCTGAAGACGGCATCCGGGACGAAGCCGGCGGCGCTCTGTCCCGCGCCAAGAGCGTTCCAGGTATCGTCGAGGCCACCCTTGGCGGTGAGACAGGCCGAGCCAGCCACGCGAAAAGCCGGGAGCGAGGAAGGCGCGAACGCCGGCGCCGGTCCGTCGAAAGGGGCCGGGGCTTGCAGAACCAGGCAGGCGTTGTTGCCCCCGAATCCAAACGAGTTGGAGAGCACGGTGCTGACTCTCGCGCGGGTGGGCTCGCGCACGGGCGCAAGCCCAAGGCCGGGATCCACGGTGCCAAGGCCGGTGTTCGCGGGCAAGAGACCCTCGCCAAGCGCGACGATTGAAATCACAGCCTCGATGGCACCCGCGGCCGCGAGCGGGTGCCCGGCCAACCCCTTGGTGGAAGACAGCGGCGGCAGAGGTGAACCAAAGACCCGTCGGATGGCGTTGGCCTCGGCGGCATCGTTGTTGATGGTGCCCGTACCGTGCAGATTGACGTAGTCGACGGCGGCTGGTTCCACTCCCGCGTCTTCAAGCGCGCGCCGCATGGCCTGCGCGGCGCCCGCGCCCTCGGGGTGGGGGCTGGAGGCATGGTAGGCGTCGCAGCTTAGCCCGGAGCCGGAAAGCAGTGCGAGGATCGGCCGCTCGGATGGCGAGGATTCGAGCAGCAAGAAACCGGCGCCTTCTCCGACGGTCATGCCGTCACGGTTGGCATCGAGCGGTGTGCAGCCAGAGGGAGCCAGCAACTGGAGCGCGCGAAAACCGTGGAAGGTCAGTCGGCACAGCGAATCCGCGCCACCGGCAAGAACCCGGCGGGCGAGTCCAGCGCGCAAAAGCGCTTGCGCCACGGACATGGCCGCCGCCGCGCTCGAACACGCGGTCGAGAGCGTGAGCACGGGCCCGCGCACGTGCAGCGCCTGCGCGAGGTGCAAGGCCACCGTATCGAGGCCATGGTAGCGGTAGGCGTCAGGCGACGTGATGCCTGCTTTTAGGGCTGTCTCGGTGGTGAGAATTCCCCCGGTCGTTGTCCCTAGCACGATGGTGTCGGGCGCGGATCCTGTTCCGACGGCCTCTCGGGCTGCCTTCAGCGCCAGGCGATGGGTGCGCGGCAAGGGATTCGCCGCTTCGGGCTCGAAGCCGGAAACCTCTGCAGCGAGCAGGTTCGCGGCCTCGCCCTGGCAGGCAAATACTGTCGGTGGGTGAAAGTCGCGCCTGGGCGCCGTGAGCAGGGAGCGCAGCTCGGCCACGTTGTTCGCGCCGGCGCAAACAACGCCGATGCCGGTCACGAAGACGCGCGGCCGTGGCTTCATGTAGGCGAGGCCGACCGGCGTCGCCGGATGAAAGCCGCGAGTCCGTTCAGCGAAGAAAGAGCCTCGACGCCCGCGGCGCGGTCATCGATTTTCACGCCATAGTCCTTGTCGATCATGACCACGAGTTCGAGCGTGTCGATGGAGTCGATGCCAAGGCCCGCGCCGATGAGCGGGGCGGCTGGATCGACGGACTCGGGTGCCATGTCGAGGCCAAGGGTTTCCACAAGCTTGCGCGCAAGCTCCGGTATCAAAGGATCGGTTGGTTCAGTCACGGTGTTTCCTACCTTGGGGTGTTGGAGGGGTGATCTCTGGTGAGTATCTTCATTGCGTCTATCCAAGACGGTGGAAGATGAGACAGGTGTTGGTGCCGCCGAAGCCGAAGGCGTTCTTGAGCACGTAGTCCTGGTTGGGGTGATGCCGCGTTTCGCTGACGACATCGAGGCTGATATCGGGATCGCGGGTGAAGTTGATGGTGGGCAGTAGCACTCCGTCGCGCATGCCTTCGAGGGTGAGCAGCGATTCGAGCACGCTGGCCGCGCCCATGGCATGGCCAAACTGCGACTTGTTCGCGCTCACCGGCGGGACGTTGTCGCCAAAGACGTCGCGCAATGCCTCGTCCTCGACCTTGTCGCCCACTCGGGTTGACGAGGCGTGCGCATTCACCGCCGCAATGGCGTCGGGGCGAATCTCCGCTGCTTCGATGGCCTCGGCCATGCAGCGTGCGATGGTTGGGCGATGGGGCGCAACGGGATGGTGGGCGTCCGAGGTAAGTGACCAGCCGCAGAGCTCGAATTCTGGATGCAGACCGTGCGCCTTGGCGAATTCGGCGCTGGACAAAATCACGCTGGCCGCGCCTTCGGAAATGACGAAACCTCGCCGGTCGATGGAAAAGGGACGGCTGGCCTTTTCGGGCTGCCGGGCGTCCTCGTCGGTCTTGGGCTTGAACGAGCCATTCATGGTGGAAAAGCCCGCCACGATGGGTTCGACCAGCGGAAAATCCACTGCTCCGGCGATCACGACGTCAGCGCGGCCAGTTTCGATGAGCAGGGCGCCCATGGCCATCGACGTGCTACCCGTGGCGCAGGCGGTGACCGTGGTGATGCACGGGCCGGTGGCGCCCGACAGAATGGAAATCTTTCCCGCGATCATGTTCACGCAGGAATTGGGATTCATGTAGGGCAGGGGAAGCGCACCGCTTGACACGAGCGCACGGTCGGCATCGACCACGGCATCGAGCCCGCCAATGGCGGTGCTGAAAGTGACGGCCACACGCGGGGCCAATTCTGGCGTGATGGTGATGCCCGCCTTCGCTAGCGCTCGGTGCACCACCAGCATGCTGTAGCGAAACACCGGCGATTTCCAGTGCGCCATCTCGCGTGGGCGCAGGCAAGGTGGGCACGGATCGATGGCGGCGGGATCCAGGTTGACCTGGCCCGCGATGCGCACGGGCGAATCCGGCCGCAGGGGAAAGCGCGTGAGCGGTCCGATGCCGCTTTCGCCGGCGCGCGCTCGACGCCATTGCTCGCTCCACTCGATCCCCATCGAGGAAACCCCGTCCCATCCGAGCAGCACCGGTCGCGACTTGGTCATGGCCGGCTTGGGGCTACCACGGAATGAATCGGTACAGCTTGGCGAACATCTCGTACACCTCGATCCAGTTTTGCACATCCTGGGCGGTACGGATGTGGTCTCGCTTGTTGACCATGACCCAGCTCATGTGGGCCGCGCCGTCCTTGCACGTGGCGCAGTCGCGGGTCGCGGAGGTGCAGCAACGATGCGTGGTGTAGAGATCGGCGGCCCAGCGGCGGAAGCGAATCAGTCGGCGCGGCTGCGGCTTGCGCGTGTCGTGCGTCTCGGACACCGACGGGCATTCTTGCCAGCCGAAGCGGCGGCCCAGCATGGTTCCGGTGGTCAGCACTTGGTGGTAGTAGCGCGACGAAATGACCGTCTCGGGATAGCGGTCGAGCAGGTCGTCCATTTCGCTGCGCACGTCGGCGAGTTGCTCGGGCGTCCACGAAAAGCCGTCGGCGTCTTCGTCGTTGGAGAGCAGCTGGAAATGCACCTTCACGCCGATGTCGCGAATGCGGCGGACCATGGTCTCGATGTGGCCGAGCTGCTGCGAGGTGATGGTGTAAAGATAGTAGGTGAAGGCATCGTCGGCGTAGTTCTTGGCCGAGATGGCGAAGGCGTCCTTGCCCCGCAGGGCCTTTTCGGTCGCGGCATCGCCCCACAGCGAAATACCGACCATCATGTCGGGGAAGCGATCGCGCGGCACCTTGATGAGCCCGTTGGTGGCGCAGAAGGACGGCAGGCGCTTGTAGAAGGCCTCGACGCGGTCGAGGTGTAAGGTGGGCTCGCCGCCGATGAGAATGGCCAGGTTCACCCCGCGCTGTTTTTCCGCGTCGATGAAAGTCTCCCAGGCCGAGACATCCTTTTTCTCGCCGGTCAGGTGCTCGTCCGACGAGAAGAAGAAGCAACCTTTGCAGCGCAGGTTGCAGGCGTTGGTCACGTCGTAGATCGAGCTGCGGATGTTGAGGTTGCAGATCTTTTCGTAGCGGGCGTACCAAGCGTCGTCGAGCAGCGAGCGGACGGTGATCATCGATTCGCCTCGGGTTGCAGCGCCAGCGACGGCGAAACCGGGACCGCGCACAGGTTGGGGCTCTTTGCATAGCCCTGGACCCACACCGCCAGGTAGGTGTCGACGTAGTCGAGCCAGGAACGGAACTGGTCAGCGCTGCCAATGTGGCGGTTCATGCGTGCGGTGACGATGGCGCTGCCCGCGGCGTAGTGCCGGCAGTCGGCGCAGTCGGTGTCGGGCACGCAGCAGGAAGCTTCGCGCACCCAAGTGAGATCGGAATGGTACTGACGGAAAGTCCGGCCGAGGCCGAACTGCCCCTGGTTTTGCCGTGGGTAGGGGCAGGAGTAGAGATTGTGCAGGGAGCGCACGTCGGTGTGCGCGGCGGCGCTGTAGGGCGAGAAGAGCACTTGCTCCGGAAACTCGCCTAGCAGTCGCAGCATGGCCCGACGGGTTTCGCCCAGCGACGTGGGCGTGTGCGTGAGCGGGCCCTGGTAGCCGACGGTGGCCGAGAACATGTTGAAGGTGATCTTGCAGCCATGGTTGGCCAACGTCTCGATCACCGCTCGTGACTCGGCGATGTTCTCTCGCGTGAAGGTGTAGACGAAGACCGCGCGTGGATCGCCGGCGTAGATTTCCATCTGGCGTTCGAGCATGCGCTTGGCCTTGCGCACGCGCTCGGAGGTGGCGTCGTTGCCCCACACGGAGACGTGGATGCGATAGCCGACGGATTCGGGAATGCGAACCAGGCCGTTGGAAGCGATGGCGCCGAGCGGGATTTCGGCGTAACAGGCTTCGAGCAGCTCGGGCACCAGCGCGGGCTCGGCGCCGGCCAGCACGACAAAGGTGATGCCACGGGCCTTCTCGGCGCGAAACAGGTCACGCCACGCCGTCGCGTTCACGCTGTCGATGGCGTTCTGCTTGTCGCCCTCGTAGTAGTAGCAGCCGTCGCAGCGCACGTTGCACCGGCTGGTCATGTCGTAGGTCGATTCGCGCAGAAAAAAGTAGCGGCGAACCTGCTGGAAACGCGCAGCGATGTTCGGGTGCTTGAGGATCTCCGCGAAGGTGACCGGCGTGGCCACGGCCGCCGTGGTGGGCTTCGCAGGGGCCGCGGCCGGAATTTCGAGGTCCATGACCGTCTTGGCTATCCCCGTTCGTCCCAGGTTGCGGCTAGCTGACGGTGCCTTGAAGCTGTCGAATCTGGTCCGCGATGGCGTGCACCGTGGTCAGGGTCGGGTAGCTGTCCTCGTCGAACTTCACCTTGTACTCGCCTTGCAGAACCAGCACCACGGTGGTCAGATCCATGCTGTCGATACCCAGCTCTTTGACCAGGTCGCAGCTTGCGTCAAATGTGTCGGGCGTGATGTTTTCGAGCTTCAGCTCCTGGATCAAAATTTCGGCGATTCGCCGTTCCATCGAGCCATTTTGAGTTTGCGACATCTGGTTTAGACCGCCTGAAAAACTAGCCCGCCGTTTAACACGCGCCCTCGCCGACAGTCAAGGCGTGCACCGGCAAGTTCCGCATGGGTTTCCGGGATGCAGCTTGCCAACGGTGGTGGCTTGGGATATTCGGGTGCAATCCGTCGTGCCAAAGCGCATTTACCTCATCAATCCCAAGACGCCGGAGAATTTTTGGGCGATGCAGGGGACGCTGGACATCGTGGGCAAGCACAAGACCCTGATGCCCAATGCAGCGTTGCTGACTCTGACGGCCCTGACTCCGCCAGACGTGGACGTGGTGTATGAGTTCTGCGACGAGAACCTAGCGCCAGCGCGCCTGGACTTGGCCTGCGATTTGGTGGCCATCACCGGATACACCTTGCAGGCCGAGCGTATGCAGGCAGTCAGTGCGGCCTTTCGCAAGCGCGGGGTGCCGGTGGCCGTGGGCGGCGCGTTCGCGACCCTGGAACCCGAGCGGGCGCGGCCCATGGCCGACCATCTGTTCTTGGGCGAGGCCGAGGAAACCTGGCCGCGCTTTCTGCGCGATTGGCTGGCCGGGCAGGCGGCGCCGCTCTATCAGCAAGCGGAGTTCGTCGATCTTGCGACCAGCCCGGCCCCGGATCTCGCGCGCGTGAAGGCAACGGACTATCTGTACTTTTCGGTGCAGACCTGCCGCGGCTGCCCCAACAACTGCGACTTCTGCGATGTCGTGCGCCTGGTGGGGCGAAAGTTCCGCACCAAGACCATTCCGCAGATCCTGCGCGAGGTGAAGAACGCCCACGCCTGCGGTGCCGAGACGGTCTTTTTCTCCGACGACAACTTCTTCATCAACCGCGCCTTCACCTTCGAGCTTCTACGCGAACTTGTGGCCTGGAACAGCACCCTAGACCGGCCGCTCTCGTTCAGCACGCAGGCCACGGTGCAGATCGGCGCCGACGAAGATCTCCTGAAACTTCTCGCCGACGCCCGCTTCAGCGTGATTTTTCTCGGGCTCGAAACCCTGAGCAAGCAGTGCCTCGACGAGGTCAACAAAGGCCAGATGGCGCGCTTCGATCCGCGCGAAGTCATCCCGCGGATTTCGAGCTACGGGATCATGCCGTTTCTCGGCATGATCGTCGGCTTCGACCACGACACGACCGCGGTCTTCTCCGACGTGGAGGAATTTCTCGATGAAACCGGCAGTCCCATCGCCTCGATCAGCGTGCTCAATGCGCCGAAGAACACCGCGCTTTACCGGCGCATGCAGGCCGAAGGCCGCCTGCAGGAAGAGTTCCGCGGCTTCTGGCACCTGACCACCAACATCATCCCCAAGCAGATGACGTTGCAGGAGCTGTACCTCGGCCACAAGGCGCTGTTCCAGCGCTTGTACGAGCCCGAGCGCTTCGAGCGCCGCATGATCAAGTGGCTGGCCAACGTGCGCTACATGACAGGCATCTACTCGACCAGGAAGAAGACACTGTATCGGCTTTTCCTCATCCTGCGCGTTGCGCGGCATTTCCTCTTCCGAGTGCCGCCGGACGTTCGGCGGATGTTCTGGAACGTGGTCAAGGCCGCCTATCGAACGAATCCGAAGCTCATCTCCCGGGCCGTGTCCGTCCTGGTCCAGTACTGGCACTACTACAGCTTCGCTGGGAGAGAGCAAAGAGGAGAGCGAGAGCACAGAGTTGGGGAGATGAAGTCGTCCGGGTGAGAGCCCAACCTGTGCCCTCTGCATCCTAAACCGCCCCCTGGCAACTGTATTCTCTGTGACCTCTCCTATTGCGCTTCGGTGGGGGCGCGGGCAGACTGCCTCGCGTTCAGCGAGCAAAGCAGCATGTCGCATTCAACATCCGAGCCCGTAGTGGTGGGCCAAGGCCCGCTCGATATCGATACTCTCATCCGCATAGCCGTGCATGACGCAAAAGTTCGCCTGACGGAAGATCCGGCCTGGATACGGCGAATGGCGGCCTGCGAGGCGCTGGTCAGCAAGGCCGTCGACGAGGGAACGCCCATCTACGGCGTGACGACCGGTTTCGGCAGCAATTGTGGCGCGCGGATTTCGGCGGAAAGCGTGGCGGCCTTGGGCCAGGGGCTGCTGCGCTTTCACGGCTGTGGTACCGGGCCGGCGCTGCCTGTGGCGGCGGTGCGCGGGGCGATGCTGTGCCGGATCCTCTGCTTGGGGTTGGGTTACTCCGGCGTGCGGGTGGCCTTGCTCCGGCGCCTGGTCGAATTCCTCAATCGCCAGATCACGCCGGTCGTTCCAGCACAAGGCTCGGTCGGGGCCTCTGGCGATCTTACGCCCATGTCCTACGTCGCGGCCGCGCTGGCTGGCCAGCGCGAGGTGTTCTTTCAAGACGAGCGCATGCCAGCAGCGCGCGCGTTGGAGTTGGCCGGGCTTGCGCCGTTCGAGTTCGCGGTCAAGGAGCCCATCTCGATACTCAACGGCACGCCGATCATGACCGGCGTGGCCATCGTGGTCGCGGATCAGTGCCGGCGCATCGTCGCCGCGGCCACGCGGGCGACCGCCTTGTCCGTGCACGCGATGGCGGGGCACGAGCACCACCTTCACCCAGTCCTGTTCAAGGCCAAGCCCTTCCCCGGACAGGGCGAAGTGGCCGGCCAGCTGCGCGCGCTCATGCGCTGCGAGGGCGACGTGCACGAGGCCGAGGTGCCGGAATCGTTGCAGGATCCCTATTCTCTGCGCTGCGCTCCGCACGTCATCGGCGTGCTGGCCGATGCCTTGGCCTGGGTGGAGCGCTGGATCGAGATCGAGGCGGGCGGGGCGTCGGACAATCCGCTCTTCGATCCGGAATCGGGCCGGCCACTCATGGGCGGCAACTTTTACGGCGGCCACATCGCCTTCGCCATGGACTCGGTGAAGGCCGCCGTGGCCTCGGTCGCGGATCTGTGCGACCGGCAGGCCGCACTGTTGGTGGATCCACGCCTAAACCGCGGGCTGCCCGCGCAACTGGCCGTACCGGTGGAAAACGGGTTCGCTCCGCGCCACGGCTTCAAGGGCATGCAGATCACCCTGTCGGCGCTGACGGCCGAGGCGCTGCAGGCCTCGATGCCCGTGGCGTCGTTTTCGCGCTCGACCGAGTCGCACAACCAAGACAAGGTCAGCATGGGAACCATCGCCGCGCGCGAGGCGCTGCGCGTGTGCGATCTGGTCGGCCACGCTCTCGCGGTTCATTTGCTGGTGGCGGCGCAGGCCTGCGAGCTGCGCGGCGGGCTGCCGGGCCGACCTGCGATCCAGTCTATTGTTGCCATCATCCGCGAGCTCAGCCCAGGACTCGAAGACGACCGCCCGCTCGACGGAGACATCGATGCCGTCTATCAGTCCGTGGTCGCGGGCCCACTCGGGTTGCGCGTGGAAGATGGCGGATAGACCCGTGGACGCCGGTCGTTCAGCCACCGTGCGCTTCTCCATCCCATTCTGCGATGTGGATGCCATGCAGGTGGTTTGGCACGGCAACTACTTCAAGTATTTCGACATCGCTCGCGACCGCCTGTTCAGTGACGCTGGGGTCGATCTTTACAGGACCATGGAAGACGGCGGACTGGTTTTCCCCATCACGCGCACGCAGACCAAACACATCCGTCCGCTGCGCTTCCGCGACGATGTCGAGTGCAAGGCCACGCTGGTCGAGGCTGAGTGCCGCATCGTTGTCGACTTCGAGATTCGGCTCGCTGGTAGCGGGGCGATTTGCGCCAGGGGCCGCACCGAGCAGGCCGCGGTTCGCCTTGCCGATGGCACCCTCGAGCTACGCTTGCCCGAATCCTTCCGGCGGGCGCTTGGCTCATCTACGGGCGATGGCGGCTGAAAGCGGGAGGGTCGGCGAGAATTTGCGCTCGGCGCTGGCCGCTGGCTGCGCGTGCACCGCGGCCTGGGCCGAGGTTCTCGACCGCATCAACGTGTTTCCGGTCCCCGACGGAGATACGGGCCGCAATCTGGTGCTCAGCCTGTCGCCCCTGCGTGACCAGGCCGCTAGCGATGCCACCGTTGTCGAGCGCCTGCTCCTGTCGGCGCGCGGGAACTCGGGCAACATCGCTTGCGCCTTCGTGCGCGCCTTGCTCGATAGTGCCGCAGGCGAAAGCCTGGCTGCTCGCTGTGCGTGCGGCGCTGCGCAGGCGCGCATGGCGGTCGCGATTCCGCAACCGGGAACCATGCTGACCGTGCTCGATGCGCTTGCTGCCGCGACGGCGGCCGGGCTGGCCGCCGAATCGGTGCCTGGGTTGCTGGCGCGACTTGCGCAGGTGGTGCGGGAAACGACCGCAGCCCAAGAATCGTTGCGCAGATCGAACGTGGTAGACAGCGGCGCGCTCGGCATGCTGGTGTTTCTCGACGGAATGTTGCGCACCTACCACGGCCTCGACGAGGCGGCGGGCGCAATCGCGACTTTCTTCCGCTCGCTTGTCCTCTTTGATCGTCCGGCGGCCACCGGGCACGCACAACACGCCGGCGACGAAGGATTCTGCGTGGACGCTGTCTTGCGCGTACCCGCTGGCCAGAGACCGCCGGACGAGGCGCTGGTAGCCATTGGCAGCGAGGTCGTGGCCCTACGCGAAGGGGACTTGTTGAAGATCCACCTGCACGCGCGCGACATAGAAATGGCGCGCGCGGCGCTCGGCGGGCTGGGCGAGGTCGTGGGCTGGTCCTGGGACAATCTTGGCGAGCAGATGTCGGCCAGCCCGGCCGCATCTAGCGAGTTCGACGTGCACATCGTGACCGACGGCGCCGCCTCGCTTTCCCGGCGGGCGGCCGAAGCCCTGGGCGTGACCCTGCTCGACAGCCACATCGACTTCGGCGATCGCTCGCTGCCCGAGACTCGCCTCGATCCCGAAGACATCTACCGCGCCATGCGACGGGGCGTGCGCGTGACCACCGCGCAGGCCTCCACCTACGAGCGCCACATGCACTACCAGCGGCTCGCGGCGCAATGGAAGCACGTGCTCTATCTGTGCGTGGGTTCGGTCTACACCGGCAACCACGCAGTTGCGTCCGCCTGGCGTGCCTCGCATGCAACGGGCGAGCGCATGACCGTGATCGACAGCGGCGCGGCCTCGGGGCGCCTGGCGGTCGTCGTGCGACAGACGGCGCTGGCTGCCCGAGGCGGCAGCGCCATCGCCGCCCTCGTTGCGTTCGCGTCCGGGGCCTTACAGAGGGCTGAAGAGTACATCTTCCCCGAACGCCTCGAGTACCTGGCGCGCGGCGGCCGCTTGTCCAAGGCCTCGGCCTGGTTCGGCGATGCGCTTGGCTTGGGACCGGTTGTGTCGCCCATGCCCGAGGGCGCGCACAAGGTGGCTATGCTGCGCAAGCCAGAAGATCGCGTGACCTTTGCTTGCGAGCGAGTCGCCCGCTCATTCTCTGTCGGTTCGCACCAGGGCTACGTCCTCGCCGAGTACACCGACAATCGCGCCTGGGTCGAGGAGACTCTGCTGCCGCGCCTGCGCCAGGCCGCGCCCGAGGCCGAGATCGCTGTCGGGCCGCTCTCGCTGACCACGGGCGCGCACACCGGCCCCGGAACCTGGGCCATAGCCACGCTTCCCGATCCGCCTACGCAAGGCTCTTGACCAAAGCGCGCGTGAGCAAAGTGCGCGTGAGCAAAGTGCGCGTGAGCAAAGTGCGCGTGAGCAAAGTGCGCGTGAGCAAAGTGCGCGTGAGCAAAGTGCGCGTGAGCAAAGTGATCGAGAAGCTATCGCGCGCGAGGGGAGATCGGTTCGACTACTTGAGATACGCCGCGAGACCGATCCCTTGATCTTTGATCGCCTGGGCCACAACGGCCGCGACTTGGGTGGCGCCATCGGTCTTGAAATGGGTGCCGTCGAACCAGAAGGTCGTGCTGCCGTTCGGGCAGAGTTTGAGGCTGTTGTACAGAGCAACGGAGAGCGTCGTCAGGTCGATGACCGGCACGTTGTCGGCGGCGCCGGCAGCCTTGGTTTCCGGGCCGAATCCACGGTTGGGAACATTGGTCGATCCATTGCACGACTGCCCGCTCGTCGAGGTTCCGAAGATTGGGTTCGCGCCCTTGGACCTTATGGTCTTCGCCATGAAGTCGAGGTCGGATTGGAAGAGGGCCGTCCCGACGTGCCGATTGCATGTGGCCGTTCCGTCGTTGATGCCAAACGCGACGTAAACCCAGTCACCGGGCTGCATCCCTTTCGTGGGATCGAGCATGGTCGTCAAGTTGTCGGAGTAGGTCGTGTTGTCGATGACCGTGCACTCGCCACCGGCTGTTGTCGGAGTGTCTTTCGAAACGTTGGGGTCGCCCCAAATCCAGGTTTGGATGCTTCGGCCGCCGCGTGCCTGATTCGAGATGGTGGCGTTGGCGTTGAAGTATTGTTGGAATTCCGCAGCCCAACCGCACTGGCCGGTGCCGCTGCAGTTCTGCATGGTCGAGTCGCCGACCATCCAAACCGTGATCTTCTTCGAGGGATCGACCGGGGCACCATCCGGGAGCGGTCCGGATCCGCCGGCACCGGCGCCGCCGTCCGTGTTTCCACCGGCTCCGCCGGTAGAGGAAGCGTCATTCTTTCCGGTCGTGCCGCCCGTTCCGCTTGTTCCACCGACGCCGCCATCCGCCCCAGCGGCGCCGCCGCCCGTGCCACTGGCGCCGCCTTTGCCCGAGCCGCCTGTTCCAGGAGTCGTGCCGCCAGTCGCGGGAGTGGCGCCGCCTGTTCCAGGAATCGCGCCACCAGTCGCGGGAGCGGCGCCGCCTGTTGAGGGAGTGGCACCGCCCGTGGCAGGGGTCGCGCCGCCCGTGGCAGGGGTCGCGCCGCCCGTTGCTGGAATGGCGCCGCCCGCGGCAGGAGTGGCACCGCCCGTCGCAGAAACTTTGCCACCAGAGCCGTTGCTGCCGCCAAGGGTGCTGGCGTTCCCGCCCGTGCCTGTGACGGGCGCGGTCGTGGTTGCATCGCAGCCCACTAGGCTAGCAGCGCCCGCGGCCAGCAAGAGCGCGGAGCACAGGTTCTTCAAGTTGATGGTCATTGCGAACTTCATCCGGGACTCCATTGTGGTTGGTTGAACCGAGATCCGAGACACCGCGACGGTACCTCTCCCAACACCTGTGGCAACTATGCTGTGGCGTGATGCTGTGATTTGGCTCATTAGGACGGGATATCTCTTGCGCCACCGTTCCCCATTGCGCGAGACTGGCATGTTGGGTCAGGCTTGGGACGGTTGAACGAAGCCGAGAGAGACTCGGAAGCCAGCCATAGGAGCACAATGAAATCGCTGACAGCAAGGTGGATCTGCGGGCTTTTCCTTTTGGCGGCGGCTTCGTGTTCGTCGTCACAGACATCCCCCGCGAGTGCTTCTGCGACCGGAGGAGCAGGCGGATCAGGGATCTCCGGTGGAAACACGGGAGCGGGCGGGAGTTCAGGGACGGGCGGAGGGACCACGACCGGAGGACAACTCGCAGGCGGAGGCGGAGCGTCGAGTACGGGTGGTTCGTCGTACGGAGGCACAACGACGGGCACGGGCGGTTCTTCCAGCGGCGGAGGAGCGCCGGTGACGGGAGGCCGGAGCGGGACGTCAGGTGGCGGATCTGGATCCGGTGGATCTTCCGGAGTCGGCGGCGGAACCGGAACCGGCGGTGGATCCGGCACCGGCGGTGGAACCGGCACAGGATCCGGTGGCGCTCCCAGAGCCGGTGGCGGATCCGGAACCGGAACCGGTGGTGGAACCGGAACCGGCGGCGGAATTGGAACCGGTGGTTCCGGATCCGGTGGCTCCGGCGTCGGCGGCGCCACGGTCGCTTGCACCGGCGCTGCCGTCAAGGCGACCCTCTCGGGCACGACGTACACATTCGACAATGGGCTGGTGCAGGCAAAAATAGGCACGACAGACGCCACGGTGCCGAGCTTCATCATCAATGGTGTGGAGACCATGACGTCGGGAGGCTACTTCTCGTGGGGAACCAACGTCTATACGGCCGGACCCTTCACGGGCTCGCTGTCCGCCGATCCGAGCAAGAACAGCGGCGCGGTCGCCGAGGTCGCGATGACCACCACTTGGGACGGCAGCTCCGGCAAGATTCCGTTTGATATCGAGGTCCGCTTTGCCATGGCCCGCTGTGCACCGGGGCTTTATGGGTACGTCGTCCTGACCCATCCCGCGAGCTATCCCGCGTTCACGCCCGGCGAGTTGCGAGTCAACCACTACGTCCAGTGGGACAGCGTCTTCGACTACTACGCCGTCGACGACAGCCGCCGCGGGGTGTTCACATCGGTGGCGTCCTCGGAGGCTGCCACGGCGGTCGCGGGTGCGCCCCAGGAAGTGCTGAAATACCCGTCGGGGCCCTTTGCCGATCGGCCCGGCTGGCAGAAGTACGACCTCACCCTCGAGTGGGGCGAAGGCACGGTCTATGGCTGGAGCAGCTCCAAGAAGAACATCGGTCTGTGGCTAATCAATCCCTCGAATGAATACCTGCCGGGTGGTCCAATGAAGACCGAGCTCACCCTGCACGATGCTCCTGGAGGCAAAGCGACCCTGCTCGATTACTGGGCCGGGACGCATTTCTACGGCGGGCTGGAGGACTTGAAGGCCAACCAGGTACGGCAGAAGCTACTTGGCCCCTGGTTCCTGTACGGCAACTCGACGACGACGGCCGGTAGTGCGGGACAGGACGTCTTGTGGGCGGATGCCAAACAGCGCCTGGCCACGGAGCAAGCTGCGTGGCCGTACAGCTGGGAGACGGATTCTCGCTATCCGCCCAAGTCTGGTCGAGGCTCGGTGAAGGGGCAGATGACCTTCACCGACCCCAACCAGCCGACGGCCTCGGTTGCCAACGCCTGGGTGGGGCTGGCGGATCCACCAGTCAATGGCGTGCCCAACTTCGAGCATCAGTCCTGGGACTATCAATACTGGGTTCACGCCGACGGCCAAGGCAACTTCACGCTGGCCAACGTCCGCCCCGGCAAGTACACGCTGCACGCCTTCGTGGCGGGCATCCATGGTGTCTACGTCGGTCAATCGGACGCGGTGGTGGTGACGGCAGGGGGAACGACCGACTTGGGTGCCGTGACCTGGACCCCAGATCGCAAGGGCCCCACGGTCTGGGAAATCGGCATCCCTGACCGCGTGCCCGCCGAATTCTACCGCGGCGATCAGGCTTGGCATTACGGGACGAATCTGCAGTTCAGCAAGGACTTTCCGAGCGGGGTCAACTACACCGTCGGGACCAGCACGCCCGCGAAGGACTGGAACTATCTGCAGCCCGGCGGCACCTGGAACGTTCAATTCAACGTCGCCTCGATTCCGGCCGGCGCGACCGGCGCGTCCTTGGTTCTCGATTCGGCCGGATCCGACGGCGTGACCTTGAGCGCTTCGTTCAACGGCACGAAGGTTGGCTCTTCCAGCATTTCCTATGACGACTCCTCCATCGCGCGCGACCAGCCCCACGGCGTGTGGCTGAGCGGGCGCATCGCCGTGCCGCTGGCTCAAATCAAGACCGGCGCAAACACCTTGGCCATCGCATCGAGCGGCAACATGATGTGGGACTACTTGCGGCTGGAGTGGGTCACGCCGTAGCGGGCTCCGAGAGACAGTCGCTTTTGCGGGTTCGGCGTTCGGGTTTGGCGTCCCGAGGCCGACGAGGTCAGTGAGAGGCCTCATGCGGTATGGGTGTCGTGCGAGCCAAATTCTTTCTGCTTCGCCGGATTTCGCCGAGAGCATAGGGCAGCACGCCGGCCAGAACGATGGCCAGCGATAGCTCGAACGGGCGATTCGCCTCGCCGTAGCCTGCGATTGCGAGGTGCAGCCGCTCGTCGGGACGGGCAAGGGCTACGGTGCCGGGAACGCGGGAGCGGTACAGGCCAGTTGCAAAAATGCCAACACCCAGTGTCAGCGCGAGACAGAGGCAGAGCTGCAGGAAGGAATTGCGGCCGGCGAGGATGAGGTGAAGCAACCCAGAGATCCCAACGAGTGGAGCCAAACCGAAAAGAAGCAGGTACATGACGAACCCACCGGACTCGAGCCACTTCGCAAGCTGCAGCATCACGGGGATGCCTCCTTGTTCGGTTCGAATATGAATGGATAGACCACGCCGACCGAACCGCCCGATGGTGCAGGGAAGCGCCACCGTCCGACGAGCCCCCTCATGCAAGAAGAGGCTTCAGCATCGCCCATGCTGTCCTCCTCGATTTCTACGTTGGACACCGTACCAGCAGCGGTGATGGTCCAGCGGATCTTCACCCTGCCAGAGAGGTTCGGATTTCGTTTGAGGGCGCGCTCGTAGCAGGCCTTGATGGCGCCGATGCGAGTGCGAACTTCTTTCACAACCAGCGACGGATCGAGTGGGCCATCGACCGCGGGGGCTTCGCTCTTCACCACGCCACGCACCCGCTTTTCGGTTGTACTCCCGCTAGTGTCACCACCTGACGTGCTTTCGGGCTCGGGCTCGGCCAAAGCGCGTTTGGCCTCTTCCGCCTGTTGCCGCCTTCTTTCGAATTCCCGATCCACCACATCCGCCTCGGGACACGCCGTGACGCCGGCCTCACGCGCTAGCCCGCGCAGGAAGTCCCCACCGCCCGGCCCACCTCCATATGGCAATTGGGCAAGGCGACTGAAGTGCCACGTCGAACGCTCCAGCCAGGCGATCTTGCACTCATTGCCAACGAGCGAGCTCTCCGGCCGTGGGCAGGCAGACAGCTCCGCCACATTGCAGACCTTCTTCGCATCGCTGACAAGCGGACGCTTGCCCCACACGAAGGCACTCGCGCCTGCGAGCACGAGGAGAAGAACGAGTCGGATGGACCAGGGCATGGCGGAGCGATGGTCTGGGCTCATTCCGTCGGGGGGGGCTACTTGCCCATGCCCTTGGCGGTGAGCCAGTCGAACATGGCCTTTTCCGCGTCCGGCCAGGCCGTGGCGGGAGTGGCGAATCCGTGACCTGCGCCGGCCACCTCGTGCATAGTGACGTCGGTGTCGCCCGCCGCCTGCAAATTGGCGACCAGCTTGAGACTGTCCGCGACCGGGGCCGTGGTGTCGTTCGCCCCTTGAACCACAATGAGCGGCGGAACGTCCTTGCGCACGTAGGTCATGGGGTTGACCTGTTTGGCAATTGCCGCGCGATTGGGCAGGCTTGTCGGCAGCCAGCCCGCGGCGACGGCGTTGATCTCGGCCTCGATGTCGGCCGGACCATATCCGTCGACGATGCCGGCGATGGTGAAGTCGGTTGGGGATGTCGGCCCCAGCCCAGCGTCGGGCGTGGTCATGCCGACCATCAGCGCGAGGTGCCCGCCCGCGGAAGCGCCGGTCACCACGTATTTGGTTCGGTCGCCGTGGAAATAGTTCATATAGTCCCAGCACCACTTAGCCGCAAGAAGCGCGTCTTGGACCGCGGCGGGGGCCGGCGCGCCGTCAACGGTGCCGTCGTTCACCCGGTACTCGGCATTGCACACGATGAATCCGTGGGCCAGGAAGCGGTCGAAGAACGTAGACATGTGGTCTTTTCCAGATCCGTAGTCATTCGTATACGAATGAATCCAAGCGCCACCGTGGTACATGACCACCACAGGCAATACTTGAGTTGCCTTGGGCCCTCCGCCGGTCGGGTAGAGGATGTCGATACGTTGCGCGGTCAAAGTCCCGTAGGGATAGTTGCCCTCGACGGAGTACCCGGCAGGAGGACTCGAGATTGGCACTTTCGAGGCAGTGTCGCGAACAGGCGGCGGGAGAGGGCCGGTGGAAGTGGTTCCGCCAGTTCCACCTGTGGCACCGCTGCTACCGCCTGTAGTGCCGCTGCCGCCAGCAGCTACGCCCCCCGAAGCGGCGCCACCCGTGGCTTTGATCGTTCCTCCGGTCGCGACGTTTCCGCCGGATTGGGTGACAGAACCTCCGGTGACTTGTACGCCGCCAGCGGCGCCGCCCGAGCTGGGCAACGAGGTCGTTCCGCCGGTTCTGCCGGTGGTCGACGTCGTGCCGCCTGTCGCCGAATTTGTCCCGCCAGTGGGCATCGATGTTGCGCCGCCCGTGGTCGGTAGCGTGTTGGTTCCGCCGGTGCCAGGCACCGAGCTTGCCCCGCCCGTGCCGCTGGAGATTGAGCTCGTGCCGCCAGTCCCGCCCGGAGGCAAGGTCGTGCCGCCGGTGCCGCTGGCCACCGACGTGATTCCGCCCGCTCCGCCGCTGCCTTGGGCGACTCCGCCCGCGGGCTGGGTCGTGCCACCTTGAGGCGCAGGCGTCGCTCCGTCCTTTGAAGAACTGCATGCGAAACCCGCGCAGGCGATTGCGGTGAGGGCGAAAGAAAAGCCTCGGAAAGAATGGAATGACATGTCGATGGGCAGTGGCGAAGTGGGGTGGAAAGGCTCAGGCTCCTTTGCGACGCCAAATGCTGCGCCTTCTCCGCCAAAGCAGTGTGCCTGCGAGCAACGAGAAGACTCCAAGGTGCCCATTCAAGTGGGCGGATCCCATCGCGCAGGAGCAGCCGCTGGCGGCAGCACCGGTCGCTGGCTTTGGATTGTTTGCGGCGGCGTCGGAATGGGTCGGATTGGCTGGCGCAGCGTCGGCGGTCGCCACAACATTGCTGTCCGTCTTGCCAGGGGCCGCGTCGCTGGTGATGGGCGAAACGGCGTCGGCAAGTTGCGGCGCCGCATCGGGCGTCGAGGCCGCAGCGTCGGGACGAGCGGCCGTCGCATCGCTGCCTGGAGCGGCGGTATCCGCAAGTACGGCAGGACCGTCATTGACGGGGCTGCCGGCGTCGGGGCGCGCTGTCGCGGTATCGCTGCCGGGAATGAAAGCGTCGGTGCGAACGGGTGCGGTGTCGCTGAGCGGGCTGCCAGCATCTGGCCCGGGCGCGGGCGCGGCGTCTTTGGCCGGCGGAACATAGGCATCAGCAACGGGGACTGCGGCGTCGTTCAATGGAACTGTGCCGGCGTCGGGGTTGGTGGGCGTGCTGCCAGCGCAGGCGTTGTCCGCCAGCTCGTTGAGATACTTCTCGATGTTGGTGTAGCCGTCACCGTTGTAGTCGCCCGTGGCGTCGCTGGCGCTGTTCGGATTGAGGCCATGCGCGGTCTCCCAGGCGTCGGACATGCCGTCGTTGTCGGTGTCGAAGCCCGCGGGCCGAGTTACCGATGTCACCGCCGGTTGACCGCCCACATCGCTTTCGTTGGCGATGATGGCCCCCTTGGTTCCAAGCGAGGTGAGTTGGGCGATAAGTCGCAACTCGACTGCATCCCGATGCTGACAGGTCCCGGCCTGGGCCACGACGCGCGCATAGGCATCCTCTGCGCTTAGCACCGTGACCGGCACAGGCGGCTTGCTGTGCGCTGCCGTCTCGAACGTCGGGGGCGAGGTGCCCTGGAAATCCGCCTCGACCACCGCCCGTCCATTGAGTTGGCCGTCCTTGTTCACGTCCACCATGTTGCCGGTTTGGTAGGCGTGGTCGGTATCGGTGTAGAACGTGAAAAACTTATCGACGGCCGAGGGGCCCGCAATCAGATAGTTGCCAATGTAGTCCTCGTACCAGGGCGTCCCCGAGTGGCCGCCGATAATGCCGCCACCCGTGCCCCAGTTGTAGACGACATTGTTGATGCACTCTCCGTTCGCCTTGAACTTGGGGTTGCGCTCTTGGTTGTCGATCCATAGGTTGTGGGCGATGGTGATGTCCTGCTCGCCATCGATGATGGAGCCGAAATTCTGCGGAGGCACGCCCTCTCCGACGATGGAATTCTGTAGGGTGATGGTGCTGCTGGTCCCGGTGATGCCGAAGTTGTCCCAACGTCCCCATTGGACGGAGACGTGATCGAAGATCATGTTCGTGCCGTCGGTGATGTTGACGGTCTTTTTGGCACTGCCCGAGGCGTCGGTCATGCCCTGACGAAAGCGGAGATAGCGCACGATGATGTTGCTGCGACTGCTGAAGCTGGTTTCCCTGCCATAGATCGTGATGCCATCGCCCGGGGCACTCTGGCCGGCCAAGGTGATGTTGTCGCCAGCGACGACGATGACGTCGGTGGGTTTGATCACGCCGCTGATGTCGAACACCACGATGCGGTTGCCCTGGCTGACGGCATCGCGCAGCGATCCTGCGCCGGAATCAGCCAGCGTGGTGACGTGATACACCTGCCCCTTGCGTCCGCCGGTCACTGTGGCCGCAAATCCTTCGGCGCCAGGAAAGGCGAGCGGAGCAGCCAGGGCTTGGCTGGTGGACATCGTTCCGAGGATCAGCGCAAGAGCCGAGATCCCTCGGCCAAGGTGTTTCGAACTTGTTGAGTGCTTCACATTGTCCTCACGCATCGAATGTTGCAGTTGCGTGCCCAGGATTCAAGGCTCTGCCACAGTACCTCAAAAGGCCCGCGCAAGGCGCGTGACATGAGCACCTATCCCCTGGCATGCTCCCGGAGCCAATGAGTAGTAGGGGAAATCGCGTCGTTGTTACCGGAATGGGCTTCCGCTCGCCGATTGGGCACACGCCCGCGGCCATGCGTGAGGGGCTGCTGGCTGGCCGCAGCGGAATTCGCGTCATGCCCGGCTGGGAGTCGCTCGATGGTTTGCGCACGCGCCTGGGCGCGCCATGCGACGGGATCGATGCCAACGAGATCCCGCGCAAGTACAGCAGAACCATGGGCCGAGTAGCTGTGCTCTCCGCGCTGTCCGTGCGCGACGCAGTCGCCGACGCTGGGTTGCCCAGCGATGTCATTGCATCGCCAGCCTGTGGCGTGGCCTTCGGGTCGACGGTCGGCAGCACGGCCTCGCAAGAGGACTTCTTGCGCCCCATCCTCAACGAGAAGTCCATCCGAGGCCTCTTGGCGTCGACGTACTTGCAGTTCATGAGCCACACCTGCGCGGCCAACATCGCCATGATGTTCGGCTGCAAGGGACCGGTCATCGCCTCGTGCACGGCGTGCACCTCGGGGTCGCAAGGCGTGGGCATCGCTTACGAGCAAGTTCGCTTCGGCCGGGTGCCCATTTGCCTGGGCGGCGGTGCCGAGGAATTACACATCCTGCACGCCGGGCTCTTCGACATCATGCGCGCGACCTCGGCCGGGTACGCCGCGACCCCCGATCGTACGCCGCGGCCTTTCGATCGCCGGCGCGACGGGCTGGTGGTCGGTGAGGGCGCGGCTTGCCTGGTGCTGGAAGAGTACGAGCACGCACGCAGGCGCGGCGCCACCATCCACGCCGAAATCATCGGCTATGGTCAGGGCTGCAATGGCACGCACCCGACCAATTCCGATCCCGACGGTATCTGCATCGCCATCAACTTGGCCTTGCGCGACGCCGAACTGGCGCCGTCGGACATCGAGCACATCAACGCGCACGCTACCGGAACCGACGTGGGCGATGCCGCCGAGGCCGTGGCAGTGAACCGGATCTTCGGCGCCAAGGTGCCGGTGAGCGCACTCAAGGGATATCTGAGCCACACCCTCGGCGCGAGCGGCGCCATCGAATCGGTCGCCACCATCGTGATGATGAAGGACGGGTTCATGGCGGTGTCGAAGAATCTCGACGAGCCCGATCCCGCGTTGCCGCCCCTCGATCACGTGCTCGGCAGCGCGCGGCAGGGACCGATCAAGATCGCCATGAACAACAACTTCGCATTCGGCGGAATCAACACCTCGCTGATTTTCCGCACGCCATCGTAATGACCGCGCCGGCGCCGTCCTGGCAAGACCTGCGTGCCCGCTTTGGCGACGGTGCCACCGTTGCATTCGTGATTCCGGTCTACAACCACGCTCGCAATGTGCGCCAGGTGGTGCTGGCTGCGGTGGCCAGCGGCGCGCCGGTGGTCGTGGTCGACGACGGCTCGACCGATGGTTCGGGCGATGCGGTGGCGGACATCGCCGGTGCGACGCTTGTGCGACACGAGAAAAACCTAGGCAAAGGGGCGGCGATTCTCACTGGGCTGGCGACGATTGCGGCCGTGGGCGCGCGCTTCGCCGTGACCGTGGATGCCGACGGACAGCACAACCCCGACGACGCCCGCAGCTTGCTGGCGGCGATCTGGTCTGAAGCAGTGCCTGGGCCGCGTGTCGCTCTGGTGCTCGGCGCGCGGACCGGCATGCAGGGCAGGGCGGTGCCCTGGTCGAGCCGGATGGGGCGTGGTTTTTCCGGATTCTGGGTGTGGACCTCGGGCGGTCCTTTGCTTTCCGATTCGCAGTCGGGCTTTCGCGTATACCCGGTGGCCGAAACCCTGGCGTTGCCCACGACCGCGCGGCGCTTCGAGTTCGAGGTCGAGGTGTTGGTGCGCGCCCGGCGCGCGAGCATCCCGATTCTCGAGGTACCGGTGCCAGTGACCTACGACCCTCCCGGTGGACGCGTGTCCCATTTTCGTCCGTGGCGGGATTTCGGCCGCAACGCTGCTACCTTCACGCGCTTGATTGCCTCCAGATTCGTACCCAGGCGGGAGCGCCAGGAACCATCCGATGAGCCGTCCGATGAAGCGTGAACGCACCATTCGCTGGCGTGTGCTCTTGCTTGCCTGCGTGGCGAGCGGCGTGCTCGCTTGGGACGGTCAGCGCCGCCTGCGCATCGACACGGACATCACCTCGGCCGTGCCGAGAGGCAGCGTCGCCTTCGAGAGCGCGCGCCAAGTGCTGTCGCGCCACACCTCGCTCGACCGCGTGGTGATCAACTTGTCCATGCGCGACGGGCGCGCCCAACCCGACGCGCTCATCGCGGCGGGCGACGTAGTGGTGGCAGAGCTGGAGCGCTCGGGACTGTTCACCATGGTGGGCACGGCCGCGGCGGCGCGTGGAATCACGGCGATCTATGCCGATCTGCCATCGCAGCTGCCGCTGCTTTTCTCGCGCGACGAACTCAACCGCCTGGTGGCGCCGAAGCTCGAACCCGCGGCGTTGTCGGCTCGGCTGACCGACCTGGCCGCCGAGGCGTCGGATCTTGCTGGCATCGGCGCCGCCGCGCGGGTGGCGGAAGATCCGCTGGGCCTAGGCGAGATCGCGCTGGCCCGGCTGGGCGATCTCGTGCCCACGCAGCAAGGCCGCATCGAGCGCGGACACATCCTGGACACGGAAGGGAAGAATCTTCTCGTCGCCGCGGTTCCCCGCGAAGGCACCCGCGACACGCGCGCTTCCCATGCCATCGACGAAGCAATTCAGGCGCTGGCTCGGCGCTTCGAGCAAGCCAAGGCGGGGGAGGTCGGCGACGGCGTCGTGGTGACTCCCGTGGGCGGCTATCGCGCGGCCATCGACAACGAAACCCTGGTCACGCGCGACGCGAACCTGGCGATCTTGGTGTCCACCATCGGCATCGCCCTGCTGTTGCTCGCGTGTTTTCCCCGGCCGTGGCTGGGCGTGTTCGCGCTACTTCCCGCGATGGCGGGCGGGTGCTTGGCGCTTTTCGCCTACAGCCTCATGGAGTCCGACATCTCGGCCCTGGCTCTTGGCTTCGGTGGCGCGCTCATTTCCATCACCGTCGACCAAGGCGCGGTGTATCTGCTCTTCGTCGACCGCAAGACCAAGACGGCAGGCCACCGAGCCGCGCACGAGGTTTTCTCCATCGGCTCGCTGTCGACCATCATCAATATCGGATCGTTTCTTTCGCTGCGCCTGACAGGCTTTCGCGTGCTCGGGCAGATTGGGCTCTTCGCCGCGCTCGGCATTCTGTTTTCCTATCTCTTCGTTCACCTGGTGTTTCCGCACATTTTCCCGACGGTGCCCGCGGCCTCGCGCTCGGCGTGGGTGCCGGTGGACAAGTGGCTTGCGCGCATCACGGTGGGCCGGGGCTTTCGCGCGCTCGTGGTCGCGACCGCCATGTTCGCGCTGGGGCTGGTTTTTGCCCGGCCAAAGTTCGTCGTGGATCTGGCGGCGGCCAACACCGTGCGACCCGAAACCGCGCACGACGAGGCGAAGGTCAAGGCGGTTTGGGGCGACATTTTTCATCGCGTGTACTTGCTCATCGACGCCAAGGACGACGCGGATTTCAGGCAGAAGTCCGACGCTTGGTTGACCGTGCTGGAGCAAGAGAAGTCGAGCGGTGTGATCGACCACGCCTTTTCGCCGTCCATGCTCAGCCCCGGTCCGGTGATCGCCGGCCAGCACCAAGTGGCGTGGACGGTGTTCTGGAACAAAGATCGCGTGGCAACGGTCTCAGCGGCACTGCGAGAGGCTGGCGATAAAGTCGGTTTCGCGCCCGAAGCCTTTGCGCCGTTTCTAGCTCGCCTGACCGCTCCGTCGCCATCCGCGACCACGCCGGCTGCGCTCTCCTCGGGCTTGCAAGCCCTCTATGGCGTGGGACCAGGGCGTGATGGCAAAGGCGTAGTGTGGCTAGGCAGCGTGGTGCCTGGGCCGAGATACGATCCCGCGGTCTTTGCGGACCTGGCGAGCCGGGCGGGATTCTACGTCTTCGATGGCGACAATTTCGCGCGCACCCTGGCCGACTATCTTGCGCGGTCGTTTCGCTCCATGTTCGTAGTGGTGGTCTGCTTTGTGGCCGGATCGGTGTTGCTGTTCTTCTTAGACCTGCGTGTGGCGGCCATTGCCCTGGCACCCATGACGTTCTCCTTCGTGCTGACGCTGGCAACCTTGCACCTCATTGGCCGGCCCATCGACCTTGTGGGTCTCATCTTGTCGGTGCTCATTTTCGGCATGGGCGTCGATTATTCCTTCTCGTTCCTGCGCGTGTACCAGCGCTGTCTCGACGAGCACCACCCTTCGCACGGTCCGGTTCGCACCAGCATTTTCCTCTCCTCCAGCGCGACCCTGGTAGGGATGATCACCATGGCCTTCGCCGACCACGCGGTCACGCGCAGCGCGGGCATCATGGCCACGCTGGCCATCGGCTACTGCGCTCTCGGGGCCTATGTGATCCTGCCGCCAATCCTGCGACGCCTGTACACCGTCAAGCCGCTCGCGCCAGCCGATCGAGAGCATCCCGAGCGCTGGGTGATGCGGCGGTTTCGCCGGCTGAGCACCTTTCCGCGCATGTTCGCGCGCTTCAAGATGCGCCTGGATCCCATGTTTTCGCGCCTAGGCGAATTCTTGCCCGAGGAAGGCACGGTGCTCGACATCGGCTGCGGCTTCGGCGTGGCCGCGGCCTGGATGCTGGCCCGCTCGGACAAGCTGCGCGTGGTGGCCATCGAGCCCGACGAAGATCGCGTGACCACCGCGCGCTTCGTGCTTGGCGAGCGCGGGACAGTCAGCGAAGGCAGCGCGCCGGGCGACCTGCCCAAGGTGAGCGCCGCGGCCGTGGTTTGTTTGGACGTCATTCACCACCTCGACGACACTGGTCTTTCCGCCACGCTGGCCCACGCGCGGGCGTGCCTGGTGCCCGGCGGAAAACTGGTGTTGCGCGCGACGGTGCCCGCGCAAGGAGCGGTGCCCTTCTTTCGCTGGTTCGAAACCTGGCGACTGTCCTTCGCTCGGCTGGTTCCCCATTATCGGACGCGTGAATCGGTTGTCGCGGCCATGGTCGCGGCCGGCCTGCGCGTCGCGGTCGTCGAGGCGACCGCACCAGGCCGCGAGGAAACCTGGTTCATTGCCGACCTGGGAGAAGCCTGAGCGTGTTTTTCTACGGGGTGATGGCTCGGCTGTCTCGGGTGTGGGGGCTATGGATGCTCAGGGGGGTGGCCGCCGTCGTTGCCGCGGGATATTTTCTGTTCCTGCCCCGGCGGGCTGCCCACAGCGTTCGCTTCTACCGCGAGCTCTTTCCCGAGCGGTCTGCGCTACACGCTCTCGGCTGTGCTTGGCGGCAGTACCAGGACTTTGCCCGCGTTTACAGCGACCGCCTAGAGGTCGGCAGCAGGTCCGATGTGATCTTCGAACGCCCATGCGAGGCGTACCTGGCCGAAGCCCGCGAAGCTGGTCGCGGGGTGATTGTGCTCATGTCGCACTTCGGCCGCTGGGAAATCGCTGCGCGGCTGCTCGCGCGCCAGCAACAAGACGTGACTCTGGTGATGGGCGGGCAAAGGGACGGCAGCGCCCGTGCTGGCGTAGATCAGGATCTGCGCGGCGCTGGCGTTGGCGTGGTGACCGTTCCCGAAGGGCAGGGCAAGGCCTTTGACATCCTGGCGGCCCTGAAGGGATTACGCGAAGGCGGCATCGTTTCGCTGGCCGCGGATCGCGCCTACGGCGAAGCCCGCGTGCTGCGCATGCCATTCCTTGGTCGTTTCGTCGCAGTCGCCGCCGCGCCCTTTGCCCTGGCTTTGTCGAGCGGCGCGCCCCTGCTCACGGCCTTCGCCATTCGCCTGGGCCCACGCCACTACCGCTTCATCAACGACCCGCCGATCACCCTACGCGCAAAAGACCGTGGTGAACGCCAGGCGGTCATCGAGCGAGCCGCCGCAGCCTATCTGCAGCGCTTGCAAGAGATGGTCAAAGCCTACCCCGAACAATGGCAGACGTTCGGCAAGTTTTTCGTTGAGTGAGCACAGCAGCTCTCGGCCTCTAGACGACAAATTCCCGCCGTGCGATGTTTGGCGATCTGGTGGAGGTTCGCATGACAGTTCACAAAGCACGCTGGCTTGCCAATTGTCTGATGGCCTTTCTGGTCGTGTCGATTCCAGCAGTGGCACGAGCGCAAGGTGGTGCGGCGCCTCTTGCGCCGGTGCTGGTCGCCCCAGCGCCGGCTGCACCATCCATTACCGCTGCTCAGCTGACCGCATTCGCCGAGTTGATCGGCGAGCCCAAGCCCGTGGTCTGGCAGCGCCTGCACGACGATCCCGGTTTTGTTCCACTCGCCGCCGCGGCGGCGGACGCGCGCATGGAGCGCAGGAGTTCGGGCAAGGCCCTGACCATCGCCGGGTTTACCATCCTGGGAGTTGGCGTCGTCACGGGCTACGTCATCATGTATTCGGGACTCCTGAGCGGTACCGATTGTTCCTACGGGAATTCGTGCGGCCCGAACACAGACAGAATACTTGGCGGCTTGACGGTTGCAATTCTGTCGATCGGCGTAGGCACGGCCATCGGCGTTCCCGGTATCTTCCGCATGACGAAACAATCCGACGTCGAAACCCAGGCCTCCGAGCGCTACCAGGCCTGGGGAACGGGCCAGCCGCTCGTCTACCCAGGATCCTATTCGCAAGCGCCGTCCATGCGCTCGCCGGGACGAGGGCTCAACCTGCCGCTGCTGTCGTTCAGGTTCTGAGCGGGGCGCGGCCGTTTCCACCACGGTCACATCCGCGGACTACTACCCGAGTGGCGCCCTTCACACCGTTGGGCCGACCGGCGCCCTTCTTCTGTAATGGGAGGGCCGTTCAGGCTTTGAGCGGGGCGCGGCCGAAGCGCGTGCGCGCGAGATCTCCGCGGCGCGGAACGAAGGTGCCGTCGGCCATTTCGCTGCGGACTACCTTCTGCAGCAGCTTGTACATTTTGTGCGTCTGCGGCTCCTCGCGATAGAAGGTGTCCCAGGCGTAGTGGTACAGCTCCAGCAGTCGGGCGGGGCTCATGTGGCGCGGCTGGAATACGACCTCGTCCGCGGTGTAGAGATCCCAATCCGAGGTCAGGATGCGCCCTTCCTTGACCAGGTCTTCGCGCGAGCGCGTGTGCGGGAAGGGCGTCAGCACGGTGAATTCCGCCAAGTCGAGTTTCACTTCGAGCAGAAAGTCGACTAGGCGCTTGATGTCGTCCTCGGTCTGCTCGTCGAGCCCGAGCAGGATGGTGCCTTCGACCCCGATGCCGTGTGTATGGTAGCGCTCGATGCGGCGGCGAATGAAGTCGGAAGTGTCGAAGATGGCTTGGTACACGTACCAAGCGCCGGCCTGCGCGGCGAGGTCGAGGACTTCGTCGTCGTCCTCGATGGGATGCGAGCACCATTTCTTCTTGAGCGGGATCATCTCGCGGAACAGGTCGAGTTCCCACGCTTTGCTCTGGGCCAGGGAATTGTCGACGACGAAGAGTCGGTTGTTGTCGATGCCGGCCAATTCTTCCACCACGCGGTCGAGCGGGCGCGGCCGGAAGCGGCGCCCGCCGAGGTAGCTGACCGCGCACGGGTAGCAGTCGAAGCGGCAGCCGCGCGAGGCATGGAACAGGTCCACCATGCGCACGCCCTTGTAGTTGTAGAAGTCGCGCTTGAGGATCGACCGTCGCGCCGGACCGACGCTTTCGATGGGCGGCGGCGAATTGAGAAAGTCGTAGACGGGCTTGAGTTTGCCGGTGTGAAAATCGGCCAAGACCGCTTCCATGCGCCCCTCGGCTTCGCCCAGAAAAACCGCGTCGGCATGGGCCTGGGTTTCTTCGGCGTGGAGCATGGTCGAGATGCCGCCGAAGATGACCTTCACCCCGCGCCGTCGGTATTCGTCGGCGATGGCCCAGCCGCGCTTGACCTGGCTGGTGAGCATCATGGAGATGCCAACGAAGTCGACCGGGTCGTCGAAGTTCAGGCTTTCGACGTTCTCGTCGACGAATTCCACCTCTACGTCGGCGGGCAGGGTGGCGGCAAAGACCACCGGCCCGTGCGGCGGCAGATGGAACTCGGTTTGCCCAGTCAGCTTGGGCCATTTCGGATAGATGAGGCGGAACTTCACGTTCGATTCCTAGCACGGCGGATGGGCCGGGTCATTCGCGAGTGCGTTTGCGAAAATCGCTGGTGATTACTTTCCCAATCGGCTTGAGCGGATTGTGATCCCTGTGTCCGTGGCCCCACACCGGCCTGATCCCATCTGGCATAATGAGAGTGGTTTCAATTTCATCCCCACCCTTCCACATTTCGAGTAGCACCCTACCGTGCGCAATGTCGTCCGCCTCGTCATGAAGTCGGCAGGCAAGCTCACGGTGGGGCAGTAGGAGCAGTTCATGCGCAAGTCCCTGACGATCGCAACCTTGCTGTTGGCAGCGGCGTGCACCACGAGTTCCCAGCCGGGCGCCGGAGGCGGCTCTGGCGGCAAGTCGAACGCTGGCGGTACGACGAACAATGGCGGTGCGATCGGGAACGGCGGCACGACCGCGAATGGCGGCGCGACCGGCAACGGCGGCATGACCAGCAATGGCGGCGCGACCGCGAACGGCGGTACGACCAGCAAGGGCGGCACGACCGGGAACGGTGGTGCGACCGGGAACGGCGGTGCGAGCGGGAACGGTGGTACGAGCGGGAACGGCGGTACGACCGGCAACGGTGGCACGAGCGGGAACGGCGGCGCAGGTGGCAGCGGTGGCGCGAGTGGTGGGGGCAGCACCGGAGGCAAGGTCAGCGCCGGTGGTACAAATGGCAACGGTGGCACGACCGCTTCGGGTGGCACCAGCAACACAGGTGGAACGAGCAACTTCGGGGGTGTGGGTGGCAGCGGCGGGGCAAGCAGTAGCGGTGGTAGCGGCGCGGGTGGGGCGAGCGCGGGTGGAACGAGCAGCGCCGGCGGCACTTCTGGCACCGGTGGCGGCACTGGCACTGGTGGCACCACTGGTATGTGTGCATCCGCGTTTTTCTCGTCGGACGCTGCGGGACGAAAGGCGGCCGAATATGCCGCATGGAAGACCAGCTTCATTCAGGAGTGCACGGCCAACGCCAGCGCGGTGGTGAAGAACGGCGGTGGCGTCTACTCCGAAGGCATCGGCTACGGAATGCTGCTGGCCGCGAACAACAACGATCAAGCACTCTTCGACAAGTTCTGGAAGTTCTACTCCGACCACCTGGACAAGAACGGCCTTATGGACTGGGCCATGGATGCTTGCGCGGCTCCAGGCGACAACACCGCCAACGCGGCGACGGACGGAGATCTGGATGCTGCTCTTGGTTTGGTGGTCGCGAACAAAGTGTGGGGCGGCTATCTCGCCAAGGCCCAGTCGCTCATCGGTAAGATCAAACAGTTCGAAACCGACTCCTGTTCCAACGGCCTGGTCGTTCTTCGGCCGGGCGACGCGTGGGGCGGCTGCAGCGACCCGGGCAATCCGGGCAAGGTCAATCCGTCGTACTTCTCCCCTGGCCACTACCGCGTCTTCGCCACCGTCGACACCGCCAATGCCGCCTTCTGGACCAAACTGGCCGCGGATTCCTACACGCTGCTGGCACAGTACCAGGCAGCCATGAACGGGCTGGTCCCCGAATGGGGGTACAACGACGGCCGCATCGACTCCGCTACTTACGACTACAACGCCTGCCGCACTCCTTGGCGTGTGGCCATGGACTATATGTGGTTCTGCACGCCCGAGGCCAAGACCTTCCTGCAGAAGATCAGCACGTTTGTCGACGGCAAGGGCGGCGTGACCAGCACTGGCTATGCCAACAACAGCGCCTTCGTGGGCGCCTTTGCCGACTCGGGGATCGCCGTCAGTCAAGCGAAGATCGACGCCTACGTGACATCCTGGATGGGTGCAACCAGCATGGACGACACGCCCTATTTCCAAGGCACGCTGCGACGGCTGTACCTCCTGGTTGCGGGCGGCCAATTTCTGTCGGGCCAATAGGTATAGCCGGACTGGCCTATTCGTGGTCGACTAGGCGCATCTCCAGTTCGTACCCGCCCGAGCCGGGCACGCGCAGGACGACGAGCGGGTAAAAGCCACCGGTCGGGGCGCCGACGAGCAAGATCTCCCGGGTGGCGTGGACGGCGCGATAGGTGCGAATGGCGCGCGGACCATCGGTGCCCAGCTCTACGTCCGTGGTTTCGCCGTCGGGCGGTGACCAGCGGCACACGGTTTCGCCGGTCTTGTAGGTTCCAATCGCTGCGGGTGGGCCCGCGGGCGACAGAAAGGCGTTGCCCACGTCGGCCATCAGGGAAGCCGCGAAGTCGGGGCGGTCGAAGGGCGGCACCGCCCGGTGCACGACAAGTCCGCCGTTCTTGCCGCTGCGTTGGACGCCGTCGAACAGGCTGAGGCCCTCGGGTGAAAGCAAGATGGAGTGCAGGCCCTCGGCGCCGACCGCGGTCACGCCGATGAGCTGGCTATGCATCCCGAAGGGCAGGGCGGCGAAGATGGTGTGGGTGGCTCGCCAGGGCTGGGCGGGAAATGCCTGCCGGCAGCGTTCGGCCGCGGTCTGCGCTTGGTTGGCGTCGATGGGCGCGAGCAAGGGCAGGTGCGCGCAGGAGGCAGCCAGCAAGATCGCGAATAGGACGAGGAATGGGCGCATGACTAACGAGGTGGCTCGAAGCGCTCTGGGGGAATGTTCTGGTCGAAGCGCGAATTCTCGAACGCGATGTGGGTCACGCCTTCGCCCTCTTCATGGATGTCGATGGAGCTTACGGTGCCGGGCCGCTGTCCGAAGTTGATGGTGATGCGCGCGATGATCTTGGCAAGCGACGGGTCGAGCGGAATCAGTTCGACGTGCGCAGGCTGGCCAGCCTTGGCCGGGCGCAGCTCTGGTCTAAAAGTCTTGCTCGACGAGAAATCGCCATCGAGCCACAGGTTGATTTCGCCGAGCACGATCTTCATGGCTTCGAGGCGGCCGCTGGCATCGGCAACCCAGGTGTTTCCGTGCTTGATGAGGCGGTGGATGTTGCCGCTCTTGGCGACCAGCAAGGTTTGCAGCGGGCTCTGGTATTCCCAGCGCAAATCGTTGGGGCGATGGAAGAGCATGATCCCGCGCGACACCAGCGGTTTGGTCAGGATCTTGAGTGTGCGCGTTTGCACGAAGTCGGTTTCGATGGACTTGATGGTCGAGGCGGCCCTGCGAATGCCAGTCCAGTCCTCGTACCACGTGCCCGCAGCTACTGGCCGCGCTGACAGCAGCAACCCAGCAAGGAAAAGCAGGCGAATAAAAACCATGGCTAGACCATCCCGCCGTTGACCGAAAGTACCTGGCCCGTGACGTAGGAAGCGTCGTCGGAACAAAGGAAGCGCACCACGCGCGCCACTTCTTCGGGTAGCCCGACTCGCCCCATGGGGATCATCTTCTTCACGATGTCGGCTGGCATGTCCTTGATCATATCGGTTTGGATGGGGCCGGGGGCCACCACGTTCACTCGGATCCCGATGCGTGCGACCTCGGAGGCCAGCGCGCGGGTGGCGCCTATCAGCCCGGCCTTGGCCGCGGCGTAATTGGCCTGGCCGCGGTTGCCGACCAGCCCCGACACGGACGAAATGGTCACCACGCTGCCTTTTTTTTGCGGGATCATCTTCTGGATTACCGGCTTGGTGACGTTGAAGAATCCCATGAGCGAAGTGTCGATGACCTTGCGCCAATCCTGGCTGGACATCATGGCAAAGAGACCGTCGGCGATGACGCCGGCGTTGTTCACCAGCGCGGCGACGTGTTCGTGGCGTGCGAAGAGGTCGCCCAGGGCCGCGTTCACGGCCGCTTCATCCACGACGTCGAATGGGCACAGTTCGGCATGTCCACCGGCAGCTTCGATGTGGGCAAGCGTTTCGCGGGCCGCCTCCTCGTTGCTCTTGTAATTCACCGCCACGTGCATGCCGTGGGCGGCAAGCTCGATGGCGATGGCGCGGCCGATGCCGCGACTGGCGCCCGTGACCAGGGCCAGCGGCGGGGCGCTGCTCGGGTCGGGCGGGGTGAACGGTACTGTCATGGCGATCCTCCGAGTGTTTCCAAATTGTCGGGCCGGTAGGCCTGAATCGATCCGGTGAGCCAGATTGCGCCGTCGGTACCCGTGACCTGTCCGCTGAAGGCAAGATAGTTCTGGGCGCCGTGGCTGATGCGAACGGAGCAGACCAGCGCTGTCCCGACGGGAATGGTCGGCGCATGCGGTTTGGCTTCGGGGATCCCGACCAGCAGGCCGCCGATGCCGGCCTTGTCCTCGTTCCGCTCCCGCCATCCCTGCAGCACCGCCGCCGTCTGCGCGATGAGCTCGATGAGGATCAAAGTCCGCGCGCGGCCGTCGCGGACCGTGGGCCACGCGTCTCTGACCACGGCGGTCGTGCGGATGGACGCGTTGTCCACGCTGGCAACGGATTCCACCAGTCGCATGGGCAAGCGGTGTGGGATGAGCTGCTCGATGTCGATGGCTGCGGCGTCGTCGCTCATGGTGTGTGGTGCGAAGCTTGCGGGTCAACGATCCAGGCGGGCGGTTGCGCGCCCCGGGCCAGCGGCGCCATGGCCAGCCCAATGATTGTGTCGCAGACGGCGTGTTTCTCGTCGGTGAGCCAGAGGTCGAATGTCAGGCCGCGCGCACCGACGGTCTTGGGCGCGACCACGCAGCGGCGTTGGCCGTGGGCAAGGCGCGATGCGATGGCGCGTGCTGAAAAACCAGTGGGATAGGCCACGACGCCAGCATAGCGTTGTCCCCACAAGCAGGCGAGGTGCATGGCACTATCGAAAAGATAGGGACAGCCCGCGCGCGATGACTCGGGTGAAGCGGGCTCCGGCGAGCGCACCCACCCCGTGCCGCCGTCGCGCCCGAGCCTGATCTCGCCGTGCAGATTGCGATAGCGCGGCCCGAACGGGATGAGTTCGGAATACACGCGTTGCGCGGACACTTCGACGTCGCAGGCGATCTCGGCAGGGGCCGGGGGCAGCGACGGCGTCGGACTACCGAAGGTCAGGGCCGCGTGCGTGCGCGTGCGGCTGATTCCGCCGACAAGGGAGATGCGCGAGGTCAGGGTGGCACGCGTGCCCGCTTCTTCTGGCATCTCTTCGAGAGAAACCTCGAACGTGCAGCGCTCGACTTCATCGGCCGGCAAGAAGCGCGGAAAAACCGCATCGCGCAGGATGAGGGGGAAACTCGCCGCTCGCGCATCTTGCACGGTCACGTTGCGAATCAGCAGATCGAGCAGCAGGGCGGCCGGCACCGTGGCCTTGCCGTGAATGGTGTGGTCGGCCAATTCCGGCAAATCGGGCAGCGTGACAGGCAAAGTGACGGGCAGAGTGCGCGGCACGGGCGTCACACGGGAAAGTTGTTGAAGATCCCGACGGTGACGGGGTCCACGGCCACGGGCCTGCCCTTGCGGTTGGTGGCGCAGTGGCGGGTGAATCCTCGGCACAGCACCGCGCCAGTCTCGGCATGCGTGATGATGTAGTCGAAATCGAGGGTTACCGGGCGGAGTTCGCGGAACCGGGTGTGGATCCACATCGGATCGTCGTAGTCGAGCGGGCGAAAGTAGTCGAGCCCGAGTTGGAAGATCGGATACACGAAACCGTCGGCCTCGACCTGCCGTAGGGGAAAACCCGAGTCGCGCAGCAAGCTCACTCGTCCCAGTTCGAAGAAGCGGAAGTAGTTTGAATGGTAAACCGCACCGGTGCGATCGGTGTCGGCGAAGAGAACGCGCTGGCCTACGCGGTGCCAGACCAAGCCGCCTTTGGTGTCGCGGACGAAGCGGGCGTCTTTCTCGTACGGTGCGGATTGAAAGTCAGGAGCGCGCATATTCAAACGCCGCGGAAGATGACACAGCAGTTGGTGCCGCCGAACCCGAAGGAGTTGGACAGCACGAACTCGTGGCGGTGGGGCCGGCTTTTTTCCACGAAGTCTGGGCCGGCCAGTTCTGGGTCGGGGATGTGGTTGAGGGTTGGCAACACGATCTGGTGTTCCAGCGCCATCAGCGCTAGCACCGCTTCCACGGCAGCCGCGGCGCCGAGCGAGTGGCCCACTTGGCTTTTGTTGGCGGTGATGGGAACGCGCGGAAGGTCTTGGCCGAAAATCTCGCGCAAGCACTGCACCTCGACGGCGTCGCCGGTCGGCGTGGAGGTTCCGTGGGCGTTGATGCTGCCGATGGCGAACTTGTCGATTTCGGCATCGGCGAGCGCGTCGCGAATGGCGCGCACGATGGTCGGCTGGAAGGGGCGGGTGAAATGGTGGGCATCCGAGGTCCAGCCCACGCCGGCGACTTCGGCAAGAGCCTTCAAACCGTGAGCCGCCACCACATCGTCGGCGGCGAGCACGACCGCGGCCGCGCCCTCGGCCAGTACGAAACCGCGCCGGTCGATGCTGAACGGCCGCGAGGCCTGGCCAGGATGGTCGAACGCCCGGTCGGCTTTGCGCAGCTTGAAGCTGGCGTTCATGTTGGCGAAGCCAAGCACGATCTCGGGCACGAGCGGCATCTCGACCCCGCCCACCACCGCGAAGTCCACGTCGCCGTCGCGAACCATGCGTGCGCCGATGGCGATGGCGTGGTTACCCGAGGCGCACGCGCCCTGGGGCGAGACGATGGGGCCGGTGAATCCGAGTACCGTGCCCGCCTTGCCCGCGGGAACATTGGCGCAGATGTTGGGCAAAAGGAATGGGCTGACGCCGTTGGCGCCGATGCTTTGGAAGCGAAGAAAGGCTTCGCGCAGGCTATCCGAACCGTTGATGGCCGAGCCCATCAGGCAGGCCGTGCGCGGCGCGACCTCGCCGTCCATGGGCAACTTGGCATGGGCGAGCGCATCTTGGCAGACCGCGATGGTTTCGAGCACGTAGGCGGCGTTCCAGTTGTGCCGCTCCTTGGGCGTGTCGAAGGCGTAGCCGGCCTTGTTCCGCTCCGGGATCTCCCCGACGATCATGGGCGCGCTCGTCCCGACGGAACAGCGCGACAGCTCGCGAAAGCCAGCCTCGTTGGCGACCGCCCGTCGCCAGGTCACCTGCGCGGTTGCGCCGAGCGCGGTCATTGCGGCTCGGCCGATGACGAAAACGCGACGATTCCTGGGTGCTTTCATACGAAGGATTTGGGGGAGCGCGAGGCGCGCAACCGCTGGGCGGCTGGCCGGACAGGCAACCGTGGATGCCGCGGAATGCCCGGCTGCGACTCGATTCTATCGCACGCTATCGGTTCGTCCCGCAAGACTTGCGTGTGGCCGGCGAAGGCGGTGATTGACGTGCTGAAAGTCCGCGTGATAGTTCCGGGGTGCGCGACAGGAAGCGCGGAAGATGGACCACAGCACTGCCCACAAACTCATCGTCGAGTATCTCTCGCAGCGATTTGGTGTTCCCCTCGAGAAGATCCAGCCCGACTCGAAGATGTTCGACGACCTTGGGCTCGACAGCATCGACGCTCTCGACATGCTTGCACTCCTCGACAGACAGTATCGCGTCAAGGTCAATGAAGAGCAGGCGCGGCGCATTCGCACCGTCGAGGACGCCGTCCAGTATGTGCTGGCGAACCTGCCCGACAACGCGCCACCCCCCTGATGGTTCATTTGCGGCCGACGCTTGAGTACCGTCGGGGCGATGAGCTTGTGACCCATGTCCTGGCCTTGCCAGCCGCGGTCTGGTTCCAGGGGCATTTCCCTGGCGGGCCGCTGCTCCCAGGTGTGGCCATGCTGGCCTTGGTCGAGGAGTCGGTGGAACTTTTCTGGCCCGATGCAGATCATCCCACGGTCAGGATCGAAAGCTTCAGGCGCGTCCGCTTTCGTCGGCGCGTCGAGCCCGGCGCGAACCTGCGCGTGCGCGTGCGCCAGAGCCGACCTGGCACACTTCGCTTCGCCGTCGAAGCGGGCGGACTCGCGGCTTGCACGGGCGAATGTGGTGTGGCCGCCCAATCGACGGAGGGCGCTGTTTGGCTGACCGGCGCCGGAGTGCCCGCGCGGCCGTGGGCGGGCCGCGCACAGACTTTGTTCTCGCCGGACGGAACCACCTTCGCGGCGGTGACCTTGCGCGCCTCGGGGCTGTGCGCGTTGATCTCGCCAGGTGCGCGCCCGTGCGTTTGCGTGGCCAGTGAAGATCGGGTCGAAGTGGCAGCAGCGGTGCTGGCCGCGCTGACCGGAGCCATCGAGGTCGTGTTTCCAGCGGCCGTGTCGCCCGAGGCATTGCTGGCCAGCCATGAGGTACGTGCGTTTTCTCACTGGCTGGGGCCGGCCGAGTGGCAGTCAGAGGTCGCGGGCCTGGTCGCCGATCGTGTTGCGGACGTGTTGCCGTCGCCGCGGCCATTCGACAGTCAGGTCGCCGACGCTGCTCGCATCTTCCTGCAAACCGGCGGCACCACGGGCCGGCCCCGGCTTTGGCGGAAGACCGCGGGCAATCTTCTGGGTGAGGTTGTGCGCCATGTGCACGCCTTGCAGGTCGAGACCGGCGATCACATCCTGGCCACGGTGACTCCGCATCACATCTACGGGTTGCTGTTCTCTGTGCTACTGCCGCTGGTGTCCGATGCCACGGTCGAGCGCGCATCGCCGTTCTTTCCACAGGAAATCGCCGAGCGTATCGAGAAGACCGCAGCAACCATCCTGGTCAGCACGCCGGCCCACCTGCGCGCGCTGTCGGCCTCGCTCTCGTCCCGGCACCAGCTGCGCTTGGTACTTTCGTCCGGAGCACCGCTGTCCGCCGCCGACGCCACGGGCTTTCATGCGCGAACGGGGCTCTGGCCGCTCGAAGTCTACGGGTCGACGGAAACTGGAGGCATCGCCGTGCGCCGACAAGATGTCGCGGACGTGTCCTGGTCGCCCTTGCCGGGAGTGGACTGTCACGTGGATGGCGACGTTTTGTGCGTTCGCTCGCCCTTCGTGTCGCCGGACGCGGGCAAGGATCGGGACGGATTCTTCCGTAGCGCGGATCGCGCACACGAGCGCTCAGACGGCAGATTCGACCTCCTCGGGCGGGCCGACGGTGTGGTCAAGGTCGGTGGCAAGCGCGTGGCCTTGCCCGACATCGAAAGAATCATCGCCGCGCTCGATCGGGTTCAGGATGCGGTGGTGATGGCTTTGCCTTCCGAGTCTGGCCGCGGCCAGGAGATCGTGGCCTTGGTTGCTTCGGATCGGCCAGCTGGTGACATCACACGCGAACTGCGCGAGGAATTGCCGTCTCCCTCGTGGCCGCGCCGTCTGCGTTGCGTGCCGGCCATTCCCACCACATCCGCGGGAAAGCGCGATCGCGTGGTGATCCTGGAACTGCTCTCCGCAGCCATGCGCGAACCTCCGGGAGAGTAGGGCAGGACGATGCCAGATCGCCCAGGTGCCATGGGGTCGACACGGCGGTGGCTGCGACAACGGCGCCTGGTGCAGCGGGCTCTGGTCACGCCCGTCGATCCCATGTTCCTTGGCAGGCCGCCAGCTCGCATCGTGATTGGCTTGTCAGTGGTTGGAGCGAGCTACATTCTTGGCTGGCCCGCCCTCATCGCGTTGGGTGCCATCGCTGCCTGGTTGCGGCAGCCCAAGCTCCTGCTGGGTGGGCCGGTGCTCTATGGGCTGTCGTGGCTGGTCTTCGCCGTTGGTCTTGCCTTCATCGGCAGCAAGTCGATCAGCGCCGGACGCGCCCTTGGCCTATTGCTGGTGCGGCGGTTGGCGGAAAAGTTCCTGCTGGACTGAATTCTGACGACTGTGTTGAAATTTGGACACGGGAGTGAGTTTCGTGCGAGTCGCGACCGAGCCCGCAGCTCCGATTGGAAGTGGCAGCGAAATTGCTTAGAGGCTAAGAGACGAAATGACCGTGCAGACAGGCAAGGAAAGGACCACCCCAATGAAATCGACTTGGCTTATCTTGTCGGCGCTCGTTTTCGGCAGCTTGTGGGCGCCTCAGGCCTATTCCGCCACGGTTGCCGTGATGCCGGTCCAGGGCGTGAACCTCTCCGAAGGCGAGTGCGATGCCATTGGCGTGCTCTTCGCAAACGCCTTTTCCCGCGACGCCAATGTCGTGGTGGCGTCGCCCTTGGAGACCAAGTCGATTCGCCGGCACGTGCAGACATCCTTGGAAGCCGCTAGCAAAATGGGGGTTTCTCTGTATGCCGAATTGACCGCCATGCAGCTGGGAACGACCGTCAAGCTTCAGGGCATGCTCTTTGGCAAGGACGGCAGGGAAATCTACCGCGCCGGGACGGTTGCGCCGAGCCTGGACGATATGGAAATCGAAACCGCGAAGTTGGCGCGGGCCTTGATTTTGCGCCAGCCCGTTCCCCGCGCGCCAAGGCCAGTGCCTGCGGCGGAGGCAGAAGCGCCCGCGGCACCCGAGGTGCCCGAGGCGCCGCCAGCGCCCATCGACCCGAACGCCACCGCCAAGGCCCTTGGTGCAAAAGTGGCGTTCATGCTGCCGATGTCGTCGGGCAGGACATTTTCCCCGATGATGTCGGCCCAATTCAACGGCCGTATGGGATCCCGAGGCTATTTTGTCGAGTTCGGCGCGGGCGCCGCGATTCCAATCAACGATAGTTACATGTCGACCGATCTCCAAATCTCCAATGTCTTCCTGGAAGTCGGGGGAAGCTTTTACCTGTCGGAGGGCAGCGCGGCGCTCTATCTCGGCGCCGGCCTTTCGCCGGGGATCTGGATGTCCAAAACGGGCCTCGAGACCAGATCGTCTGGCAGTATGGCCGCCTATGGCCAGTTGGGCGTGAACTTGACCCGTGATTCCAGATGCAAATTCTACGGCGAGATCAGGGTTTCGCAGTACCTGCTTGGCGTAGTGGATCCCGTGGTCGATAGCTACGGCGAGGGCACGGGCAATGGCAGTACCTACCACCCGACGCTCGTTGCTATGCAAATCGGGGTAGGGTGGTAGTTTCAGGATCGGCCGATGCCCATGCGAGAATCAACTTGTGCAACCAAACCATGCAAAAGGATCGCTTCATGAAACTCAGGTGGACCTTCTTGGCGGTGTTCGTACTTCTTTCCCTCTCGTCGGCGCAAGCCCGCGCCGCCGCGGTCGTGGCGGTCATGCCCGTTCAAGGGGTGAATCTCTCGGAAGGGCAAAGCGATGTGATCGGACTACTCTTCGCGGATGCCTTTGCTCGGGAAACCCGGGCCACGGTCGCGTCGCCCGCGGAGACCAAGCCGATGCTCGCGCAGGGCAGGACGCCGCTGGCGGTCGCCACGCAACTGGGCGTTGTCGAGTACATCGAACTGCGCGCCTTGCAGCTTGACGCGCGCGTGACCGTCGCCGGGATCCGCCGGAACAAGGACGGCGCCGAACTGTTCCGCGCGGAAACGGCTGCTCCCAGCCTGGATGAAATGGAAATCGCCGTGGCCAGGCTAGCGCGTTCGCTCGCGTGGCGGCAGCCCATGCCTGGTGCGCCCAGGGTTCCCGTGCCCGAGGCGACCGGCCCGATTCCGGAATCGCCCCAGCCGAGCGGCCTGTACCCCAAGGCGTTCGGGATGAAGACGGGCCTCATCTTTCCTTACTCGAGCGGACGATCCTTTGCGCCGCTCATGTCAGCGCAATTCGACGGCCGCATGGGCAGCCGGGATTCGTTCATCGAATTTGGCGCGGGCGCCGCGATTCCATCGAGTTCGTCGAATGGCTCGAACACGATCTTAATGGGTGGTGTGTTCGTCGAACTGGGTGGCAGCTTTTACCTGTCTGATGGACCTATCGCGCCGTATCTCGGCGCGGGGGTTTCCCCCCGCATCTGGATCGCCGACGCGCCCAACGTCAGCGACAGCAGCGGCGCGACCTGTATCGTCTATGGTCAGGCTGGAATCAACTTCACGCGCGACTCGCGGGCCAGGGTCTACGCCGAGTTTCGCGTGAATCAGTACATCCTCGGACTGCCGAACAGAGTCTCGACACTGGATGGAACGATCACCAACGGTACCTACCATCCGACCGAGTTTGCGCTACAACTCGGGCTTGGTTGGTAGCGCCCGTAGGTAAATTGGGCATCGCCATTGCGGTTTCAAGCCGCTAGTCTGCCGACACGATGAATCCGCGCCCAGGCTTTGCCACCCACGCGCTCGCTCTCGCGTCGTTGGGGTTGGCGTGTGGCACGGCAGCTCCGCGGGTCGAGGTGCCCGTCCAAGCGACCGGGAACGATCCCGAATCGATCCGCGCTCTTCCTGGCTACCGCAGCGAGATGGTGAACGCCCCCAATTTCGGCGGTCAAGTCTACGTCATGGAGGCCGGACCGATCGAGGCGCCAGCGGTGGTGCTGGTTCACGGCTTGGGCGAAAGCGGTTCGCGCGACTTCTATCCGATCTTGCCGGCGCTGGCCGCGCGCTACCATGTCATCACCTTCGATCTGCCTGGCTTTGGCCGCTCGACCCACGGGCATGATCTGTACTCGCCCCAAGGCTATGCCGAATTCATTCATGCCCTCGTGGTGCCGCGCGTGCATGGCGCGTTCAACCTGGTCGGCCATTCCATGGGCGGCGCCATCGCGCTTTTCTACGCGGGCCGCTTTCCCGGCGACGTGAAAAGGCTTGTGCTCATCGACGTGGCTGGGATCCTGCACCGCAAGGCCTACGTGAACTTCGCGGTTTCCGCCGGCCTCGACAATTTGCTCGGCATCCTGGCCGGGACGGGCAAGGATCTTGCGAATCTTGTGCTGGATGCAACCGCGCAGGCAGTATCTCCGCTCCTTCCGGTTTCTCCGGATCCGTCGTTCGTGCTTCAGAGCAGCCTGCTTCGCGCAACGATTCTGGATACCCCCCTGCGCATTGCGGCCCTGGCCACGATCGTCGAGAACTTCGCACCCACCATCGCCAAGGTCGAGGCCCCGACCTGGATCTTGTGGGGACGTCACGACGCCGTCGCGTCGCTGCGCTCGGGGCTTGTGCTGAAAGCGCGGTTGCCCTATGCGCAGTTGAAGGTGCTCGAAGGGTCGGGCCACGATCCCATGTCGTCGGAGCCGGCCGCGGTGGTGGATTATCTCATGCAAGCCCTTGCGACCGCGGAGAAACCGCGCTTCGTGCAGGTCCCGCTGCCACCGCTCGTGCTGTCCGAGCGCACGGGGAGTTGCGACGGTCAATCGGGCGTGAAGTTCACGGGCGACTATTCCGAAATCGATATCCAGGGGTGCTGGGAGGTCACGCTGACGGAGGTTCACGCGAGGGCGCTACGCATTCGCGATTCGCAAGTCACGGTCGAGAATAGCCGTGTTGTGTCCCCGGCCGTGGCGCTGGAGGTGAAGGGATCGCGCGTGGAAATCACGGCGAGTGAATTCGAGGGAGATGTGGCTATCGAGGTGGACAACAGCGACGTCGATCTGGCAGGTGTCGACTTGCAGGGAAAACGCGCTTCCGTGCATGTGGTGCACGCCTCGCGGGTGATCTTCTCGGTCAGCCATGTGGACAGCCCCATCCAGCGCCGCTATCTGCACGACCTACTGGAACTGAATTCTGGCGAAGACTTGTAACACTACTGATTCGAATTCGGACCGAGCCGGCGCGTCGCGAGGGCAAGGGCCGCAACGAACGACGAGGGCGAATACTTGACGTATTCAACCGAGGAGTGAGGCAGCGGGCGAGGACCGCAGCAGCGACGGCGACGGGAGAATTTGAATCAGTAGTGGTAGGCACGATCCTGTGGGATTTCGCCGGCATTTTCGGCTAGTCTGGTGGAAATGGTTGCAGCGAATTCGCACGTGAGGCAGGGACGGTTTCTGGTTGTTTGGGCCGTCGCCCTTGGGCTCTTGCCAGTGGCTGCGTCGGCCCGGGCGGCAGAGCCCGAACCTGTCCGGGTTCGCATTTCTGCGGCTCTCATCGATGAGGAGATTCGCGCTTTCTTGCCCGCAACGCTCGCGCTGCCGCGAACGCTGGCCGAGCTAGGCGAAGAGGGTGCGCGGACCATTGCGCTTGCCGAGCTCAGGTACTGTGGCGCGATCGAGAAGGGGGCAGGGCGATTTCGTGCGGTCGTTCGCCAGGCTACGGTCAAGACGCAGGCTATCTTGACCGCAAATGATGGCTGCCAGGCCAGCCTTGCGGAGTTGGCCAAGCGCGGTGCCGTCAGCAGCGAGGACCGAGAAGGCCTCGTCCTGGTGGATCTTGAGGCCACCTGGAAATCCTGGGAGCTGAAATTAGCCGTTGTGCATGCACTGGTGGTCGGCAAGAGCGGGCGCAAGGGATCGCCGACGGTTTTCGATAAGCGGGCCGACATGCTCACGATCTCCACCGCGGATCTGCGCATCGACGCAGCGGCAGGACCGCCCATCGTGCTGCATGCCGCGCCCGCTTTCGCGGCCACGGCGATCGATCTTGCGGTGGTCATGACGGAAGGTGTTTCTCCCAAGGCCACGACGCTGGAGCGGGCAGCGGCCAACGGTCGCGACATGCTATCCGGGAAAGCCAACATCGCCGCCGAGATTCCCCTGCAGGTTGCCAACCAAGTGCTGCGACGATTGACCTCTTCGCAACCGTTGATCATTCCAGTGGACCACGACGAGGTCGAGATCCGACAGGTTTCGCTGTCAGGCTCGGGCGCCGGCGAGTCCGCGCGACTAGCGGCATCCGGAACCGCCACGCCACGAGCGATTCGCGAAACCATGCAGTGGACTTTGGCCCTTGGCGGGGATCCGCTTCTCGTGTCCATGGCACAATTTTCAGGGCAACTTGAGGACTGCTCGGGGCTTGCGACCATGGCGGCGCTCGCCTGCAACGTGCGCAACGGAGCGCGCGGCGCCGCGGCCGAGGCCTTCGGGTCGGGACTCACGCAGCGCTATCAGGGCCAGCCCGCGCACGAACTGGCTAGCCCGCTCGACCTTCGCTTCGAAGTGGCGGGACAGCGGATCGAACTGCGCGGCGATCTGCTCCGTCTCGGTTTCGGTCCGCGCGGCCTGACCGCGGTGGGGCGCCTGGAAACGGTTGTTCACGACTAGGGCTTGGCCGATGGGAACCGGCCGCGCAGCCAGGCGGTGATGGCCGAGATCTGCTGGTCGTCGATTTTGCCCTTGAAGGAAGGCATCATGCCTGGTCCCTCGTTGATGGCCTTGGCGATGGATGTGTCGCTCAGCTTGGGTACACGCTGGGCAAGGTTCGCCCCGCGCCACGTGCCAGTTCCGTCGCCGTTGTGGCACTTGTAGCAATTGATGCCAGGCACGGTCTGCCCGTTGAACAGCATCTCTCCAGGATCCGCGATGCGATCCTTCGGTGTCTGAGTCCCAGCGCAAGAGATGAGTGCCCCCAAAAGCAACACACCACCCAGGAGTGCGCACCCTGACCATTTCGACTTTGCCATGGCGAAAGCCTATGCGGCTCAGGGCTCGCCCGCAAGCGCGGCCGGGGGATCGCGGCAGGGAATCTTCCGGGATCATCCTCGTTCTCTGTGCCCTCTGTGTTCTCTGTGTTCTCTGTGTTCTCTGTGTTCTCTGTGTTCTCTGTGTTCAATCTTCTTCTCGCTTCTTCGTTTGCCATGCCGCCCAATTGCTGCGGTGGCCAGCCACGATGAGTCCCGCGGTGAGCAGGGATCCGCCAACGGACACGAAGGTGAGCGGCGATGCGTGAAGAGATGCCCCAACGAGGACAGCGAGCATGGCCATGGAGGCAAGCGCGGGGATCTTGGTGGGCAAGTAGGTGGCCAGCCATGCGGCGCAAGCGAGTAGCGCGGACCAGGGGTGCGCCGCGCCTGCGAAGCCAAGGTAGGTGGCCACGCCCTTGCCGCCGCGGAAGCCGTGATAGAGCGGAAAGCGATTGCCGAGGATCAAGGCCAAGCCGGCCCAGGCGATCCATTGCGATGGGCAGAATCGCGCTGCCGCAAGTTGGACCGACACGGATCTGGCCACGTCGAGGAGGAGAACCAGGCCCGCAATCGGTCGTCCCGCGACGCGCGCCACGTTGGACGCTCCAGCGTTTCCGCTGTGCACGGTTCGCGGATCGGGGAAACCGCAGATGTGCAGAACGACGATGGCGAAATTGAGCGATCCGAGAAGGTAGCTGGCCGCGAGCACGCTGAGCGTGGTCAAGGTCATGGCTGCCAACTAGCTGCGGTAGTCGGCGTTCTCGCTGACGTACTCGTGGGTCAGGTCGGCGCCGAGCACGGTGGCGCTGGCCGAGCCGCAGCCGAGGTCGATGTCCAGCTCCACACAGCGTTCGTGCGGCGGGAAATCGACGACTGGCTTGAAGACGCCATCGGCGGGCACCGCGCTCTGATACAGCTCGGCGTCCTTGAGGTGCGCGACGAGATCGGTCTCGATCGCGGGATCGAGCCCAAAACTGCCGCGCTCGAAAATGGTCTTGCCCCCGAGGGTGATGCGAAGGCTGGCCAGATTCACATCGGGCGCATGGATACCTACGAACTTGCCGATGGCCATGATGATGCGGCCCACGTTGGGATCGTTGCCGGCCAAGGCGCACTTGACCAGCGGCGCATTGATGACTGCCTTGCCCAAGGCGCGCGCTAGCGTTTCAGAGGGAGCTCCGCGCACGGAGGTGCGCACGACGTGCCGGACACCTTCGCCGTTGCGGACTACGTCTTCAGCGAGATCGGCGCAGACCGTGGCCAGGGCGCGTGCGAACGCCTCTTCGTCGTTGCAGGGGACGGCGCCTGACGAAAGCAACGCCACGGTGTCCGAAGTGCTGGTGTCGGTGTCGATGCTGATGCAGTTGAAACTCGGACCCACGGCCAAAGGCAGCAGTCGGCGCAGACTGGCGCGCGGAATCGCCAAGTCGGTGAGCAGGTAGACCAGCATGGTCGCCAGGTTGGGTTCGATCATGCCCGCGCCTTTGGCGATGCCGACGACGCTGCCCCCGCCGACCCTGGCCCGGCGAACCTTGGGATAGAGGTCAGTGGTCATGATGGCCTGCGCGGCGTCGAGGAGATTGCACTTGCCAACCGACACGGCGGCCTTGGGTACTGCCGCGAGCATGTCTTCAATGGGAAGGCGCCATCCGATGACGCCGGTGGAACTGGGCAGGATCTGACTCGGAGCCATGTCGAGCGTGCTGGCCACGCCCGCACACAGGCGCTCTGCCGTGGCCACGCCGTCGGGGGCGCACACGTTCGAGATCTTGTTGTTGACCACGATTGCGCCCAGGGATGGTTCTCCGAGGCGGCGGCGCCCGATGATGACTGGCGCGCCCGGAAGGGCGTTGCGGGTGAAGACCGCGGCGAAATCTGGCGTGGGTTTGTCGAGCGCGATGAGGGTCAGGTTCATGGCCGCCGGTTTGGGAACCTCAGCCGGAACGAATTCGAGGCGGGCAGTGCCGACGCGAAATCCGGCGGGCAGGATGGCCTGGGTGGAAAGCCAGGCCCGGTGCGCCTCGCGCGAGGCGAAGGTCAGGGTGGTGCTTGCCATGGGGTAGAACCTAGTAGCTAGAAAGCGGCGGGCACGCACAGACGAACTGGCGATCGCCTTGCACATTGTCGAGCCGGCCGACGGGTGGCCAATACTTGTGGTTGCGCAGATAGGGTAGGGGATAGGCCGCCCGCTCGCGCGGGTAGGGATGCGACCATTCGGTCGCCAGCAGCGCCTCCGCCGTGTGCGGGGCGTTCTTGAGCAGGTTGTCCCCGCGCGGCTGCATGTCGGTCTCGATCTCGCGGATCTCCTGGCGGATGGCGATCATGGCGTCGCAGAAACGATCGAGCTCGGCCTTCGATTCGCTTTCCGTGGGCTCGATCATCAGCGTGCCGGGGATGGGGAACGACATGGTCGGCGCGTGGAAGCCGTAGTCCATGAGCCGCTTGGCCACGTCCTCGGCCTCGACGCCTGCGGATTTCTTGAGCGGCCGCAGATCGACGATGCATTCGTGGGCGACCCGGCCCTGCTTGCCGCGATAGACGACCGGGAAGTGGTCTTGCAGGCGATCAGCGATGTAGTTGGCGTTGAGAATCGCCATTTTGGTCGCGTGGGTCAGCCCGCCGGCCCCCATCATGCGCGCGTAGGCCCAGGCCACGAGCAGGATGTTGGCGCTGCCCCAGGGCGCGGCGGAGATCGTCCCGATGGACTGGTCGGAGCCAACCTGGATGACCGGGTGCCCGGGCAAGAAGGGCACGAGATGCGACGCCAAGGCAATGGGGCCGGCGCCCGGACCGCCACCGCCGTGAGGGATGGCGAAGGTCTTGTGCAAATTGATGTGGCAGACGTCGGCGCCGAGTTCGGCCGGGCGGCACAGTCCGACCTGTCCGTTCATGTTGGCGCCGTCCATGTAGACCTGGCCGCCGTGTTCGTGCACCACTGCGCACAGCTTCTGCACGTCTTCTTCAAAGACCCCGTGGGTAGACGGATAGGTCAGCATCAGCGCCGCCAGCTTGTCGGCGTGCTCTTTGGCCTTGGCCGTAAGATCGGCTAGGTCGACGTTGCCGCCGGCATCGCAGGCCACCACGACGACGCGGCAGCCGGCCATCACCGCCGAGGCAGGATTGGTGCCGTGGGCCGACGACGGAATCAGGCACACGTCGCGCTGTTCTTGGCCTCGGCTCTTGTGGTACTTGCGGATGGCGAGCAGCCCTGCGTATTCGCCTTGCGAACCGGCGTTGGGTTGCAGCGACACACCGTCGAAGCCGGTGACCTCGGCCAGGATCATTTCCATGTCGGTAACGATGGCGACGTAGCCCTCGGCGTACTTGCACGGCACGAAGGGATGGATGTTGCTCCACTCCGGCCAGGTCAGCGGCAGCATCTCCGCCGCCGCGTTCAGCTTCATGGTGCACGAGCCGAGCGGAATCATGGAATCCGCCAGCGAGAGATCCTTGTTTTGCAGGCGGTGCATGTAGCGCAACATTTCGGTTTCCGAGTGGTAGGCCGAGAAGACCGGGTGGCGCAGAAACGGACTGGTGCGCACCAGCGACGAGGGAATGGCCGGCGCGGCCTCATCAAGATTGGCCGTCGCCGCGGTGGCGGGTGCGATCACACGAACGATGTGTTCCACGTCCGCCGCCGTGGTGGTCTCGTCGAGGGTGATGGTGAGCGAGGTCGCCGACAGCTGGCGCAGACACACGCCCGAGGCCTCGGCGCGCGCGTGGCAAGCGGCGATGGCGGGCGCAGTGGCTTCCACGCGAACCGTGTCGAAGATGGCCGGCGAGGCGACGCGCACTCCTGCGCTGGTTAGCGCTTGAACGAGGGTGGCCGCCAGGCGGGCCACTCGGGTCGCGATGGCGCGAATGCCCTCGGCACCGTGATAGACCGCAAACATGCTCGCCATGACCGCGGGCAGAACCTGCGAAGTGCAGATGTTGCTGGTCGCCTTCTCGCGCCGGATGTGCTGTTCGCGGGTTTGCAAGGCCAGGCGCAGAGCCATTCGGCCGTGCGAATCCTGCGAGACGCCCACTAAGCGGCCCGGCATTTTGCGGGTGTATTCCTTGCGCGTGGCGAAGAACGCCGCGTGCGGTCCGCCGTAGCCAAGCGGCAGCCCGAAGCGCTGTACGCTGCCCAGGGCCACGTCGGCGCCGAATTCTCCGGGTGGCACCAGCAGCGCCAGCGCGAGCAGGTCGGCCGCGACCGCCACGCGCGCACCGGCGGCGTGCGCCCGTTCGCAGAAAGCGCGGTAGTCGAACACCTTGCCGTCGGTGGCGGGATATTGCAGAAGAGCGCCGAAGACGCGCGCACCGAAGGCGAAGTCCATATGGTCGCCAACTTCGACCTCGATGCCCAGCGCCGCCGCGCGGGTGCGCACCACGGCGATGGTCTGCGGATGGCAGAGATCGGAAACGAAGAACACCTTCGCCTCGTCATTCTCGGCCAGGCCGGCGAACATGTGCATGGCCTCGGCGGCTGCGGTCGCCTCGTCGAGCAGCGACGCTCCTGCCACATCCAGCCCGCACAGATCCATGATCATGGTCTGGAAATTGAGCAGGGCCTCCAGGCGGCCCTGCGAGATCTCGGCCTGATACGGCGTGTAGGCCGTGTACCAACCGGGGTTCTCCAGGATGTTGCGCTGGATGACCGGCGGCAGGATGGCCTCGGCGTAGCCCATGCCGATGTAGGCTCGGACGCGGCGGTTACGGCTGCCTAGCCGGCGCAGCTCGGTCAGCACCTCGTGCTCGGTCAGCGCGGGCGCCAGTTCGAGCGGCCGGCTGGTGCGGATGGCGGCGGGAACCGTTTGCTCGATCAGCTCGTCGAGCGAGGCCGCGCGCGCGACCCGCAACATCTCGACCAGATCCGCTGGTCGCGGGCCGATGTGGCGAAGGAGGAATTCGTCCTTTTGTGTGGCGGCCATCGTGCTGCTTTTAGTTCTCGTTTTCCTTTAGGAACGTCTCATACGATGCGGGATCCATGAGCTTTTTTAGCTCCTCTGGATTCGTCACCTCGATCTGGATCATCCAGCCGCCATCGTAGGGATCTTCGTTCACGTACTCGGGCGAGTCCTGCAGCGTGGTGTTCACTTTTACGACCTTGCCCGAAACCGGCGCGAGCAAGTCGGAGACGGCTTTGACCGACTCAACCGATCCGAAAGGCTCGTTCTGTTTCAGCATCTCGCCCTCGCGCGGAAGGTCCACCTGGGTCACGTCGCCCAGTTGCTCCACCGCGAACTGGGAAATGCCCACGGTGACCAGATTGCCCTCAGGGCGCGCCCACTCGTGGTCCTCGCTATAGAGAAGATCGTTCGGATACGTGTCGCTCATGGTCTTTGCTGGCTCCTTGAAGAGATGGCTTTCTACGCACCTGGTCGGCGGTAGAACGGCCCTTTGACAACCTCTGCCTGCGCGGGCTTGCCCCGGCAGTCGATGACGATGCGTGTGCCCGGCTGGGCGTGGCTGACTGGGACATAGCCCATGCCGATGTTCTTGCCGATCGTTGGACCGACGGTGCCCGAGGTAACTTCACCCAAGTGCGCGCCGTTCTTCACGTCGGAGATGTCGTAGCCGTGGCGGGCGATGCCCCGTTCGCGCATCTCGAAGCCCACCAATTTGCGTGCCAAGCCCGCCTCTCGCTGGAGCAAAAGGGCTTGCTTGCCGATGAAGTCGCCGGCATCGAATTTCACGACCCAACCCAGCCCAGCTTCGAGCGGCGTGGTGGTGTCCGAGAGATCGTTGCCATAGAGGCTGAGGCGAGCCTCCAAGCGCAAAGTGTCGCGCGCGCCCAGACCCACGGGCTTGCCGCCGACCGGGCGCGCGGCTTCGACAAGGGCGTCCCACACGGCTTCCGCATCCTCGGGCGAACAGAAGATTTCGAAGCCATCCTCGCCGGTGTAGCCGGTGCGTGCGATCCAGGCCGACCGGCCCGCGACCTGGCGATCGGGCAGAAAGCAAAACGAGCGCAGCGAGGCCAGAGCCGCGTCGGTGAGACCGGAGAGCGCCACCTCGGCCTTGGGCCCTTGGAAGGCAATGAGCGCGGTGGTGTCGGATTCGTTGTCGATCTGACAGAGGGAGCCAGCGTTCTCGACGAAGTGGCGGTAGTCCTTATCGATGTTCGAGGCGTTCACGACGATCAAAAAGTGGTCGCTGGCTACGCGGTAGACGATCAAGTCATCCACGATACCGCCACTGGGATGGCAGGCCACGGCGTACATGGCGTGGCCGTCCGTCAGGGCGCCCACATTGTTGGTGACCAAGCGCTGCACGGCAAGGGCGGCGCGCGGGCCGCGAAAATGGATTTCACCCATGTGGCAGACGTCAAAGACGCCCACTGCGCTGCGCGTGGCCTTGTGTTCCTCGATGATGCCGTCCGGGTAGTTGACCGGCATGAGCCAGCCGCCAAAGTCGATAAGCTTTGCGCCCAGACGCTGGTGTGCGCTGGTGAGGGGTGTTTTTCGGGGTTCGCCGTGGGGCTCCATGAGCGGGGAGGATCATGCGGAAAACCTTGGCCGGGCACAAGTGAAACTACACACTCGCGGTTGACGGGCGATAGCGGCACACCTATTGTCAGCCGCATACGGTACAAGCGTGGTGGCGTCGGGGCCGGCCGTCTTAGGAGGAGATGATGACCAGCGAAGATCCGGGAAACCAAGCCCCAGAGTCGAACGATGAGCAGATGACCGCCGAGGAGTACCGGCAGGTTGCCAAGGTGCTCATACGGGAGGAGCGCTGGGAGGATCTGGCCGCGCTCTATATCGAACGGGCCGAAACCGCTACCAGCGCCAGCAACCGCGCACGTCACCTCGTGCATGCCGCCCAGGTTTTCGAGAAGAATCTGGGAGATGCCGATCGTGCGTACATCACCTTGCTCGCGGCTTTCCAGGACGACCCGGCCAGCGAAGATGCCATCGCGGAATTGACCCGGGTGACCACCTCGCTCGACCGCTTTCCCGATCTGCTTGAAGAGTGCATGGCCGTGGCGGCGCAACTGACGCCGCCCGAAAAACAGGCCGCCATGTATGTGGCGATTTCAGGCTGGTTCCAGGAGAAAGCCGGGGATGCGTCGTCGGCGGAGAATGCGCTCGAGGCGGCGCTGGCAGCCGATCCGACCCATCCCGCGGCGTTGCGAGGGCTAGTCGACATTCACAAGGCGCGCGGAGACTTTTCGCGCGCGGCCGCGTACCTTGCGGGCGCGGCGGGGGCAACACGTGACGTTGAGCTGAAAGTCGGATACGGCCTGGATGCGGCGGACATCTACCGCTCGCGGCTCTCCGATCGCGATGCGGCCTGTGAACTCTATCGCCGCGTGCTCGAAGCGGCCCCGACCAACCGGCCGGCGGCCGAGGCACTGGCCGAGATGGGCTGGGAGGCAAAGGATTGGACTACCGTGCTGCCGCTTTTCGAGATGCTGGCCACGGCGACCGAGGCCGGCGGAGCACAAGCCGCGCGCCTCTTCCAGAAGGCAGGTTGGGCGGCCCAGATGCTCGGCGACAACGAGCGTGCGCGGGTCAACTACCGCAACGCCCACGGTGACGATCCGACGTACTTGCCGGCCCTGCTTCGTTGGGCGTCGCTGGCCCTATCCGAAAAGTGGTGGCAGGACGTCATCATCGCGGTGCCGGCGGTTCTGGTGCGCACCGACGCTGGCTTGACCAAGGACGAGCAGGCCGAGCAGTTGGAGGGGCTTGGGCATGCCCACCTGGCGCTTGGCGATGCCGAGGCCGCGGCCGCCGCGTTTACCCAGGCCCTCGAAATCGCGCCGAACAGCCAGGAATGCCGAGAGGCCTTGGCGCAAGCCCATGGTCGTATGTCGGGCAAGGGACCGGCGGCAGCGCGTGCCATCATCGAACAACAGCGGCAGCTCTTGAAGAGGGCGGCCTCGGTCGATGAGCAGTTCGAAACCCTGGCGGGCATCGCGCAGAGCGAGCGTGACCAGCTTGGCGATCTGCGCGCGGCACTCAAAACCTATTTCGACATGCTCGCCCTTAGGCCCGACGATCCGGTCACCTTGCACGAGGTGTTCGAGATCTACACCCAGGCCCGCGATTGGGCGCAGGCGGTGGAGATCCTGGAACGGCTGGTGAAGGTCGAGAGCGGCAAGACTCGGGCGAGACTGCTGGTGGCCATGGGCAACATCCTCAACTACCAGTTGAAGATCAGCGAGCGGGCGATCGAGGTCTACAACCTTGTGCTGGACGAGGATCCCGACGACGAACGCACCTTTGGTCGCATCGAGCGCATCCTGACCGCGCAGAACGCCTGGCGCGAACTGGCGCGCAACTACCGGCGCATGATCAAGCGCCTGGGCAGCGCTCCGCCGGCGGAGAAACGCGCCCAGTTGCTGGCCATCTGGCGGAAGTTGGGCGACGTGTGCCGCCGCCGTCTGCACGAACGCGAAGCGGCCGTCGCGGCCTACGAGGTGTGTGTACAATTGGCGCCGGAAGATCGCCGCTTTCGCGAGGTTCTGGCCGAAACCTACGAGGTATTGGGCTCGGACAAACTGGGCCAGGCGGTGAAGGCCCGCGAAGCGGTTCTCGAGGACTCCGAGGACTTCGAGGACATGGCGAAGAACATCCGTGCGCTGGCGCGCCTGTTTGGCAAGCACCAGATGTACGACCGTCTGCACTGCACCAGCGCGGCCCTGGTCGCGATGGGGCAGGCCATCCCACAAGAAGAGGCTTTCTACGAACGGACCATGTCGTCCGAGATCCCACGCACGCACGGCGCGCTGACCGAGGCCCTGTGGCAGCGATTCGTGCGCAGCCCACGCCAGGAATGGTGCGTGTCCCACGTCCTTGCGGTGGTCAGCGCCGGGGTGGCCATGGCGCGGGCCAAGGACGCGGCGTCGCTGGGGCTGAATCCAGCGCAGAAGGTCGACTTGGCGACGGATCGATCCGCTGTTGGGCAGTTGATCGGCTACGCCTGCCACGTGCTCGGCGTCGCCTTGCCGCCGGTGTACGTGTCGCAGGAAAGCGAAGGCGAGCTTGAGCTGCGCGTCGTTCTCGAAGGTCAGCAGGTCATGCCTTCTTTCTTGCTGGGGCGAAACCTTCTCGCCAACCGGTCGGAAAAGGAGCTTGCGTTTTTCCTCGCGCGCAAGCTTTCCCGGCTGCGCGCCGACCAGTTCCTGCTTTCACCGGAAGTCGTGCCAACGCTGGGCGAACTGCGCGTGATCGTGGCCGCCGCGGTGAAACTGGTTCATCCCGAATTCGAGCTGCCAGGAACCGACGCTGCATCGGTGCAAAAATACGCCGCGTTCTTGCAGCGAACCGTCCAACCCCTGACCCTGGCGTCGGCGACCGCAGCCATCGAACAGATCGTGGCCGATCCGGGCCGGGTCGATCTGGACGCATGGGCGGCCGGGGCCAACCAGAGCGCGGATCGCGCGGGCTTGCTTCTTTGCGTCGACACCGTGTCGGCGGTTCGCGAGGTGCTGCGCTCGTCGGAAACGCAAGGCGGAGACGCCGAATCCGCGATCAAGGATCTGATTCGCTGGAGCGTCACTGGTGACTACCTCGACCTGCGCGAACAACTGGGTCTGTCGTCCGAGGTGGCGCAGGCGCCAACCGTGCGCAAGCCCGAGCCCTTCCCGCGCCGTCCGTACAAGCCGGCGTAGCGCGGGCTCGCCCGCGCCGCAAGGCTGTAGGCTGGAGGCTGGAGGCTCCGGCCTACAGCCTCCAGCCTCCAGCCTACAGCCTGCAGCCTCCAGCCTCATCCCAAAAAATGGACGTGCGGGGACGCTCCCGCTAACGTCGGGGGCACGTGGCCAACACCATTCGCTCATCTGCCAACGTGAGCTTGGCGATTCTCACGTCGCGCGTTTTGGGCGTGGCGCGCGATTCGATCTTCGCGCGCCTCTTCGGGGTCAGCGCGCTCACCGACGCGTATGTGGCGGCTTTTCGCATCCCAAACCTCTTGCGCGATCTCTTCGCCGAGGGAGCGCTATCGAGCGCCTTCGTGCCGACCTTCAGCGATGCGATGGTCAAGGGCGGACAAGAACGCGCCTACCGCCTGGGCAACTTGGTCTTGGGCGGCTTGCTGCTCATCACTGGCGCGCTCAGCTTGGCCGGCGTGCTGTGGGCCGACGAGCTCGTCTCGCTCATCACGCGCGGCTTTGGTGGCAACGCGGCCCAGGTTGCCACCGGCGGCCTTCTCGCACGCATCATGATGCCGATTCTCACCCTGGTCAGCGTGAGTGCGGTGTGGATGGGCATGCTCAATGCCCAGCAGCGCTACCTGGCGCCGGCCTATGCGCCCGCCATGTTCAACGTCACCAGCATCGCGTGCGGTGTGCTGCTCATGGTTGTTCATTGTTCCGAACGCACGGGCATGGTCGTGTGGAGTGCGGGCACCGCCGCTGCGGGCCTGGTTCAGGCCGTGGTGCAGCTGCCCAGTCTGCATCGGCTTGGCTACCGGGTGCGGCCCACGCTGGCTGGTTTTCTGCGCGACGTGGATGTCCGGCGCATCATGCGCCTGATGGGGCCGGCGACGGTCGGCCTGGCGGCGATTCAGATCAACGTCTTCGTCAACACGCAATACGCTGCGGCTCTTGGCAGCGGGCCTCTCACCTATCTGCAAAATGCCTTTCGACTGTTCTATCTGCCGGTGGGCCTGTTCGGCGTCGCGCTGGCCACGGTGACCACCGCGCGGGCCTCGCAAGAGGCGGCACGCGGTGACAAGGAGGCCTTGATCGATCGCGTGGCCGATGGTGCGCGCGGGGTGTGGCTTTTGGCGCTGCCCTCGGCGGTCGGGCTGGTGGTGCTGGCCAAGCCGGTGGTACAGCTGCTCTTCCAGGGGGGCAAGTTCCTGCCCGTGCACACGGCGGCGACGGTGCCCATCGTGCAGGCCTACATGCTCGGCGTCTTGCCCTACAGTTTGGTCAAAGTGTTCGCGCCTGCCTTCTTTGCCGTGGATCGTCCGCGCGTGCCCATGTTCGCTTCGCTGGCCTCGGTGGCGGCGAACCTGATCTTCAACGGCCTGACCTACCGCCGACTGGGCGCGCCGGGGCTGGCCCTGGGCACGACCGTGGCGGCACTCGTGAATCTCGGCATCTTGCGCCTGTGGTTTGGACAAGTGCTCGGACGGCCGCGCAAAGAGAGCTGGCTGCGTGACATCGCTTTGATGATCTTGGCCAACGCCGTGCTTGCCGGTGTGGCCATGGGCGTGTGGTTCGGCATCACGCGCGCTCTCGAAGCGGCGCCCATCGCATGGCCGAGGGGCCTCTTCCGCATCGTTCACGGCGTTTCACTGCTGGCCACGATCGCCATCGGATTCGTGACCTACGTCGGAGTTCTCCGCTTGTTCCGCCTGCGCGGCGCCGAGGATTTATGGGAACTCCCGCGCAAAGTGCTTCGTCGTCTGCGGCCGCGGTGAACTCCTATTTGCGCTTGCTTCTCCCGGTGGCGCGGGCGAAGAAGGCCACTTTTTCCAGCGAGACCGTCATGTCGATGTTCTCGACGTAGATGCGCTCGTGCAGGCGCAGGACGATGGGGGCGAAATTCAGAATGCCGGTGACACCCGCCGCGACAAGTTGTTCGGCCGCGTGCTGCGCCTGTTCGGCGGGCACCGTGATGATGCCGATGTCGATGTGCTTTTCCGCCAGGACTTCGGCCATCTGGCGAACCGAATAGCAGTGAACGTCGCTGAAAGTAAGACCGATCTTGTCCAGATCCACATCGAACGTGGCCGTGAGGTGGATCTTGTGCGACCGGTTGCTGAGGAAGGCGGCGATGGCGCGGCCCAGGTAGCCCATACCCACGATGGCCACCGCGCGGACTTCTTGCGAGTCCAGAAACGCAGCAAGCGAGGAGAGCAGTCTCTTGACGTCATAGCCGCTGTTGGGGTTCCCGCTATATCCGATGGCCATCAGGTCGCGGCGCACTTGCGCGGCCGTCAGCTGGCAGGCGTGGGCCAGTTGATGCGAGTACACACTGGGACCGAATTCGTTCCTGCCGTGCAGGAGAGCGCGGCGGTAGATGCTCAGGCGCTCGACGCTGCGAGTGGAGATCTTTCGCTTTTTCATGGGTCTTGGGGTGTCCCGCGTAGCGCTAAATCATACCGACATTCTCCGATTTAACAAGGTGGGTCGGCGTGGTTTGGAGTGGCGGCCCAACCTTTCCGACTAACGCCGTGGACCAAGGAGCCGGGGCAGTCCGCCGAGCGCTTCTTCGAGGCTGGCTGATTCGTCGCGCTCGCGCAGGCGCAGGCTCTCCACATCCTCGATGCGACTAGCAAGCAGGCGGGCTCGGTCGGTCGCCAGGCGTACGCCCTGATCGTCGATCCAGGTGCTCGGATCGCCTTCGAGCAGACCGGGAATCTGCGCGCTGGCTTGTTCTTGCGTCGGGCGCGAAGCCGTGACTGGAACGCCGCTGATAGGAGTGAAGCGCGGTGGGAGGGCCTTGTAGTCGAGCAGGCGATCAAGCGTGGGTTTGCACGCCGGGGCCACTTGCAGGAACTGCACGCCCATGCCATGTGCGCGCTGGGGCTCGTCCGGGTTGTATTCGCGGACCCATGTGACCTTGCCCGTCCCGTGTAGAAGCGGGGGGCCTTGCGTGAGAGCGATCTCGAACGCGATCACCGTGCCCACGGGATAGGGAGTGCGGCTGGCGAGAAAGATCCCACCCCGGGTCACGTTGGGCGCGAACCTCTGGATGAAGACTCCCTCATCGGGGTAGCGAAGTTGGATTCGGACGATCGGAACTTCTGGCGTCGACACGGAGCGGAGTATCGAATGCCTAGGGACGAGGGTCAACCCACAGGCTGCGACAGTTTCAGGTTGAACAGGCGAAAGGCGTTGGCCGTGGTTGCTTGGGCGGCGTCCTCTGGCGAAATCCCGCGGATTTGGGCCAAGGCGAGAAGGGTTTGCAAGACAAAGGCTGGCTCGTTGCGGCGGCCGCGATGGGGAACGGGGGCCAAATAGGGGGCATCGGTCTCGACCAACACGCGGTCGATCGGAGCAAAGGCGGCCGCTTTGCGCAGCTCTTCCGCTTTCTTGAACGTGATCACGCCCGAGAACGAGAGGTGAAACCCCATGTCGAGGTACCTGCGTGCATGGTCGACGGTCCCCGAGAAGCAATGAAGGATGCCACCAGCCTCGGGAATGGTGCCCGCGCGCAGGATCTCGATGGCATCGTCGTGGGCGTCGCGCACGTGACAGATCACCGGGAGGTTGGCCGCGGTCGCAAGGGCGAGAAAGCGCGTGAAAACTTCGCGCTGCACTTGCCTCGGCGAGTGGTCGTAGAAGTAGTCGAGTCCGGTTTCGCCAATGCCCACCACCCGCGGTGCTCGGGCCAGCTTTTCCAGGATGGGCCAGAACTCGGGCAGGATCTTGCTCGCATCGTGGGGATGAATGCCGATGGCGGCGAACACATCGCTCTCCTTCGTCGCCAGCGCGGCGGCGCGTTCTGCGGTGGCGAGGTCGCCCCCCGATCCGACGCACACCATGGCTACGATGCCGGCGGCTCGGGCGCGTTCGAGCACAGCGGGCAGATCCTCACGGAAATCCTCGAAATCGAGGTGGCAATGCGAATCCACGATGCGAAGCATGGGCGAAAGCACGTTAGCGTTCCGCCGCTGGCTAGTCCACGATCTCGATGCGCCTCGGAACCTTGTACGGGGCCAGGCGCTTGGCGCAATGGTCGAGCAGCGAGTCGGTCTTGCAACGGCCGCCGGGGGTGATGCGCACGACGATGTGGGTGGACCCGGCGTCGTCGTATTCCACGTGGGCCTGAGCGGCTTTCACATGTGCGAGGCCTTCCAGGCAACTCTCGATTTCGCCCAGGGCAACGGATCTGCGGTCGACCTTCACGATGTCGTCCTCGCGGTGGCTGAGGTGCAGGCGATTGGCGCGGTCGAAGTGGCCCACATCGCCCGTGCGCAACCAGCCTTCGCGCAGGCCGCGTCCCACCGCGATCTTGTCTCCGCGTACAGGCAGTATCGGCAAGAAGGTGGTGGCCACGCCCGCGGCGCGCACCCAGATCGGGCCGATGGTTCCCGCAGCTAGGTCAGCACCGTCGCTGGTCGCGATGCGGATCTCGACGCCGGGGAGCGCCGTGCCCACACTCTCCGGGGAGGAGCCATCGAGATCGATAGCGGCCGGGCCGGTTTCGCACCCGTGGTAGCACGAGAGCACGGGCACCCCGAAGCGCTCGTGGCACGCGCGGGCCACGGATGCCGGCAAGGGCACGCCCGAACAAACCAATCGAGTGCCGCGTTCGCGCAGAGGCTTGGCGCTCGTGACCCGCGCGAGCAAGGCGAAGTCGCGCGGGGTGGCCGCGTAGAGATCGATGGCCTGGTCGCTGAGGATCTTGGCCAAGCGCAGTCCCGCGGTCCCGTCGTCGAGGTACAACGTGGCGCCGTGGGGAAGGGCAGCCAGAAGCCCGAAATCGAAGCCTTGGCAGTCGAACAGTGGCGCGGCGCCGAGGACGTTCGTCTGCGGCCCCAGCGCGAAGGTGGCGGCGAGCGTGCTGGCGATGCCACGCAGCTGGCTCGCACCACGCACGACCGCCTTGGGATCGCCGCCGGCGTCGAGGGTGAAGAGTACCACCTCGGGAGCTTCCACGCTGTCAAGACGCGGCTGGGTCCATGGGTAAAGAGCGCAGGTGAGAAGGGTACCCGAGATGCGATGGCGGCTTTCCGCGGCCATCCGCGGGGTGTGTGGCAGACTGCCGAGGCGAAGGGTTCCCGACGGCGCGGCCAAGGGATCGATGGCGTTGGGCCGGATGACGATGGCGCGCAGTGGGGCGGCGTCCAGAATCATGTCGAGGTCGCGTCCACCGGTCGTTGGATCGATGGGCACGACCACGGCGTCGAGCTTGGACAGCGCGAGTGCCAGCACCGCGAACTCGGGATCGTTGCCGAGCATGAGGCCGACCCAATCTTGGGCCTGGATGCCCATGGCCCCAAGTTCGCGAGCGCGCCGTTCAACGCGATGGAGGAGTCCACGCCAGGACAGATAAGTGTCGTGGTAGATGATCGCGTGCCCCGAGCCGCCAGCGGCAGTTCGGTTTTTCACGGTATGTTCCAGCCACTCGAACAGCAGCGACATGGGATCCTTCACCCACGATTGGGTGAAACATTGTATCAGCCCATTCGGAAAAGAGACACGGTTACCGATGGGCGGGTACGGACTGGCGGTCACCTATGCGCAAGCAGTCGGGTGTGCTTGCCGACGCCCACATTGCCCGTGCTCTCGGAGGCGAGGTACTCGGCGACCACTTGGCGGGCCACCGAATGAGCCCTGAGCTGCGACGCGACGGGATTGCCCAGCAGTACGGCAAAGGCGATCTTGGGATGGTCGGCGGGGGCAAAGCCAATGAACCAGCTGTAGCCGAGCTGGCCAGCGTTGAGCGTGGCCGCAGTACTTGGCAGGGTCGGATCCTGGGGGCGTCCGCGATAGAAAAGGGTGCCGGTCTTTCCCGCCACTTCGATGGGCAGGGTGGGATGTCCCTTGCGATCGCGGAAGCTTCGGTGCGCGGTTCCCATGGAGGTCGTGAGCTGCATCATCCGGCCCACTTGCTCAGCGACGGTTCGGTCGAGCACGCGGCGGGCTGGAAACTTGGCTAGCGCTAGTGGGGCGCCTTGGCCATCAACCGCCTTTTCGATCAAGCGGGGCGCGGGCATCTCGCCGTGATTGGCGATGGTGGCGGCGAGCAAGGCGCCGTGCAGTGGGGAGAGCGAGCTGTGCCAGAAGCCAGCTGCCGCGCGGGCGAATTCCAGCGGTTCGCGCGGGATCTCGACCTCGGATGCCTCCAGCGGAGCATCGAACCCGAGATCTTGTCCGAAGCCAAAGGCAGCGGCCGTGCGTTCGAGCTGTTCGGGGCGCAGGTTGCGCGAGACCAGCTTGGCGATGATTGCATTCTGCGACTTGCCGATGCCGTATCCCAAACTAGCGCAGCTGTGGTCGATGGCGGGCATGTCGATCAGGTTGTCGCGCAGCACGGAAGAAACGCCCGCGTGGTAGCAAACGCGCATCTCGGGATCGACATTTCCCTCCTGCAGCAGCGCGGAGGCAGAAACGACCTTGAACACCGAGGCCGCCGGAGCCCACGGCCGCAGCGCTAGGGTCGCAGCGTCGAGGGTTGGATCGGCTTTCGAGTAGCCGGCGAGTACCAACACCCTGCCGTCCGGAATTGAAATGACCGCGGCTGCGGCAAAGGGAAGGTGGTGGGAGGCCAGCGCATCCTCGACGGATTGTTGCAGCGCCGGGTGAAGCGTCAGCTGGGCCAGGCCACCGCCTTCAAGATCGGCGACGAGATGCGAACCGCGAAGAGCCGCAGTTTCCAACGCCACCATCGGGCGCATGGGGCCGGCGTATTCGCCCATGACCTCATCTTGGGCTGCCGCGGGATGTGCCCAGACTCCCATGGCCAGCACTGTCGAAAGAACTTTTTGTGAGATCCCAGAAGTGCTGCGGAAGGGCTCCATGAATACAAAGTCATACATGTAGGCAAATGTGTCAAATAACCCTTCTTCTTTACCGCGCAACAGTCCTGCCCTAACCTGGACGAGTACCCTTGGCGCGCCCCCCTTCCAAACGCGACGACACGACGCCCGACCTGGATCACGTTCGGGCCAAGACCGTCGTCACCAGCATCAACCGCATCACCGAGCACCCGCCCACCAAAGAGGCGTGCTTGGTTGTCATCTACGGTCCGGAACTGGGACGCAAGTACGGCCTCGAGAGTCCTTCGATGACCCTCGGGCGCTCGAACAAGTGCGACATCCAGATCGACCAAGAATCGGTTTCGCGTGCCCATTCCAAAATCGTCAATGCTGGCCGCGCCGTGCGCATCCGCGATTTGGGATCGACGAACGGTACCTATGTGAACGACGAACTGGTCGAGGAGCGCACGCTGGTCGACGGTGATTTCATCAAGATTGGCCGTACCATCTTCAAGTTCCTCTCGGGTGGCAACATCGAGCGCGCCTACCACGAAGAGATCTACCGACTGACCACCGTCGACGGGCTCACCCAGATCTTCAACAAGCGCTATTTTTCCGAGGCGCTTGCCCGCGAGATCGCGCGCGCCACGCGCTACCGTCGTGAACTCTCTTTGGTGATGTTCGACCTCGATCATTTCAAGGACGTCAACGATACCCACGGCCACCTGGCCGGCGATGCCGTGCTCAAAACGCTCGCGATCACCGTCAAGGCCAAGATTCGCACCGAGGATATTTTCGCGCGCTACGGGGGCGAGGAATTTGCCATCATTCTGCCCGAGATTGACGGCCACAACGCGCACCAGTTCGCCGAGAAGGTCCGGCGCATCGTAGAGACCACCGAGTTTCGCTTCGAGGCCACCAAGATCCCAGTGACCATTTCGATGGGTGTCGCCACCTTGGATCTGGAAGAACCCACGGCGGCCGCGCTGATCCGGCGTTCGGACGAGCGGCTCTACGAAGCCAAGTCGGCCGGCCGCAATTGCGTCAAGGGCTGAAAGCGCGCGACGGTCTTTGACCGCGGTGGAAGGCGTGCTGTAGTCTACGCTGTGCCCGCAAGGTCAGCGGGTCCAACAGAATGGAATGGCGATGAATGTAAGGCTCGGAATTCTCGCGCTCGCAACCCTGGTCGTATGCGCCGTTGCCCCGGCTGCCGCTCGGGCGGAGAGCGAAGCAGAAAAGAAGGCGCAGGCCAAGGACCACTACGAAATGGCGACCCGTTTTTATGACGTGGGCAAGTACGGCGAGGCCATTGACGAGTACGAGCAGGCCTATCTTCTTATCGAAGACGCGGCCCTGCTCTTCAACATCGGACAGGCCTACCGTTTGTGGGATCGGCCCGAGGACGCCATTCGGGCCTACAAGAACTATTTACGCCGTCGTCCCGAGGCGAGTAATCGCGCCGATGTCGAGAAGAAGATCGCGGATCTTGAGAGGATCGTCGACGATCATCGCCGAGGCGTGCCCGCACAGCCACCACCCGCGCCGGTTCAGCCGGCCCAGCCGATTGCGCCGCCGGTCACAAGTTCCTACCCAGCATATCCGGAACCAGGACCCGTCCCTGAGACTCCAGCCCCGCTCGCGCCCGCCGCAGCGCCCGCGCCCGAGCAGCACCCGGACTCCTTGAAATTCGTGCAGCCGGCCCCAGCAGAGCCCGCTTCCACTAAAAAGAAGTGGATCGCCTATTCATTGATCGGTGTGGGCGGCGCGTGTCTTGTAACCACGGTTATCGCCGCGGCCGTGGGGGCTAGCAAAGCAAAGAAGCTTCAGGATGCCTCGCAGAATCGGCAACCTTTCGATCCAGCGGTGGAAGCGAATGGCAAGACTGCCAATACCGTTGCCGTGGTGTCGGCGCTTGGGGCCGTCGTCGCTGGCGGCACCGGTGGCTACCTGCTGTGGCGCTGGTGGGGATCCGCAGCACCGTCCGTAGCGATTGCGCCCGTGGTCGCGCCAACGTTCGCCGGCGGTTCGGCCCTGCTAACCTTCTAGAAATGGAGCGCCCATGACCAAGACCATCCAATGCGCGCTCGGGCTTTCGGCCATGTTTGCCCTTGTCGGCTGCTACAACACGAACGGCATCAAGAACGGCGGGTTGGTGTGCGGCACGGGGAGCAGTTGTCCGGACGGCTTTGTTTGCGCGAACGACGGCCCTGTGGGTTCGGCCGGGCATTGTTGGAAGAACGGGGCCGGGCCCGCGCCGGATGCCGGCGTCGGCAACCCGGATACCGCCAGCCCCAAGACGGACGCGGAGCTCGTGCAAGCGTGCGCGGTCGGCGGCGCACCAACACCCTACGGCCCGTTCGCCACGTGCAGCGCGAACCAGCCGATTGCCGGTAGCACCTGCGATCCCATCTGTCAGGCTGGCTGTCCGTGCAATCGCCGCTGCGTTCTCGACGACAATACCAACACGTCCTTCATCTGCGAAGCCTCGGCGCCATCACCGAGTGCTGCTTTCGTTCAGCCGCTCGGGCCGTGCAACGGTGCCAACGTCGGGCTTTGCGCGCCCGGCTCGGTGTGCATCAGCGACGACCTTTGCCAGAACCTTTGCTACAAGACCTGCCGTACCGACCAGGATTGCAGCGGGAGCAGCCGCTGCACCGCAAGCACCATCGTGGATGCCGCCAACAACCCGGTAAAGAACCTGTTCTTCTGCTCGCCACCCGTCGAGACTTGCAATCCAACGGGAAGCGCCACTTGCGGTACCGCGCGGCCAAACTTCAACTGCGTGTTCCTGGCTGGACTCACCGGTATCGCCAATACCGACAGCACGGTGTGCGACTGTTCCACGCCACACGACAAGGCGATCGGCCAGGCCTGTGCCTTGGTGCCCGACGACTGCCAGCCGGGGTTGGCGTGTGTCAACGGCACTTGCCACTCGGTGTGCAGTTTGAAAACCTCGGTCGCGGTGTGCCCGAGCGGCGGCGGATGCAACTCCCTGTACGGATCCCTGACCTACGGCTATTGCCGCTAGTTCGGCTCGCCTTCCCAGGGGTTCCATCAAACGCGTAGGTGGAGGCGGGCTTTGCTCGCCGAAGCCAGGGCGCGCGAGGCCGAGCGAAGCGAGCGGTGCGGTAGTGGGCGGGGAGGGGCCAAGGTATGGCGAGGCCGAGCGTCAGCGAAGGGGTGGCAGGGCGGGTTGGCAGGTGCCGAGTGCAGAGCAGAACCCTCCCAGGGTTCCCATCAAACGCGTAGGCGGAGGCGGGCTTTGCCCGCCGAAGCCAGAGCGCGCGAGGGTATGGGAACCCTCTCAGGGTTCCCATCTCAACGATAGAGACGCGGTCCCGATCTTGTGGTATTCGCAATTGGACCCATGAACGACCGGGACGGTAAGGTTACCCCACGCGCTCCAGCGGCAGCCTCTGTCGGTGACATCACCGACGAGGTTCTGGTCGAGCGCGCCCGCGCCAAGGATGAGGCCGCTTTCGAAGAGCTTGTCAACCGCTACGAGAACAAGCTCTACCGTTTGGCCATGCGCTTCGTGCGCAACGAGACCGACGCCCAGGAAATTCTCCAGGATGCCTTCCTGTCCGCGTGGCGCAACCTGCCCAGCTTCGAGGGCAGGGCGCAGTTTGGCAGCTGGATGTACCGGGTCACGGTCAATGCGGCGCTCATGCTTCTGCGCAGCCGCAACCGCCACCCCGAGGTCACCGTGGACGATGTCGAACCCACGGTCCTGAACGATGCCGTGGCCGAGAGCGGCCAGACCGTGCGGGCCAACGCCGACTGGTCGCAGCGGCCGGACGATCAACTGCAATCCGCGGAGATGCGCGCGCACATCCAGACCTCGGTCGATTCCCTGCCAGATGGCTTGCGTACGGTTTTCCTCTTGCGCGACGTGGAAGAACTGTCGACGGAAGACACGGCGGAGATGCTGGGGTTGTCGGTGCCAGCGGTCAAGACGCGACTGCACCGCGCGCGGCTAGCACTTCGCGAAGCCATCGGGCGATACTTCGTGCGCTGACCTGCGCCGCGCAAGCCGTCGGATTGCCGCTATACTTCGTCCATGCTCGTCTGGCGGTCTTGCCCGCGGGGCCGCTTGGGGCCCTTGCTGACAGTTCTATTCGCGCTCCTGCATCCGACGTCCACTTGGGCCTCGGGCGATGTTCTGGGCCGTGAGAACGAGCTTGCGCGCGAGCAATTGCGAACGAACCACGGCCGTCCCGAGGCCATCGCGGCGCTGGCTGCCTTGGTGCGGAGCGAAGACTTTCTTGCGCCTGGGCAGATAGCGCAGGTGCTGCGCGAGATCGTCGACGGCAAGCTGGGCGGCCCCGCCGACCCGCTGGTCGCGTCGCAGGCGAACTACCTCTTGTCGCTGGAAGAGGATCGGCGCGGCGATTTTTCCGCGGCGGAAAGCCGGCGATCCACGCTCGGACTGATGCGTGATTTTTGGGTAGTCGGTCCCTTCGATGCCCAGGGCCGCAGCGGGCTCGGACGTGCCTTTCCCGTCGAGGAAGAAGGCAAGGCGATCGATCCTCGGGCGGGAAGGCCCTATCCAGGCAAAGAGCGCGAGGTGGTGTGGCGGCGAGTCCCGGCCGAGGCTTCCGTGCAGGGGGCGCTGTTGGTCGATGCGATTCTTCGGCCCGACAGCGACGCGGTTGCCTATCTCCTCACCTACGTCCATAGCGACCACGACAAGTGGGTGGCTTTGCGCGTTGGCAGCCCCGGGCCAGTGAAGACGTGGCTGGGCGGAAGCCAGATCCTTGCCAACGACGTGGTTAGGCCGGCGTGGCTAGATCAAGACGCGGCGGCCGTGCATCTTAAGCGAGGCGCGAATCCCCTGCTGATCAAGACCGTGATCACCCGTGGAGCATGGCGGCTGTTCGTGCGCCTAACCGAACTCGACGGACGGCAGCTGGCAGGCGTCACGGTAACCGCGGACGTGCCCTCGGGCGGGGCTGTCTATGCCGCCGCTCCAGGCCGGATGCCCAAGGTGCGCGATCTCGGCAGGCTGCTGCAGGAGCGCGCGGAACGTGCCCCGGCCTCGACCTCGGCACGCGCGTGGCTCGACCAGGCGCTCTATCTTTCGCTGGTGCAGTCGGCGGACAGCGAACTGCGCGCCGTTGAGAACGCCGCGAACAAGGCGGTTCCGGCGAAGGGCGCAGCCATCACCCCGCTGACGGCCGAAGCCTTGCTGTTCGTGGGCAGCGTGGCCCGCGAGGAAGACGACCGTCGCGGTGCCCTTGAGCGCGCGCTGCCCGCGCTTGCAGGTGCCGAGGCGCGGGCGAGCGCGCTAGCGGAAATCGGCCGGCTTTGGCGCAGCCAGCGTCGTGATGACGTGGCCGCGTCCCGCTGGCGGCAAGCCATCGCGCTCGACCCCAACTGCGTTCAGGCGCAACTTGCGCTTGCGCGCGAGGAACAGGACGCCGGCATGGCCGCGTCCGCGCTGGCGCGTTTGTCTGCCCTGCGCGAGGACAAGAGGCGGCTGCCTCTCGTGCAAGACGCGCTTGCCGACGTGCTCCGAACCCTCGGCCGCCCCGCTGATTCCGATGTCGCGATTCGGGCCATCCATAGCGTGCGCAGATCCGACATCGGGGTCTTGCGCCAGCTAGCGGCCTCCGCACGCAGGCGCGGCGATCTGGCCGAGGTGGCGCGCCTCGACGGCGAGGCCCTGCGTTGGCGTCCGGATCTGACCGCGCTGGTCTTCGATCAGGCAAGCGCACTCGAAAGCAGTGGCGACGTGGCAGGTGCTCGCGCCGTCTTTCACAAGGCCATCGCGCGCTTGCCCGACGATGCGGGCCTGCCCGACGAGCTTGGCCGGCTAGAGGCGCGGGCAGGGCGGTTCGAGGACGCCCTTGCGACCATGCGGCACTCGCTGGAGTTGCGGCCCCAGAACCCGAACTTGCGCCGCTATAGGGAGGCCTTGGCCGCCGCGCGGAAGGCCAAGCGCGACGGCCGCTCGGTCGACGATTTGGTCAGCGAGTATGCGGCCGACGGGGAGGCCTTGGCGCGCGAGGTTTTCTTGGGGCACGGTCCCAGCGACGATGCCTCGGCCGAAATCATCCTCGATAGAACGGTCGTGCGCGTGCACGGCAACGGCCTTGCCGAACGCTTCGTTCAGCACCTGGTTCACGTGCGCAGCGAGCACGCCGCGCGCGAGAACCAGGAAACCTGGGTTCGCTTCGAGCCGGGCCGGCAAGAAGTCGAGATCCGCAAGGCCCGCATCCTGCGCCGGGCAGCGAACCAGGACATCGAAATCTCGGAAGCCACCGGGCGCGACGAACGCGAACTGTCCGAACCTTGGTACGGGCTGTACTACGACACCCGCGCCGATATCGTGGCCTTCGAGAACCTGCGCGCCGGCGATGTGGTGGAGGTTCAGTACACCGTCGCGGACGTTGGTTACAGCAACGAGTTCGCCGACTACTTCGGCGACTTCGAGATGATCGCCGACACCTTGCCCACCCGGCGCTGGGATTACACGCTGATTGCGCCCAAGACGCGAACCTTCTACTTCAATCAGTCGCGCCTGGCTGGCCTTGGTCCCAAGACCGAAACCCGCGGCGCCGAAGTGCTGTACAAATTCGAGGCCAAGAACGTCCCCAGGGTCGTGAGCGAACCGGCCATGCCGGGCTTTGCCGAGGTCGCGCCCTACTTGCACGTCAGCACCTACCGCACGTGGGAGGAGGTTGGTCGCTGGTATTGGAATCTGGTGGCGGATCAGATGCAGGACGACGGGACGCTGGCCAAGGCGGCCGCGCAAGCCACCGCGGGTCTCGGTACCAGGCTCGACAAGGTGAAGGCCATCCACCGCCTGGTCGTCGAGAACACGCGCTACGTGGGGCTCGAATTCGGCATCCACGGCTACAAGCCCTACAAATCGACGCAAGTGTTCCAGCGCCGATTCGGCGATTGCAAGGACAAGGCGACGCTCATCATGACCCTGCTTCGCAGTGTTGGGGTCGAAACCGAACTCGTCCTGCTGCGCACCCGGCACGGCGGCCGCATCGATGAAGCGCCGGCTTCGCTCGCCGTGTTCGACCACGCCATCGCCTACGTGCCCGCGCTCGATCTCTACCTCGATGGTACTGCTGAATTCTCGGGACTGGCCGAACTCCCTGCCGAAGATCAGGACACCATGGCCCTGCGGGTGTCCGCGCGCGGGGCCAAGCTGGTGCGCACGTCGATGTTGGCCCCGGAAAGCAACCTGGCCCTGCGCAAGTGGCAAGTGGATTTGCACGAGGATAGCTCGGCCGAAATCTCCGAGGAACTGACCATCGCCGGCCAGGCGGCGCACGAATGGCGCTCGCACTACCAGACCGTCGGCGAGAGGCGCGAGCGCTACGCCAAGGTGATGAGCGGCCGCTTCGCGGGCGCCGTGCTGGAGGATGTCGCGATGGAGGTCGGCGAGCGCAACCGCCCGGTGGTCGTGCGCTCGACCGTGAAGGTTCCCCGCATGGGCGAGCGGCTCCCGAGCGGCGAAATGCGCCTGCCCACAAGTTCGCGCGAAGCCGACTTCACCAGCACCTACGCCCGCCTGGGCCAGCGCCGCTGGCCGCTGGTGCTGGGGTATCCCTGGCGTCACGAAGAACAGGTCACCTACAAACTGCCCGACGGGATTCGCGTCCTGCACGCCCCCAGCGCACGCAAGATCGAAAGTCCCTTCGGTGAATTTACCCTGGCCGTGGACAGTGCGAAGGATCTCCGTACCATCAGCGTGACGACCGTGCTGCTGGTGACGAAGAATCGCATCGAGCCACCGAGCTACGCAGTCTTCCGCGCATTCCTGCGTGACATCGATGCCGCGCTGGCCGAGCGGGTGGTCGTCGGGGTGGAGAGAACGCCATGATCGAATCCACGCGCGCCGTGCGCACCTGCCTACTCGCGCTTCTCGTCGCCGGCTCGGGCTGCGCAGCCACCACGCGGGCACGGCGCGACCAGCCGGAATCCCAGGGCACCCAGGGCTGGTTGGCCTTGCGCGACGGCAAACCGGACGTGGCCGCGGCCGACTTTGCCCGCGCGCTTGCCCTCGACCCGTCCGATACACGGGCGCTTTTCGGCGCGGCGAACCTGGCCTTCGAGCATGGCGATCCCGGCGCGGCGCTGGGCCATGCGCTTGCACTGCTCGAAGCCGCGAGCAAGGGCAAGGACACTATCGCCGTGGCGCTTTCGGCCGCGACCTTGTCGCGCGTCTCGCGTCTGCTGACCGAGATCCCCAATCGTCGGCCCGCAGAAGATCGACTGATTGCGATGGCTCCCGAGCACCTGCCCTGGCAGACCCAGTACCTGCTCGCTTTGACGGTGATCGACATTGCTCGCAAGCGGGCAGACGAAGCACTGCTAGCCAAGGTCTTGGCGCGGGCGGGCTGTGCGCATTCCATCCAGTTCGTGGGCTCGTGGGGCCGGCTGCCCTTGCTCGACCTCGCCGGCGAGTCCTTTGATCCAGAAGACCAGCCACGTGCGCTGATTTCGGCCGGGTGCCAATTCCAGCTCAACGCCGCCGACAGCCGCAACGGCGTCCGGGTGCTGCGCGCCGAGATCGTGTCGGCGAGTGGGCGTTTCGACCTTGTGCTCGACTACGGCGGGCCGGCCCGTTTGCGCGTGGACAAGGGGCCGTGGCGCCAGCACGGCGGAGCGCCCGATGTGTATGGAGCGCGCTGGTCCGCCGAGCGTGTGGAAGTTCCCGCGGGCAAGCACGTGGTCGAGATCCGCATCGGCTGCTATGGCTCTACGGCGGACATCGCGCTCTTGGCCATTCCCGCCGCCGATCCCACGCCCGTCGCTGCCGCGAACCCTTCCGCCGGCGATGCGGTCATGATGGATCTCGCCGTGGCGCTGGTGGCGAATCTGTCCGGCGAGGTCGACCTACTTCTTGCCCAGATCGAGCGCCTCTCGGCGCACACCAACTTTGCGCTCGGATTGGCCGCGGCCGCGCGGCTTGGGGAAGCCGATCCAACCCGACCTTCGGACATCATGCGCGACCGAGCGCGCGCCTTGTGGCAGCACGCGCTGGCCAGCGATCCGGGCATGGCGCGCGTCTGGCTCGACCTCTCGAAGCTCGATCTGCAGAATGATCGGCCGCGCGAAGCCACGGAAAAGGCCGAGCGAGCCCGGCAGGTCGCGCCCGCGTGGTGGCCCGCGCACCTCGCGCTGGCCACCGCTGCGCGCGGACAGGGACTGGAACAGCCTGCCGATGCCGCTCTGGCCGCGGGCCTGGCACTGACCGAAGGCGCGATGGGCGCTTGCGGAATGATAGAAGAAGCTTTTCACCGCGCCGATGCTCGTGGTGATGTCCACGCGGCCGAGCGTCTGGTGGACTTGCTCGGCCGGTGCGATGCCCAGGACGGCAATGCGCGACTTCTTGCCCTAAGGAAGGGCGAACTCGACAAGACCATGTCGCTTTTGCGCCGAGCCTTGCCCACCAGCGCGGAGCCGCTGTGGCTGCGTTCGGAGGTCGCTGAGGTCCTGCTTGCCCAAGGCCATCTTCGGCAGGCGCGCGATGAACTGACGGCTCTCGCGCAGTTGGCGCCGAGGGATACGCGACTTCGCATTCGCCTGGCGGATGTCGAGATAGCGATGGGCGCTCCCGAGCAGGCGCGCGCCATTCTGGCCGAGACACTCCAGCGCTTTCCCGGGCGCGGCGACGTGCGCCGGGCGGCGCGATTGGCTGGGCTGGCGCTGCCGCTCGACGACTACCGTCTCGATGGCGAACAGGTCATCCGCGACTATCTGGCTTCCGGCAGAAGCTACCAGGCGCCCGCTGTGGTGGTATTGGATCGCGCGGTGGAGCGCGCCTATGCCGATGGGACGCGCCTCGTGCTGACCCATTCCATCACCCAAGTGCTCAGCAAAGATGCCATCGAAGCCGTGGGCGAGGTGCGCGTTCCCGAGGGGGCGGAAATCCTTGTCCTGCGTACGCGCAAGGCCGACGGCACCTCCCGCGAGGCAGAAGAAATTGCCGGCAAGTCGACCATCTCTGCGCCTGAACTTGGGGTGGGCGATTTCGTCGAATCGGAAACGCTCGAAGTCAAGGAGCCGAGTGCGGCGTATGCGCCCGGCTTTGTCGGCGAGCGTTTCTACTTCCAGTCCTTCGAGGCACCGCTCGACCGAAGCGAGTATGTGCTGGTCGCGCCCGCGACCATGCCGCTCGATGTAGATCGCCGCGCCGATGCGCCGTTGCCTGCCACAAAGCTGGTTGGCGAGGGAACGCGCGTTCTCACCTTTTTCGTACACGGCGCCCCCCAGGTCTTTGCCGAGCGATCCGCGGTTCCCGCCGCGGAATGGATTCCCTCGGTACGCGTGTCCAGCCGTGTGCCGCCCGATGGGTGGTCGCGGTTCATCGCCAATCGCATGGTGGGCCTGTCCCGTGGCTCGCCCGAGCTTCGCCAAGTGGCTGCGACCATTGCCAAGCAGGCAGGAGCGCAGCGCGACCGACTGCCTGAAGCCATCGTCGCCTGGGTACGCGAGCACATCGAACCCGAGAATGATTTTGGCGCGCCCGCGACCGTGACCCTCTCCCGCCACCTAGGCAATCGCGCATGGCTGATCCTGGCGCTCGCGCGCAGCCTCGGAATTCACGCCGATCTCGTGCTCGCGCGCTCGCTGCTGAAAGCCGAGGCCGATGCGCCCATGACCGCGGCCGAGCAGGATGATTTTCGCGAGTTGCTGGTGCGTTTTCCAAACCCAGCTGGGGATCGCTTCGTGGATCCGCAGATTCGGCGGGCGCCCTTCGACTATCTCTTGCCCGGCTTCGATGGCGCCCCAGCCGTGGTGGTCGGGACCCGGCGGGCGGTGAAGGTCAATTCTGGCGTAAAGGACAGCCGCAGCGTGACCCTGCGCGCGCACTTGGAATCCGACGGTGGCGCCAAGGTCGCCGTGACCGAACAGCTCACGGGCTGGCCCTCGGTCGAATGGACCGAACTGCTCGATCGCGCAGGCAAGGATCGCAGCAAGCTGCGCCAGGATTTCGAGCAGCACTGGCTGGGCCAGCAGTTTCCCGGCGCCCAGCTCGACAAGCTCTCGGTCGAAGCGGGCGAAGGTGGCGCGGGCACGCGGGTCAGCTACACCTTCCGATCGGCGCGCATGGCGGCCCGGCAAGGCGGCGTCCTGCGCTTGCGTCCCATGTTCTTCCAGGCGCAGCCTGGCCGGCGCTTCGGCACCGAACCGCAGCGCAAGACCACGCTGATGCTTGGCTACGACATTCCCCTCGATCTCTACGCTGAGATCGCATTGCCAAGCGGCGCGCAGGTCATCGACGTGGGGCAGGGCGGGGAGGTGACCTCGGGCGGAGCGCGTTTCAGCGAGAAGCGGCAGGTGAGCGGCGCAGGCGACAACTCGCTCAGCATTTCCCTGCGCCGGCAATCGCGCTTGCCTATTATGCGCGTGTTGCCCAGCGACTATCAAAACGTGGCGGCCAAGCTGCGCGCGGTGGATCCGGTCGAACAAGGCGAGATCAGGATCGCGGTGCCGGGCAAGTAGACGAGGCACTAGCTAGCCCGGTCGAGGCGCGCTAGTCTGCACGCCTTCATCATGGCCAATTTCATTCCCGACCGAGCCAAGTTCTTGGACCTCGCCCGACGAGGCCGCCTTTGCTTTGTATACCGCGAATGGTTGGCCGACGCCGATACACCCGTGTCCGTGTTCGCCAAGCTGGGGCGCGGGCCGTATTCGTTTCTTCTCGAAAGCGTCGTGGGCGGGGAAAAGTGGGCGGCCTACAGCTTCGCCGGGGTGCGACCGCGCGCCGTGATCCGTTCCAAAGGCAAGCAGGTCGAGGTGCTCAAACCCGACGGTGCCGTGTTCCGCGTCGACGAACGCCTCACCGCCGACAACCCACTCGAGTACGTGGCCAGCGCGCTGGCCGCGCTGCCTGCCGCCGTTCCGCCCGGCCTGCCGCGTTTCTTCGGCGGAGCGGTGGGGTTCCTGGGATACGACATGGTTCGCCACTTCGAGCGACTGCCCGAGCGCGCGCCCGACGAGCTGGGCCTGCCCGACATGTGCTTTGCCCTGACCGACACCGTGGTGGTGTTCGACAACCTACGCGGCACGCTCAAGATCGTCGCCTCGGTCGATGTGGTGGGCAAGGATCCGAACAAGGCCTACGACGAGGCCTGCGCCAAGGTGGACGAAATCTGCGACCGCCTGACCGCGCCGGCCAAGGGATTGACGCCGCTCGATCTCAATATTGGCACCGAGACAGTCGCCGCACCCACCTCGCGCACCAGCAAGGCCGACTACCTGGCTGGCGTGGACAAAATTAAGGAATACATTCGGGCCGGCGACGCCTTCCAAGTGGTGTACTCGCAGCGCTTCGACGTCCCGCGCGGCCAGGTCGATCCCTTCGATGTCTACCGCGTGCTGCGCGTGACCAACCCGTCGCCCTACATGTTCCACCTGGAATTCCCGGAGGCGGTGGTGACCGGCGCCTCGCCCGAGGTTCTGGTTCGTCTGGACGGTCGCAAGGTCGAGGTCCGGCCGCTCGCCGGAACCCGCCGCCGGGGCGCCACGCCGGCCGAAGACACGGCGCTGGGCCACGAGCTTCTCGCCGATCCCAAGGAGCGCGCCGAGCACGTCATGCTCATCGATCTCGGCCGCAACGACGTGGGCCGGGTGTCCTCGCCAGGGTCGGTCCGGCTGGACGAAACCATGGTCATCGAGCGCTACTCGCATGTCATGCACCTGGTGTCGAACGTCAGCGGCACCTTGGCGGAAGGGCTGGCCGCCAAAGACGTGGTCAAGGCCGCGTTCCCGGCCGGCACGCTCTCTGGCGCCCCCAAGATTCGCGCCATGGAAATCATCGAAGAATTGGAGCCTTCGCGCCGCGGGGTCTACGGCGGCGCGGTCGGCTATCTTTCGTACACGGGCAACATGGACTTGGCCATCGCCATTCGCACCTTGGTCACGGCTGGCGACACTATTCACGTGCAGGCCGGTGCTGGCATCGTGGCCGATAGCAAGCCCGAAGCCGAGTACGAGGAATGCGTGAACAAGGCGCGCGCCGTAGTCCGCGCCGTGGAGCTGGTCCGGCAGTCGGCGAACACAACCCGCGGGGGAGCGTAGCCATGCTTCTGGTCATCGATAACTACGATTCGTTCACCTACAACCTGGTCCAGTACTTGGGCGAGCTCGGACAGCAGGTGAAGGTTGTTCGCAATGATGAAGTAACAGTTGATGAAGTTGCACGTATGTCTCCGGAACGCATCGTGATTTCTCCTGGACCGTGTACCCCAAACGAGGCTGGTATTTCGCTTGAAGTGCTGACCCGACTGGCGGGCAAGATGCCCATCCTCGGCGTGTGCTTGGGCCACCAGTCCATCGGCCAAGCTTTCGGCGGCAAGGTCGTCCGCGCGGCGCAAGTCGTGCACGGAAAGACTTCGCGCGTGTTTCATGACGAGCGCGGCCTGTTCGCCGGGCTGCCCAATCCCTTCGAGGCAACGCGCTACCACTCGCTGGTCATCGAGCGCCAAAGCATGCCCGAGTGCCTGGAGATCACGGCCAAGACCTGGGACGAGGAAATTATGGGCGTGCGCCACCGGACCCTTCCGGTCGAGGGCGTGCAGTTCCATCCCGAATCGTTCCTGACCACGGTCGGCAAGGACATCCTGCGCAACTTCATCGCCATGAAGGCGATGGGATGAGCAGTGAGACCGCACTGTCGCTGCGCGATGCCCTGGCCAAGTTGGTCGCGGGCCAGGGGCTGTCGGCCGCCGATATGACCGACGTGGTCGGGCAGATCATGGACGGAGCGGCCACGCCGGCACAGGTCGGCGCCCTGCTGGCGGCCTTGCGCATGAAGAGCGAGACGGTCGACGAGGTCGTGGGTGCAGCCCAGGCCATGCGCCAGCGCATGGTCCGCGTGGATACGGATTTTCCGGTTCTGCTCGACAATTGCGGCACGGGCGGCGACGGCTCGGGTTCGGTGAACGTCTCGACCCTGGCCGCTCTTATTCTCGCTGCCTGCGGGGTCAAGGTCGCCAAACACGGCAACCGCGCGCTCTCCTCGCGCTCCGGGTCGCACGACGTGCTGGAGGCGCTGGGCGTGGATCCCGCGCCCGGGTCGGATCTGGTGAAGCACTGTCTGGCCGAGGTCGGCATCGGTTTCATGTTCGCGCCCGTGTACCACGCAGCCACCAAGAATGTGGCCGGCCCGCGCCGCGAGGTCGGATTTCGGACTCTCTTCAATCTGCTCGGGCCCCTGACCAATCCGGCGTCCACGCGCTACCACGTCAACGGCGTGTTCGAGCGCGAGCGCTGCGAGTTCCTGGCCCGCGCCCACCTGCAGCTCGGCTCGCGGCGGGCCATGGTGGTTCACGGCAGCGGCGGCCTGGACGAATTCGCACCCGCGGGCTCGACCTTCGTGGCCGAGCTCATCGACGGCAAGCTGCGCAGCTACGAAGTCAGCCCCGCTGATTTCGGGCTCGCCGAGGCGAGCGTCGACGGTCTCAAGGGCGGCGAGCCGGCGCAAAACGCAAGCCTGCTCTTGGCGACCTTGCGGGGCGAGGCCGGTGCCAGCCGTATCGCCGCGCTCATGACCGCATCGGCCGGGCTGGTGGTGACGGGCGCGGCCTCCAACCTGCGCGAAGGCGCTGCCTTGGCCGGCGACGCCCTCGACAGCGGCAAGGCCATGTCCATGCTCGAACGCCTGCGCTCGATAGCACCCTTACTCGGTAAACCATGATCCTCGACGAGATCCTGGACGAGACCAAACGCAAGGTCGGCTATTGCCGCCTTCGCTTGCCCTTTGCCGATCTGGAGAAGCAGGCCGCCGCCAGCCCGGCTCCGCGCAGTCTCGGGCAGGCCCTTCGCGCCGCCGAGGGCATGGCTTGCATCGCCGAATTCAAGCGGCGGTCGCCCTCGAAGGGTTTCATTCAGCGCGACGCCGATGTGTCCGTGGTGCTGCCGATCTACGAGGCGGCTGGGGCCGCCGCCGCGTCCGTGCTGACCGATACACCGTTCTTCGGCGGCAGCCTGGACGATCTGCGCAAGGCCCGCGCCGTTTCGCAACTGCCGCTTCTGCGCAAGGACTTCATCATCGACCCCTACCAAGTCGCCGAGGCGCGGGCCGCGGGAGCGGATGCGGTGCTGCTCATCGTCGCGGCCCTGCGCGATCAGGACCTGCGCGCGTTGCTCGCCGAAGTCCACCACTTTGGCATGGAGGCGCTGGTCGAGACCCACGATCGCTACGAGGTCGAGCGCGCTGTCGCCGCTGGTGCGCGCATTGTCGGGGTCAATCATCGTGACTTGCGCACCTTTGCCATGAACATGGATCTGGCGGTGACCATGCGTCCGCTCATTCCCGGCGACCGATTGGTGGTCGCCGAATCTGGCATTCGCAACGCAGCCGACGTGGCCAAACTACGCGCCGCGGGTATCGACGCCATCCTGGTCGGTGAAACGCTGATGGCGGCGTCGGATCCCGTGGCGGCCTTGCGCGAACTCGTGGGCGAGCCATGAGCTTTCTCATCAAGATCTGCGGCATCACCCGGCCCCAGGATGCCGAGATTGCCTGCCGCGAGGGCGCGGGCGCCATCGGCATCAACTTCTGGCGCGGCTCCAAGCGCTTCGTGGAGGACGGACAAGCGCGCGAGATCCTGGCCGCCGTGAAGCCCGGCGTGCTCAAGGTCGGCGTGTTCGTCAATCCGCATCCACTCGCGGTCAGCGAAAGCCTGACCGATCTTGGGCTGGACCTGGTGCAGTTTCACGGCGACGAGCAAGCGCCGGCGTGGTCGAGCCTAGCGGGCGATCGCGTGATTCGCGCTATTCGCATGTTCGACGAATCTTCCCTCGCGGCCGCCACGGGCTGGAACCCGCGCTACTTCCTCTACGATGCGCATGCGGAGGGCTACGGAGGGTCGGGCAAGCGGCCGCCTTGGCAGATCGTGGCCGCGGGCGCTCGCCGTCCCTTTTTGCTGGCCGGAGGGCTTGGCCCGCTCGATGTGGCCGCGGCCATCCAAACCGTGCGCCCCGACGGTGTCGACGTGGCCAGCGGTGTGGAAACCAAACCTGGTATCAAGAACGAAGCCAAGTTGGTCGCGTTCATCGAAAACGCCCGCAAGGCAGCCGCGAAGCTTCAGTAGCGCCTCACACGGCCTCGCGCACCAGGAACTTGGCCTTGGCCTCGACCATCACCTTGCCATCCTGGATCAGCTCCGCGCGCTGGAGGTACAGTGGATACGCGTTGTCACTTTCGATCCAGGCCCGGACCATGGCAAATCGGCCGGTTACGGTAGGCGCCCGATAGCGCACCTCCAGGGCGGCGGTGA